>Ga0187892_10003750_pt1 | contig 27046 bp, 27 predicted proteins | sample MA1701073metaG_FD_139345 | JGI IMG/M metagenome (GOLD analysis project Ga0187892, IMG submission 139345) | Bio-ooze microbial communities from a basaltic lava cave in the Kipuka Kanohina Cave System on the Island of Hawaii, USA - MA170107-3 metaG ... | reverse complement strand
GACCTTGCGGTTCTTTCGGCACGCGGAGATCGCTCGAACCGCTGGAAGGGGGGAGTGAGGAGACACATCCATTAACCAGCACGTGTGCTCATTTTCGTGTCTCAACGGAGGGGTTCACCCCATTTGCTTGTGCTCAATCTGTGCCTGCCTGCGTTGTTCATTGGTTGGAGGCCTGCGGTCGACGCAAATGTTCGCGTTCTCGATCTTGCGACCAGAGTTGCTTCTCCCTCGACCTCGATAGTGGTGGTGGAAGACGCTGAAAAGCCCCAGAATCAATCTCTCAGTTCTGTTCTGAGCCGCTATCTCGAAACGGTTTCTACTGAACACCCTTCATACATCGATCACCCGTTGTTCAAGCAGTTCGGCGACCTGACATCGAGCCAGGCTGCCATCGCATCCAAGATTGTACTCGCGATAGTTGGGTTGTGGCTTGCGTGGCGATGGCGGCGACCGTGGTCAGGGAAGAGCGGAACGGACCGGTATGCTGTGGAATGGGCCGGCGTGACACTTTTGACCTCCCTCCTCTCACCCGTGTGTTGGTTGCAGCACCTGGTTCTCATGTTTCCTATGATGCTCATTCTCACAAGCTCATTGATGCTCAATGAGACGACGGAACACTGGCGCTGGGCGATGTTCGCAGTGACTGCCTTCATTACGTTGCTCTTGCACCAACTGGTTTTAGGAAAACCTCTGAGCATCCTTCTCTTGTCCTATAAGGTGCATGCGTTTGCCGCAGTCATCGGACTTGGACTTCTCCTGACTGTTCGAGCCCGCGAGACCATACATCCCGATCAGAATGTGCTGGTTAGATCGTAGAGGCATCATAGCGTACCCATGTCCGTCGTTCAGCATGCGGAACAGCAGGTCAAGAGCCAGTGCTTACACTGATCCATGTCGAATCCACGCCCGATCAACACGATCGCCGGTTCCGGCTCGTCCAGCAACGTGATCGGCGTAATAGTCGCTTGTCCTGGCGGCGCATATTGGAATTCTTGTAGTTCCGGCTCGTTCGCAAAACGGAAGAACCCCTTCGCCCGTTCGAGTTCCGCCGGTAGGTCCTTGATCCAGGCCAGAAAACACCGGCGATTCAACGGGCCAGGCAATCGAACGGTCGTCACGATGGGATGATATGATGCCCGCTTGTCCGTTGCAGGCGAGCGCTGCTCCCCAAACTCCACATTCACCGACGTGGTCGGTGCGATACGGATGATTGGTTGGAGCAACGACGAGGGATCGACCCGGGCATGACTGGTTTCCCAGACTCGTGCGTATGGATTCTGTTCGACAATCGTCGAGGTGAATTGCTCCCAATGCCCGGCAACGTAGAGATCTTTCTTGTTGAGAATCAACTCGTCGGCACAGCGAATAGCTTGCCTCGTGACGAAGCCGTTCATACTGTCTCTGTCCGTGGGAATCGGATGCAGTAAGGCGATGGTTTTTTCTAGATGTGCGAGCCGTGCGGTGTAAAGATCGGTGACCCCGTCGATGACTTCAGCCGGATCGGCCATACCCGAGCATTCTAAGACGATAACGTCCGATGTATAATCCCGCACAAGTTGCGCGATTCCCCAGGATAAGTCTTCCTTCGTGTCGCAACAGACGCAGCCGCCGGCCAGGTTCATCACTTGTTCGGCGATGGTTCCTGCCCGTGGGCCGTCGATGCTCACTTCCCCCGCTTCGTTCATCAGTACACCGGCCCGCTTGCCCTGGCTCTTCCAATGCTCAAGTAGCCGCATAAGGAGGGTGGTTTTGCCCGCACCGAGCGCGCCGCAGAGGATATAAAAGGGGATCGGGGAAGTAGACATCGTCTCAATCTACATGATTCATAGACGATTGTGCGGTGATCGTTGAGGGTCGATTCGAGCGAGATAGGCGGGCCACGAAGTTCGAAGTTGTGGGTCGAAGGTCCGGAAACCTCGATTTCGTCCTCGTCTCGCTCGTCCCGCTTTTCTCGCAAGTCTCGCGCTCTCAATGGTGTACATGCAAGAAATCCTCATCCGGCTGCCGCTTCTTCAACGTGGTGAGATCGCAGTGGATCTCGTCGGGGTGGCAACAGGCGGTTCCCATCTGGACCGTCATGTGCTTGATGCCGAAGTCTTCGCTGACCTTAGTGCGGATTGTGTGAAGGAGGTCATTGGTCAGTGCCGAATCATCCCCATCGACGAGTATATGACAGGTCATCATAATCAACCGAGGTTCGACTGCCCAGATGTGGAGGTCGTGAACGTTTCTCACTCCTGGAATCGACTCGATGGTCGCCGCTACGTGTGAGGCGCTGATCTTCGGCGGAGTCGATTCCAACAAGACATCCAGCGACTCCTTGAATAGCGGCCAGGCTCCTTTTGCAATGGCTGCGACAACCAGCAAGCTGATCAACGGGTCGAGAATTGTCCATCCGGTGAACAATATGGCCCCGCCGCTGATCACGACACCCAGGGACACCCAGGCATCGCCCAGCATGTGCCAGAAGGCGCTACGGATATTGAGATCATCCTTGGCTCCGCGCTGCAAGAGAAGCGCGATACTCAGATTGGCTGCGAAAGTCACGGCGGCGATCGCCATGACCCAGCCGCCGTCCACGGGTACGGGCTGCAGCAGCCGTTTGAGTGCGACGAAAGCGATGCCGAGGGCTGTGAGCAAGAGGATAAACGCATTCAGAAAAGCCGCAATGATGCCGGCCCGATGATACCCGAATGTCCGGGCTTCGGTGGCAGGTCTTGCCGTGAGGAGGTGAGCATAGAGAGCAAGAAAGAGTGCGCCTTGATCAACCAGGTTATGGCCCGCATCGCTCATGAGTCCGATGCTATCGAGGACCCACCCGCCGATGAATTCAGCTGCGATGATTACCGCATTCAGCGCAAGGGCGAGAGTAAGCCTGGAACGGAGATGTTCGTAAGAGGCGAAGGTGGTCATTAGATATAGTTTCGCACGGACTTCGCATCACGGCAAGGGTCCGGGCAAGTCGGCGCAGCGGTGTTCGACGTGATTCTATTGAGAAAGAGTAAATTCGAGAAAGTATTGTTTGGGTAGGAAACGATGCTCTCGAACGAGCGTGTATCCGGCGTCGCCGAGTTCTTTGATGACGGTGTCCTGAGAAACGAGATGACGTTTCGGGAAACCGAGATCTCCGGACCGTTCATCGGGGTAAAAATCGATGATGGCGATGCGGCTACCTGGTTTCAGTGACGATTTGGCATCGGAGAAGTATTTCGTTCGATCTTCCAGGTGATGGTAGGTGTTGCAAACGAAGAGGAGGTCGATCGATTGATAAGGGAGTTTCGGGTTGTCAGGCCGTGCCAGAATGAATTCGGCTGTATAGGATCGATGCATATGGACAATGCTCTCTTTCACATAAGCCAGCATCTCCGGCTCAACGTCGACGGCATAAACCATCCCGGTTTCAGTGACGGCTTCGATGAAGCGTCGTGTGAAGTAACCTGACCCTGAGCCAAGATCGGCGACCGCCATGCCGGGTTTCAACCTGAGCGCTTCAATGACTTCATTCGGTTTTTGGTAGCGATCTCGCTCGGTACTGTCGAGATGCTCAAGGTATTGCTTGATATCATCCGGCCGACGATGCTGATGCTGATCTTGCGCGAATGCAGGGCCGGTGATGAACGCGCAGAAGGTTGCCAGGAGGAGCAGAAGAGTTCTCACGATTAGCGCCTCTTCAAGGGCAGACGTTCGCTGAGGACGGAAAACTTCGCTTGGCCGACGCCGGAATTTCCACTTGCAGGGTCGGCCGCCACCACACGCAGCGTGATTCCATCCGGGGCATCTTTGGGTTGCGGCACGAAGAACGGCGCTTCGAAACCGGCCTGCTCTCCTGAGTAAAACATCTGCAGGCGCTCCAGAACATGCTCTCCAACCAGCAACTCTCCATAGATATGGATCTTACGAGAATCCCAGTCGCCATGGGGCCTCACGAGTGCGCCGGACAGGGTCCGAATCGATGCGCGCAGCATGACGTCATCTTTGGCGATGAGCGGCTCGCTCGGTTGAGGGTGCTCGATCTGCACGATGTATCCGTATAGCGTCAGTACGATTCCATCGTTGGTCAGATCGTGGCCTGGAATGAGCCAAACCCGCTTACTGGCACGCTGACTTGACGCGGGATAGGCCAACGGACCTTCAGCGGCGATGTCTACAAGAATCGGATGGGTCAATTCCAGGGTGGTCGCGAACGATGCGGATGTGCGTGAGCTATACAGCGGCTCTTCCATCAGATGCGGCGTGCGCATGATCTGATTCTGGTCGCCCGTTTCTCCCTGTTGCAAGCCGGAGGCGAGAATCTGACCGCTGGCCACGTCGGTTATGGTAATGCGCGCCCCGCCGACTTCTTTTCCCAGCACCATGGAGCCATGCGCCACCGCGCGCACCAGAACCGTCGTGGGCTTCGGCTTATTCAGGCGTTGGTCTTGGAGAAACTCTTTTTCAGCCGGGACTACGGGGTAGGGGAGGACTGCCAGCACAATGGAAGAAAGAAGCAGCAGACGGCCTGTGGTGACCGCCGGGTTCATTTCACTTTGGTGCCGGGATCGACTTCCTCGAGAATGGTGGCAAGGCCTAGAACGTCGCTGTCCCCTGCGGCCAGCACCATACCCTGTGACTCGACACCCATCAATTTCGCCGGCTTCAAATTGGCGACGATCACGACAGTTTTCCCAATCAACGCTTCTGGCTCGTACTTCTTACCAATGCCGGCCACGATCTGGCGCTGCTCGGTCCCCAGTGAGACTTGAAGCTTCAGCAACTTTTCCGACTTGGGAACGCGTTCGGCAGCAAGCACCTTCGCAGTCTTAAGCTGAATCTTTTGGAACTCGTCGATGTTGATCTGAGCAGGCGCTGCAGAGGCAGCAGGTGGGGCGGTAGCCGGAGTTTGCTGCGAGGATGCCGGTGATTCACTCACGGTCTTAGCTCCTTGTGGTTTGGTTATGTCGATTCTTGGGAATAGCGGTTTGCCTTTTGCGATCGCCACATCTGGGGCAAGCCCGCGCCACACCAGTCTTCTACCTTGCATCTGTGGGTTCAAACCAAGCTGGCGAGCCATCTCAGCAGCCGTTTCCGGCATGAAAGGGTAGAGAACCCGAATGAGGAATTCTAGTGCTGTCGCCACACGATGCAGAATGCCGTGGAGCCGGTCTTTGTCCTCTGCTCTCTTTGCTAGAGTCCAAGGAGCTGTCTTATCGATGTACTGATCACATTGCTGGATCAATTCCCACATACTTTCAAGTGCCCGATTGAAACGTAGGTCCCTTATGGCTGCCATCGCCAATCCAGTCAGTTGACCCATGCCATGTACCAACTGATTGTCCAACTCATCTTTCGGCGCGATGCTCGGAGGGATCTTGCCTTCAGTGAACCGATCGATCATGGTGAGCGTTCGGCTGAGTAGATTTCCAAGGCCATCGGCTAGGTCGCTGTTGATACGACCGATCATCGCCTCTCGTGAGAAGTCGCCATCCTGACCGAACGGGACTTCGCGCAGGAGGAAATAGCGAAATGCGTCCGCGCCGAATTCATCGACCACCTTATTCGGGTCCACCACGTTGCCACGGCTCTTAGACATCTTCTCACCGTTCACCGTCCACCAGCCATGAGCAAAGATGGTTGTTGGGAGTTCGAGACCCAAGGCCATCAGCATCGTGGACCAATAAACAGCATGCGTTGTGAGAATATCCTTGCCGACAAGATGGATAACCCCATGGTCTGTATTTCCAGGTGTCGGCCAGTATGTTGTGTTATTTGGATTTAGATACTCCAAAGCAGAGATGTAGTTGACCAACGCATCGAACCACACGTAAGTGACGTAGTTGTGATCGAACGGAAGTTCAATGCCCCACGAGAGGCGTGATTTCGGACGAGAAATTGAGAGATCTTCTAGCGGCTGTTTTTCAAGAAAGCTAAACACTTCGTTAAATCGTGACGACGGTCGAATAAAAGCTGTTGGCATATCAGCAAGACCTGGATGAGCCTTCATGTGCTTAATCAGCTTGTCTCGGTATTCACTCATCCGGAAGAAGTAATTCTTCTCACTCAGTTGTTCGACCGGCCGTTTGCAGTCAGGGCAGAGTCCATCCGTCACATCTTTCTCAGTCCAGAACCGTTCATCGAATGTGCAGTACCAGCCGGTATAATCTGCCTTGTAAATCAGCTGGTTGTCATACAACAGCTGAAGGTATCGCTGAACCGCAAATTTATGCGAAGCATCCGTCGTTCGAATGAAGGCATCGTTCGAAATGTTCAACCGTTTCCAGAGCTGCCTGAATTGCGGCGCTAGCTTGTCGCAATAGGCTTGAGGCTCGACGCCGGCTTTAGCAGCGGCGTGCTGAACTTTTTGTCCATGCTCATCTACACCCGTCAAGAAAAAGACGTCATGTGGTAATAGCTGACTGTAGTAACGGGCGAGGACATCGGCGGCGACGGTCGTATAGGCGTGACCAATGTGCGGGACGTCGTTGACGTAGTAAATGGGTGTTGTGATGTAGAAGGTCTTTGGCGTGCTCATGGCTGAGCGGAAAGATAGCAGGTTGAGGGAGAGGATTCTAGGCAGGGGCTCCAGCTTGGGCGAGTCCGAGCCCTTCGCGTAGACGAAGCAGGATCATTTCCAGTGCCATGTGGAGATTGAGATTCCGCGTGGCGCGCTGTTGGGTCAGCTCAATCTCGCGGAGCAGGTCCAATAAGGTATTGATGTCGGCCTGTCGCGCGTAGGCTTCCAAAGTTGCGAGATCATCGAGGTAGAGCAACTGGTCTCGATCTCCTCCGACCTGAATCAAGACGATGTCGCGGATCCAGCGAGCTAGCCAGGTGAGCATGTCCTGTGCACGGTCGGCCTTCGCGATCGCTTCGGCCGAAGACAGGATGGACCCGACCGATTGCAAGGATCGGGGCCGGACCAATTCCATGAGCTCCTGTTGGCGCGCGAGCGTGTCAGTCACATCGGCGACGAGGGCTTCACCGATATGACCTTCGCTGATAATGGCAAGGAACCGCGCGTCTTCGGGAGGGATTTCGCGCTTCAGGATGAGCGCGGCTTCCACCTGTGTTCGAGCCGGTGTCGTAAAACGAAGGGCCTGACAGCGTGACCGAATAGTGGGGGGGAGGGCAGCGGGACGACTCGAGATCACGAGGAACAGACTATGAGCAGGCGGCTCTTCCAACGTCTTTAACAACGCATTGGCCGCGCCGATCGTCATACGGTCGGCGTCGTCGATCAGGCAGATTTTTCGCTCACCGATGAGCGGCCGGTACATAATCTGGTGCTCGATCTCACGGATTTGCTCGATCTTGATTTGTCGGGCGGCCTGTTCCCGGTCGGGCTCGATGACGAAAATGTCCGGATGCGTTCGGGACTCGATCTGTCGACAGGATCGGCAGGCGCCACAACTGTCGAGACTGTCCACGTCAGGAGGCCGTTCGCAGTTGAGCGCTTGCGCGAGACAAATGGCAGTGAGTCGCTTTCCAATCGCGTCCTCGCCGTGGAAGAGATAGGCGTGGGCCAGGCGGTCATGGCTGACGGCGCTCTGGAGGAGAGCAATGGATTGTTGATGGCCGATACAGTCGCGGAATGGCATGTCACGTCCGGTGAAGTAGAGGACGACGCTGTCGAGTCATCCAGCCTAGCACGATCTCAGCGAGTTGGTCCCGGACTTCTTGTGCGGGCCGATTCGCATTCACAATCGTCATGCGGCCAGGCTCTTCGGCCGCGAGTGCCAAAAATCCCCGGCGCACCTTTCGGTGAAATCGTTCTGTTTCCTGATCCAGCCGGTTCTGTCGTTCATGATCGGCCCGCCGTCTGGCCAATCCCGCTGAAACCGGGAGATCGAATACGAGGGTAAGATCCGGTGTCAGTCCGCCGGTTGCGATCTCGTTGGCCGCACGCAGCCACTGAAGATCAAGGCCGCGCCCGAAGCCTTGGTAGGCAAAGGTAGAATCGGAGAACCGGTCGCATAGCACCACGGTACCACGTCGTAAAGCGGGTCTGATGAGATGCGTGACGTGCTGGCATCTCGCAGCGAGAATCAGTAGGGCTTCGGCCTGAGGCGTGACTGATTCTTGGGTCGATGCCCCGAGCAGGATGTGACGGATTGCTTCGGCTGTAGGAGTGCCACCGGGTTCTCTGGTTTGGAGTACACGGTGTCCTGCCTGAACCAGTACTTCGGCAAGGTGGCGAATCTGGGTGCTCTTCCCGCTTCCTTCAATTCCTTCCAGGGTAATGAATCGGCCACGAAGCTGCTGTTTCTTTGTCCCCATCGATATGCGTCCTCGATCGATACAGAAAACGGGCGGGATGGTATTCCAAGTTGTTGAAAATAGCAATAAAAGGCTTGCGAGGCCCTTGCAACTCTCGGTATGATGGCCTTCTACTTTTGTCGGTGCATGTCGATGCTGAAAACCTCGCTAAAACGCTACTTTCTGACGGGTCTGCTCGTGATTATCCCCATCTGGGGTACGATCCTCATTTTGAAGGCCCTGTTCGTAGCTGTCGATGGCATTCTCGGGGATCTCCTGGTTCAATTGGTGCCGAGTCATTACGTGCCGGGGCTGGGGATTCTGGCATTGATCGCCCTGGTCTTTGCGGCCGGGCTGTTTGCCACCAATTTTATGGGCCGGCAAATCGTAAAGTGGTGGGAAGCATTGTTGAATCGTGTGCCGCTTGTACGAGGGATCTATTCGACGTTGAAATCCATGACGGATATTCTGTCGTTCTCCAAACAGGCGTCGTACAACCGCGTCGTGCTGATTCAGTTTCCCAAGAATGGCCACTATTGCCTCGCATTCGTGACTGGTGTGACCAACGGAGAAGTGCAAGATCTTACGCCGGGGCCGCTGGTCCATGTGTACGTGCCGACGTCCCCCAATCCGACATCCGGCTATTTCCTCTTGGTGCCGGAGCATGAAATTACGTCCGTCGATATCAGTGTCGAAGAGGCGATGAAACTCATTGTTTCAGGCGGGCTCTGCTCACCATCTACGTCCCTGGCAGAGACCGTCACCGCTTCAACGAAGTGGGGTGCGGTCAAGCAGCCGGAATCGGGAGTGCCGATCGGATGAGTCGTTCGCGAGCCACTCAAGTCTCGGCGAAGAAGCCGATCAACCATGACCCACAGGGCAAGATCGCCGGCCTTGCCGTGGTTATCATGGCTGCCGGGCTTGGAAAGCGCATGCGCTCAAGGCGGGCGAAGGTGTTGCATCCGGTGGCCGGCCAAGAGATGGTGCTCTATTCGGTAGGCCTGGGATTGCGCGTTGCCGGAGATCGTGTGGCCGTCGTAGTGGGACATCAGGCCGATCTCGTTCGTCAAGCGATCGATCGCTCGATGTCCGGCAAGAGCAGCGGTTCTCCAATAGCAATTGTCGAACAGCGGGAGCAATTGGGGACGGGCCATGCGGTCTTGCAGAGTCGGCCATTGTTTGCAGTGGGCAAACGGGATGCCCCATCCAGATATCTCATTCTGAACGGCGATACACCGTTACTCCGGGAAGGGACCGTGCGCGAACTTCTTCGTGTGCACGAGATGGAACGCGCGACCGTAACCGTTCTGACCGCAGTGCTCGCAGACGCAAGCGGATATGGGCGGGTCGTGCGTGCGCATTCAGCCGGGCGAAGCGTTTCGCGCATCGTCGAAGACCGTGATGCCAATGCGGAAGAACAGGCTATCCGTGAAGTCAACGTGGGCACCTATGTCGTCGAAGGCGAGTTTCTCTTCAACGCCCTGGAAAAACTCGATCCGAGTAACGCTCAAGGGGAGTATTATTTGACGGAGATCATCCGTCTCGCGGCTGAGCAGGGACGGCGTGTGGCAGCCGTCATGCTCAACGATCCTGACGAAGGCCTCGGCGTGAATACGCGCCGTCAGCTTGCCGTGGCTGAGCAGGTGGTGCGCCAGCAGATTCGGGACCGTTGGCTCGAAGCAGGGGTAACGATGGTCGATCCGGCTTCAGCCTGGATCGACGCCGCAGTGACGATTGGGAAAGATACGACATTGTATCCGAACGTGACGCTCGAAGGCACCACGGTGATCGGGGAGGATTGTGTTCTGCGTTCCCACACACGACTGAGGAATTGCATGGTCGGCAATGGCGTTGAAATTCTCGATCACTGTTTATTTTCTGATTCTCACATTGAAGACCATGCACGCCTGGGTCCGTTCGTCCATCTGCGTCCCGGCGTGGTGGTACGGAAAAAGGCCAAAGTGGGGAACTTTGTCGAGATGAAAAAAACCGATCTGGGGGAAGGGTCGAAGGCAAACCATCTCAGTTATCTAGGGGACGCACAGATCGGGAAAGGGGTCAACATCGGCGCCGGCACGATCACCTGTAACTACGACGGTATGAGGAAGTTTCAGACCGTGATCGAAGATGGAGTGTTTCTCGGTAGCGACACACAATTGATCGCTCCGGTAACCGTGGGAGCGAGGGCCGTCATCGCAGCCAATACTACGGTCACGGAGGATGTGCCGGCGGACGCCTTGGTAATCGGGCGAGTGCCTCAAGTGAATCGTGCAGGATGGGCAGCACGACGGCGAGCGTTGCAAGCCGGCGCAGATCATGAAACGTTAAACGTGAATCGTGAACCGTGTAGCAAGGCCCACTCGCCTGACACGTCACGCCGGACGAAGGAACGAGCGCCGGCTTCAACGGGTAAACAGACAAAGAAACACAACAGAGGCTAAGCATGTGTGGAATTGTCGGATACGTGGGCGATCAAGAGACGGTGCCGATTCTGATCGACGGCCTTGCCAAACTGGAATACCGAGGGTACGACTCGGCCGGCGTGGCGGTGTTGAAAGGGGGAAAGATCGAAGTTCGACGCAGTGTCGGCAAGCTTGCCAATCTCCGGAAGTCACTCAAAGAGCACGAGATCAGAGGCACCGTAGGAATCGGCCATACGCGATGGGCGACGCACGGGAAGCCCTCGGAGCAAAATGCTCATCCGCACCGCTCCAAAGGCTGCGTGCTCGTGCACAACGGCATTATCGAAAACTATCAGCCGCTGAAACAGCAATTGGAGAAGGAAGGCTACACATTTAAGTCGGAAACAGACACGGAAGTCGTGGCGCATTTGATCGACAAATATCTCGGGCAGGGCCTGAAGTTGGCCGAAGCGGTACGAGCCGCCACGAAGGATGTCCGAGGGAGTTATGCGCTCGCCGTCATTTCAGAGCGAGAGCCGGGAACGATGATCGCGACACGCTCAGGATGTCCGCTGGTCGTGGGTACGACCTCCAAGGCCTCCTTCGTCGCGTCCGACGTCATGGCCATGCTCGCTCATACCCGTGACGTGGCCTATCTCGAAGAAGGCGATGTGGCGGTCGTGACCGCGGCCGATATCCAATTTACCGATATCGAGGGCCGGCCCGTTAAACGGAAATTGACGAAGATCACCTGGGATGCCTCCGCGGCTGAGAAGAGCGGATTCCCGCACTTCATGCTGAAGGAGATTCACGAACAGCCGCAAACGATTCTGGACACGATGCGCGGGCGCTATTCATACGAGACCGGTGAGGCGGATCTGCCGGACATCGGATTGACGCCCAAAGAATTTGCCGCCGTCGGGCGAATCTGGATCGTGGCCTGCGGAACCTCGTGGCACGCGGGGCTGGTGGGAAAGTATCTGTTGGAGGAGATGGTCCGTACGCCGGTACAGGTCGACATTGCCAGCGAATTCCGCTACCGAGATCCGCTGGTCGGTAAAGACGACCTCTTTATCACGATCTCACAGTCCGGTGAGACGGCAGACACGCTGGCTGCCGCACGTGAAGCGAAGGAAAAGGGGGCACGTGTCGTTTCGATTGTAAACGTGGTGGGCAGTACCCTGGCTCGTGAGTCGGACGGTGCGTTCTACACGCATTGTGGGCCTGAGATCAGCGTCGCTTCGACCAAAGCCTTCACCGCGCAGCTTACGGCGCTCTACATGCTGGCGCTGCATTTGGGCCGCGTGCGCGGAACTCTTTCCGTCGCAGACGGCAAGGCATGGCTCGATCGCCTCGTCAGGCTTCCCGTATTAGTTGAGCATGTACTCGGTCGCGAGGCTGAGATTGTCGCCATTGCCAAACGGTATTACAAGAAACGCAACTTCCTGTTCTTCGGTCGTGGCATCAACCATCCGATCGCACTCGAAGGGGCATTGAAGCTGAAAGAAGTCTCCTATATTCACGCCGAAGGCTATGCCGCAGGAGAGATGAAACATGGACCGATCGCGCTCATCGATAAGGACATGCCAGTGGTCGTGTTGGCTCCGAGGGACCGGTTGTATGAAAAGACTGTGAGCAACCTGATGGAAGTGAAAGCCCGACGCGCGCCAGTCATTGCGTTCGTGGCAGAAGGAGAGCGGGAGTTGGGGAAGGTCGCAGATGCGGTGTTCACAATTCCTGACACACATCCGCTGCTCTCGCCGATCCTGTTTTCAATTCCACTGCAATTCCTGGCGTATCATATTGCAGTGCTGCGAGGTGCGGATGTGGATCAGCCGAGGAATTTGGCGAAGAGCGTGACCGTGGAATAATTGCAATGGTGCGTGCCGATGCTCGCGGGATGAAATCCATCATGATTCTCACACCTTTAGAACGAAGTCGTAGTTTGATTTCATCACGGCTTCTCTCTGAGTCAGTTATCTGATCTAAATTCAACCGCGCTGCCTCGCCGACGCGATCTGTGCCGCGATCTCGACGAGGTGAGTTATTTCTGGAGAAGTAATCGTTCCAGATGCTCGACAATCCGCTCTGCGGCTTTGCCGTCCCATTTCGGAGGTATCGCCCCCGTTTTCCACTGCCCCGCCATCAATCGCGCCAGCGCGGGTGGTAGCTTGCTCGGATCGGTTCCAATCAGTTCGTTCGTCCCGATTGTGATGGTCTCGGGGCGTTCAGTGCTGTCACGTAGGGTCATGCACGGTATGCCGAGTACGGTCGTTTCTTCAGTGATACCGCCTGAATCGGTAATGACGCCACGAGCATGCTTCACCAGATAGTTGAATTCTAAGTACCCAAGCGGATCGATATAATTCAATTGCGGCGTCTTGCTGTCGAGGTCCCGCAGGTTTTTTGCCGTACGTGGATGAACCGGAAACACCACCGGCAGTCCGTGCGTGCCGTCGGCGATGGCATGCAGCAGTCGTAACAGCTGATGCTCCCCGTCTACATTCGCAGGTCGGTGCAGGGTGACGACGAAGTAGTTGTGTGGTTCGAGCTTGAGCGAGTCCCAATAGGCTGGCGGACGCAGGCGTGGCAGCTGTTTGAGGAGGGTATCGATCATCGTATTGCCGACAAAAAAGATGCGATCGCCAGTGACGCCGATGCGGCGAAGATTGTCGTTCGCGGTTTCGCTGGTCGTGAAAAACCAATTGGTAATGGAGTCGGTCACTACACGGTTGATTTCTTCCGGCATGGTCCAGTCGTCAGAGCGAATGCCGCCCTCTACATGCGCGACCGGCACTCCCTGCTTTCGCGCGACGATGGAACAGGCCATGGTTGAGGTCACGTCTCCGACGACTAAACACAAATCGCTCTTCTGCTGCAAAAGGACCTTTTCATAGTTCAGCATGATTGCAGCGGTCTGTTCAGCCTGGGTGCCCGAACCTACTTCCAAATTGATGTCAGGATCGGGGATACCAAGCTCCTCGAAGAAGCTACCAGACATGGCGCGGTCATAATGTTGACCCGTATGAATCAAACGAAAGCGCAATGAACCGCCGCGCCTCTCGGCTCCGTGCAATGCGTCGATGATCGGCGCGATCTTCATGAAATTCGGTCGCGCCCCTGCAATCAGATCAATCCGCTTCACGGTCTGGACTCGGTCAGCATTGGTGCACCCTGTATGACGCGCTGGTTCTCTTGAAATTGGATTGAACAGCGGCGATGAGGTTATAGCCGTTTTCGGATATAGAATAGATGGCCTGTTGGAGGAGACCTTAACGAATTTGATTACATTCCACAACTGAGAAGGGTGTTCGTGTCAAGCGGCATTTCCTGTTTCGAAGAACGACCGTGCCACACCTCCCACGTATCACGTGCAGTTTCACAGTGATGCATCAGTTCCGTATCTGCCAATATTTCAGCAGACGCCTGCCGGTGTGTGGGAGGGCCATGCGCACATGGTTTTTTGTTCCTTACGATGGGCACCCGATCTCGTGAGGGAGATCGCTCGTCTGATCACCGTGAGATGCAGTCTGAATTCTTGCTTGAATTTCCCTGGAATTTCTATGGGTTCCGTGATATTCTGACAGAAAATTCTCTTGTTTTTTTATGGACATACTGCTCCCAGTCACAGGACTCACTGGGGCGTCGCTGTAAGCCCGCGTTGACTATCCTTGAAGGGCAGGAAGGAAAGAAAAAGTGGAAATTACGAAACAAGAAGTTGAAAAGGTTGCAAAGCTGGCCCGACTGGAGTTGACGGAGGGCGAGCAGGCGGCGTTTGCGAAACAGTTGAGCCAGATTCTCACGCATGTGGAAACGTTGAAGCAGTACGATACCACGGGCGTCGAACCGACGGCGACGGTGCTGGGGCAAGTCAATGTGTTTCGCCCGGACGATGTGCGGCCGTCTCTGCCCGTCGATCGTGTGGTGGCCAATGCGCCGGAGTCCGCCGACGGTTTTTTCGTCGTCCCCAAAGTTATTGAAGATCGGCAACCCCTTTAAACGAGGTCCGAATGTTCAGGCAAATGCTGCGGTCGAAAATTCATCGGGCCACGGTGACGGAGTCCTGCCTCGACTACGAAGGCAGCTTGACGATCGACGAAGATCTGATGGAAGCAGCAGGGATCTTGCCCTTCGAGGCGATCGTCTGTTCCAATCTGAATAACGGTGAGCGATTCATGACGTATGCAATGGCAGGCAAACGGGGTGCGGGTGAGATCATCCTCAATGGGCCGACAGCACGGAAAGGCGCGGTTCGCGATCAGATTATCATCTTCTGTTACGAGTATTATTCGGATGAGGAAATTAAGCGGCATGTTCCAAGGATCATCCAAGTCGATGAGAAGAACCGGATCGTTGGAAGAAAGTCGAAGCGCTGATGTCGATTCATAAACTCTCGCTCTACGAACTCCATGAAAAGTTCACCGCCGGCGAAGTCACGGCTGTGGAAATCGTGCGTGCCTATGGGTTACGGATCGGTCAGGTGGAGTCCAAGGTGAAAGCATATATCACGCAGGCCAAAGATGCGGCGGCTGCGCAAGCCGGCGTCCTCGATGCCTCGTTGAAGGGATGGCGCAAAACATTGCCGATGATGGGGATGCCGTTGGCGATCAAAGACAATATCTGCACCGAAGGGGTGCTCACTACCTGCGCGTCCCGAATGCTCGGGAACTTCGTTCCGCCATACGATGCGACCGTGATCGCCAAGCTGCGTGCGCAGGGGTACTTGCTCCTCGGGAAGACAAATCTGGATGAGTTTGCGATGGGCTCATCGACCGAGCATTCGGCCGTCGGACCCAGCCGCAATCCATGGAATCTGCAGTGTGTACCTGGCGGATCCAGCGGGGGATCCGCAGCGGCCGTCGCAGCCGACGAATGCGTCGCGGCGTTAGGGTCCGATACCGGCGGGTCGATCCGCCAGCCCGCGGCTTTCTGCGGGGTGGTGGGTCTCAAGCCGACCTATGGGCGGGTGTCTCGGTACGGCTTGATCGCCTTTGCCTCTTCGCTCGATCAAATCGGGCCGATTACAAAAGATGTCAAAGATGCCGCGTTCCTCCTCGGAGCCATTGCCGGACATGATCCGTTGGATTCAACATCGGCCGATGTTCCGGTGCCAGACTATCTGAAGGCGCTCAAGAAACAAGACCTGAAGAAGCTGAAGGTCGGCGTACCGATCGAGTTTTTTACTGAGGGGTTGGACCCTGAAGTGGAACAGGCCGTGAGGGCGGCCATTCAGGCATTGAAAAGTTTGGGCGGGGAGGTCAAGGGAATTCAGTTGCCGAGGACAGATGCAGCGGTAGCCATCTACTATGTGATCGCCACGGCCGAAGCCAGCTCGAACCTGGCTCGATATGACGGGGTGAAGTTCGGACTTCGTGCCAAAGAGACCAAAGATCTGCTCGAGCTATACATGAAGACGCGGCAGGAAGGGTTCGGGCCTGAAGTGAAGCGACGGATCATGCTGGGGACGTATGTCCTCAGCGCCGGATATTACGACGCCTATTATGGGAAGGCGCAAGAGGTGCGGACTTTGGTGCGTCAGGACTTCCAGGCAGCGTTTCAGGATGTCGATCTCATCGTCACGCCCGTAACACCTACGCCGGCATTCAAGTTTGGGGCGAAGAGCGACGATCCGCTCCAGATGTACTTGTCGGACATCTTCACCATTTCAGCGAACCTGGCCGGTGTGCCGGCGATTTCGGTGCCCTGCGGGATCAGTCGGGACGGACTTCCTATCGGGCTGCAACTGATCGGCCGCCCCTTCGAAGAGGAGACGATTTTGCGAGCGGCCTACGCGTATGAACAGAGTACGCAATGGCGTATGAAGAAACCAATGATTCGGTGAGGGGTAAGGGGTATAGGGTGAGGGGCAAGGGGTTAGAGAATGTGGAGGCGTTATGACGTTCGTTGAAATGGCTGCGATTCTTGTGGCTGTCGCATTTGTGCTAATGGTGGGCTTTCTCGTACCTGTACTGATTCGGGTTCGTAAGACCGTCGCGGAGTCCGAGCAGCTTCTGGAAAAAATGAACCACGATCTGCCGCCGCTGATCGGGGAACTCCGGGCGGTAAGCCATAATATAAACGACTTGACTGAACGCGCACGAGGGGGAGTCGAACATGCAGCCACCCTCTTGCACGCGGTCGGGGAAGTGGGCGAATCGGTTCAGCAAGTGCACAATGTCGTGAAGGGATCGAGCGGATCGATGTTAACCAACGTGGCGAGCGTGGTCGCCGGATTGAAAGCGGCAACCCACGTCGTGAAGGAGCGGTTTCGAGAGGAAGGAGGGCATCACAATGGCGGATGATCGAGGTTCCTCATCAGCAGGGGTCGTGCTGGCATTCTTGAGCGGAGCGGCGTTAGGTGCAGTAGCGGCGCTCTTGCTGGCTCCACAGACAGGGCGCGAATCGCGGGAGCAGTTACGCGGTTATGCTCGCCGGGCAGAAGGTAATCTACGGGACCTGGCAAGTTGCGCAGGTGAAGCAGTGGAAGAAGTCGTGGGGGAGGGGAAGGAATTTGTGGACGCGAAGAAAGCGGTCTTGCGAGAGGCGTTCGATGCCGGTCGTGAAGCGATGCGACGCGAGCGTGATCGGTTACGAGAAGAGGACCACGGCTGATCGATGATTTACGAAGTCGTTATCGGAGTGGAGGTGCATGCACAGCTGCGGACGAAGTCCAAGCTGTTTTGTGGCTGCGGGACGATGTTCGGGCTCGCCGCCAATAGCCAGGCCTGTCCCGTGTGTTTGGGGCTTCCCGGCACATTGCCGGTACTCAACCAGATGGCGATGGAAATGGCGGTACGCGCGGGGCTGGCCCTGAATTGTACGATTGCGGCGAACAATCTCTTTGCGCGCAAGAACTACTTCTATCCGGATCTACCTAAGGGCTATCAGATTTCACAATACGAGGCGCCGATCTGCGAGCATGGCTGGATCGAGATTGCGACGCGCGAAGAGAAGAGACGTGTCCGTATCCGTCGCGCCCATCTGGAAGAGGATGCAGGGAAAAGTGTTCACGCCTCCGGTGCCAGCGGAAGTCGTGTCGATTTGAATCGCGCCGGAACTCCGTTGTTGGAAATCGTGACAGAGCCGGATTTGCGGTCGGCCGATGAAGTCGTGGCGTATTTGAAGGCTCTTCGCGATGTGCTTATGTATCTCGAGGTATGCGACGGCAATATGGAAGAGGGGAATTTCCGCTGCGAACCGAATCTGTCCCTCCGGCCGTTGGGTCAGAAAGAATTCGGGACAAAGGTTGAACTCAAGAACATCAATTCATTCAAGTTCGTCAAGGACGCTATCGACTACGAGATCAAGCGCCAGACGAAGGTGTTGAATGAAGGCGGCAAGATCACTCAGGAGACCAGGCTCTGGAACCTCGATCGTGGCGAGACAGTGGTGATGCGCTCGAAAGAAGAGGCCCATGATTATCGCTACTTCCCCGATCCCGATCTGGTCCCGCTCAAGCTGGAGAAGGAATGGATTGAAGGATTCCGCAGCAGCCTGCCGGAATTGCCGGCTGCACGGGCAAGCCGGTTTGCCAGCGAGTATGGCTTATCCGAGTACGATGCGGGCGTTCTCACATCTGACAAGGATCTAGCGAGTTTTTTTGAAGTGGCTGTGAAGGCTCAATTGCTTGGATCGAAGGAAGTTCAGAATAAGATGGAACAGATCGTTGGGGTTGCTGTGCCTGATTCACCACGCGAAATTGCCAAGGAAACGAGCAACTGGGTAACAGTCGAACTTCTGGGTCTATTGAATAAGGGTAATCCTAAGGTAGAGGGTAAACCGAGGTCTTTGACCATAAAGGAGAGCCCCGTCACGCCTCAGATGCTTGGGGAGCTAGTCCTCTTTAAACGCATAGGTAAAATTAGCGGCCCAGTTGCCAAGATGGTTCTTGAGGTAATGTTCGAGACTCGCAAAGAAGCCAAGGAGATCGTGGAGACCAGGGGCCTTACGCAGGTCTCGGACGAAGGTGAGATTGCACAAATCATTGAGGAGGTATTGGAAAAAAATCCGGCACAAGTGGCGCAGTTCAAAGAGGGTAAACAACAAGTACTTGGATTCCTGGTAGGGCAGGTGATGAAAGCTAGTGGTGGGAAAGCGAATCCTGGCAAGGTGAATGAGTTATTGAAGAAGAGATTGGGATAAGGCCGGGTGCCTTCTTTGCTCGCGCAACGCGCGGCCTCAGAAGGCCCTCGTCGGGATAGGGCGAGTCTTGGCGAGCCCGGGGTTGGGCGGGCGGTCGCGCTTCCAGGTTGGCGCCACCCGCACCCAAGGTGGAGGGCTTGATGCTGTCGATCAGGCGATCATTCGCCACATTTCAGTGCAGGAGTCGCGAGAGGCCATTGCTGGCGGCGAAGTGATTGAGGTTTACCCCGAAGACAAGTATGGTCCCAGCAGTTTGATCTTCGGAATGACGAGGGTGCGCCGTCCCATTCATATTCAATGCAGTGATCCAAGTAGGCCCACGGTGAAGATTGTGACTGCCTATGAACCAGACCCTGCCATTTGGATCGAGTTCAAGGTGAGGAGGTCATGGCATGAAATGCGATGTCTGTGGATCACCAATGAGGGAACAGAGTGTGACCTATACGATTCAAATGGATGACAAATTGGTTGTCGTCGAACACGTACCTGCTAAGGTCTGTGGCCAATGTGGGGAACGGCTGTATAGTCCTGAAACAGTTGAGCGTTTACAAAAAACAGTATGGGAGCAACGGTCGCCTTCTCGAATGCTCCAGACGCCCGTCTTTGATTTTGCGACGAAGTAGAGGGAAATAACTTTCGATTTTTTAGATGGAGTAACGGATGAGTGCGATTCGAGAGATCAAAGGACGGCAGATTTTGGATTCCCGTGGGAATCCGACGATCGAAGCGGAAGTGACCCTGGAGAGCGGAGCGAGCGGGAGGGCGGCGGTACCCTCCGGAGCCTCGACCGGTGAGAAAGAAGCGATTGAATTGCGTGATGGCGACAAGAAGCGCTGGATGGGGAAGGGTGTCTCGAAGGCCATGGCTAATATCAGCAAGCTGATTGCGCCGGAGCTGTTGGGGAAGGAGGCGTTCGACCAAGTCGGCATCGACCGGACGATGATCGATCTGGACGGCACAAAAACGAAGGGCAAACTCGGCGCCAACGCGATTCTCGGTGTGTCGCTGGCCGTGGCGAAGGCTGCGGCAATTGAAACAGGTCAGCCTCTCTACCGATACCTCGGCGGGACGAATGCGCGGGTGCTGCCGGTACCGCTCATGAACATCATCAACGGCGGGGCTCATGCCGACAATCGCTTGGACTTGCAGGAGTTCATGATCATGCCGGTGGGGGCAACGAGTTTCAGCGAGGCGTTTAGGATGGCAACAGAAGTGTTTCACACGCTCAAGTCGTTATTGAAGAAAAAAGGGCTGAATACGGCGGTCGGGGATGAAGGCGGGTTTGCGCCGGACCTCCAATCGAACGAGGAGGCGTTGAGCCTGATCATGCAGGCCATCGAAGAGGCCGGTTACAAACCGGGGCGCGACATCGCTCTCGCATTAGACTGTGCGGCGAGTGAATTCTATGAAAAGGGCCGATACCTTCTTGACGCCGAAAAGAATCCTGAGCGTTCTTCCGAGGAGATGATTCGGTACTATGATAAGCTGATCGATCGCTATCCGATTCTTTCCATTGAAGATGGGTTGAGCGAATTGGACTGGAAAGGGTGGAAGATCATGACGGAGAAGCTGAGCAGGCGGGTCCAATTGGTCGGAGATGATATCTTCGTGACCAATGTGGAGATTTTTGCCAAAGGGATCAAGGCAGGGATCGCGAATTCCATTCTAATCAAACTCAACCAGATCGGCACGTTGACAGAAACGTTGGAGGCGATCGAATTGGCAAAACGGTCCGGCTACACGGCCATCATTTCGCATCGATCCGGGGAGACGGAGGATACGACGATAGCGGATGTAGCTGTTGCGACCAATAGCGGGCTCATCAAGACGGGGTCGTTATCCAGAACGGATCGTGTGGCCAAGTACAATCAGCTGCTTCGGATTGAAGAAGAGCTGGGCTCGAACGCAGTCTATCGAGGTCGAGAAGCAATGCCGGTGCGGTGCTGAGGATAACGGGCGGCGATGATCATTAAGCAGAACCGTGGACGGCAGTGGCTCCATTGGCAGCGTCGCATGATGACGGGCGCGCAGTATATCGGAGCCGCCGTGTGTCTGCTCTTGCTGATCGCGTTGATCTTTGGCGATATGGGTCTGCCGCGCTACTTTTCCATGCGCGAGCATGCGCAGCAGCTGGATCTCGATCTTCAAGAACTGCAACGGACGACCCGTACGCTTCGAGGAGACATCGATCGTTTGGAACGCGATCCCGCAACAATCGAACGGTTGGCGCGAGAGCAGCTCGGTTACGTTCGCAAAGGGGAAACCGTCTATCAACTGGTTCCATCGCCATCACAGCCTAAGGCCCGTCCGTGAAATGATGAAGTTCGGCACAGTAGCAATTATTGGACGACCGAATGTCGGCAAGTCCACATTGCTCAATCGATTACTGGAGCAGAAGATTGCGATTGTCTCGGACAAGCCGCAAACGACGAGGACCAGAATTCTTGGCGTCGTACATGCACCGGGCGCGCAGATTGCCCTACTCGACACGCCGGGGCTGCACAAGCCGCGACATTTGCTCAATCGTCGGATGGTCCGCACCACGGTCGACACACTGGAGGAGGCGGATATCTTGTATGTGTTGATGGAGGCAACGAGTGTGCCTGGCCCTGGCGATCTCTTGGTTCTCGATTATGTCAAAGAGACGGTCAGGAAGTGTCCGCGGCCGGTCATTCTTGTATTGAACAAGGTGGATCTGGTCAATAAGATCAAGTTGTTACCGGTTGTGGAAACATATGCCGGGTTATTCGCCTGGACAGACGTGGTGCCGGTATCGGCTGAAACCGGCGATAATGTGAATCGCTTGCTGTCCGTGACTGTAGCCCATCTTTCGGAAGGAGATGCGGCCTACGATGCCGACACCGTCACCGATCAGTCCATGCGGAACATAGCGGCCGAGATGATCCGCGAGAAGGTATTGCACCGGACATTTGAAGAAGTGCCCTACTCCGTTGCCGTGGAGATCGACGAATTCGTCGAAGAAGGTCGGTTGGCACGCATCAGCGCGACGGTGCTGGTGGAGCGGGAGTCTCATAAGGCGATCGTGATCGGGAAGCATGGAGAGAGGCTCAAGGCGGTCGGGATCGATGCGCGCCGAGACATGGAACAGAGTTTTGGAATGAAAGTGTTTCTGCAACTGTGGGTGAAAGTGCGGGAGGCGTGGCGAGAAGACGAACACGTCCTTACCGAATTGGGGTACTAGGCAGTCATCAAGTTTATCCTGTCATAAAGTCATCACACTTGGCCCCACGACTTGATGACTTTGGACAGACAGACTTTTAGACCGGATGTGACGATGCAGCCGACGGAACGTACAACAGAATCGAATCCAGTGGATCCTCGCCCTCGTCCTGGGGATAAAGACATCCTCCGCGACGCGCTGCGTGACCAGGGCGATCGAAACCGGACAAAATTCGATATTGTGTTGTTGTCGGTACAACGATTGTTGCACCGGGGTGCGATCACTAATCTTGCCAAAATGCTGGGCCGGATGCATCAGGCAGATGTGGCACAAGTGATTATGCATCTGTCGTCCCCCAAAGAAAAACGAGAAGTTTTCGAACTGGTTCGAGGCGAGTCGAAGCGGGGCCAGGTACTGAGCGAACTTGACGGCGACAGTATCAATCAGGTCTTGGCAGACCTGTTGCACTCGGATATCGCCTGGTTGATCAAAGACCTCGGCCCGGACGACGTGGCCTACCTCCTTGGGGTTTTGCCGGAAGAACGGGCCAAAGAAATTCTCTCGCTGATGCGGGCTGAGGACTCCACGGAAGTCGCCGACCTGCTGAAATACCCGAAAGACACGGCCGGCGGCATCATGACGACGGAGTTCTTCGCGCTCCAGGAGGATGCGACGGCGCAAGACGCTATCCGTCGCCTTCAGTTGGCGACGGATGCGGAAATGGTGTTCTATATTTATGTAACCGACAAGGATGAACGCTTAGTCGGGGTACTTTCACTGAGGCAACTGCTGACGGTTCCTCCCGCGACGCCGTTAAAAAACATCGCGACGCGTGACGTGATCAGCGTGACGGTCGACATGGACCAGGAAGAAGTCGCCCGTCAGGTGGCGAGCTACAACCTGCTCGCGATCCCGGTCATCGACAACAGCAGCAGGTTAGTCGGCATCATCACGGTTGACGACGTCGTGGACGTGATCCGTGAAGAAGCGACTGAAGACATGCTCAAGATGGCCGGAGCGATCGAAGAAGATTCAGTCTCGAAATCCTCCAGCGTGACATCGGCGAAACACAGGCTCCCGTGGCTCTTTACGAATCTTGTCGGTAGTCTGTTGTCGGGCGCGATTTTGTGGGAATTCCGGTACACGATTCAGGAAGTGGTGGCCATCGTCAGTTTTATCCCGGTCATTGCCGCGATGGGTGGGAATGTGGGCCTGCAATCCTCGACGCTCATTATCCGAGGATTGGCGACAGGGCTGGTCGAATTGACGGATGTGCGAAGCGTATTTTTCCGCGAAATCAAGGTGGGGCTGTTGATGGGGCTCGCCTGCGGCGTGATTCTCACGCTCGTCGGCTGGATCTGGCATCAAGAATTTCTAGGTATGGTCGTGGGGCTATCGCTGATTATCGCATTCATGGTCTCGACCAGTATGGCGACATTCATGCCGATTATGCTGAAGCGAATGAAAATCGATCCTGCTGTTGCGGCTGGGCCCTTTGTGACAACGGCCAATGACATTACGGGCATTACCATCTATCTCTCTCTGGCTACTGTGTTCATGGAATACCTCCGCTAGCAGGATGCTGAAAAAGTCCGCCAGCAGAAGAAGGCCGTTATTTGGTTTGTTTCGTTGTTTGGTTTTTTAGTCGAACGGAACTAGCCAGATGAACCAAATAAACAAAACAAACCAGATCAACGCGTCACGCGTGTATCTCCCATGCCGTTAATTAAGACTTCGGCCATTACGCTGAAAAGTCGAAAGTGGGGCGATGCGGATCGTATCGTGACCTTTTATACGAAGGAGATGGGAAAGATTCGCGGTGTGGCGCGAGGGGCTCGTCGAATGAAGAGCCGGCTGGGCGCGTCGCTCGAACCGCTCTCCATCTGTCACCTAAACCTGTTCGAAAAGTCAGGCGATTCGCTGTATCGGGTCTTTCAAGTCGATCTTGTCGAGCCATTCATGAAGTTTCGCGAAGACTTGACGTTGATGACCGCTGCCGCACGGATGGCCAATCTGGTGGGTGCGGTGACACCGGACGGGGATCCGGACTCGAAGCTCTTCGAAACTCTCGAATTGGGCTTACGCGCGTTAGTCACGAGCAGGGATCCGGCGTTGACGGCGCTGCTGTTCCAGATTCGCCTGCTGGGGCTTATCGGATTTCGTCCGCAGACCGATCATTGTGCCGCTTGTGGCAAGGCCCGATTGATGGGGGAACCGCAGTTTTCACCTGTGTCCGGGGGCCTGGTCTGTGCGGTCTGCGCTGCGCGCCAGGCGTTTCGCTGCGTGCCGCTCTCGCGAGGAAGCCTGGCCTTTCTTCAGCAGGCGTTGACGCTTTCGCCTGCGATAGTCGATCGTCTGAAGGCTGCCGGACAAGTTCGGTATGAAGTGGAAAGTGCGATTGAGCGATATGTGACCGTTGTGGCAGGTAGACAACTGCCTCCCGTGAATTTTCTGTCGTATCCGTCATAAGAACGTGTACGTGAGACGGGCGGGAAAGCCGAGACGCGCGAGACAGGCTGAAGGTTTTTAGACTGAAGGCGTTAAGGGGCAATCGTGGAAGGGAATTCCTAAAGATGACCGAGACGGTGTGTGAACCGAGAGACATGGCCTGGATCGAGAAGGGTGTGTTGGGTATCGAATGGACTGACGGGCACAAGGGCGTCTATCCTGTGAGGTATCTCCGCCAGCAATGTCCCTGCGCAGCCTGCGTGGACGAGTGGTCTGGTGCACGGCGTTTGCAACCGGACGACGTGCCTCTCTTGATCATGTTACAGGATGTGCAGCCCGTCGGACGTTATGCGCTGCAATTCACCTGGAGTGATGGCCACGACACCGGTATCTACTCCTATGCACTTCTTCGGCGGCTCTGTCAGTGTGATATCTGTCAGCCGGTGAAACCTGTTGAACCAAAGAGCAGGCGCCTGTTGTGAGGAAAACCGCGGGCATGTTCAGATTGATCCGACAGGGAGCCCAAAGATCGTGGAGCTTTGATGTCCTGAGGTACCCAAGGTGGACCGGAGTATTTGTCGCGGTCGCTATCGAGGCGGTTCTCGGCTGCAGCGGGATGCCTCCATTGGAAGAGCAAGAGCGCCATGTGCAGAATAACGAGTTACTGCTCAATCGACTGTCCCCACCTGCGTTTGTCAGAGCATGGGGGATGCCGACATATCAGCGTATCGAGTTTATGCAGTTCTTCGGCATGAAAGACGGTGAATTGATTCCACGATCGAGATTGGGGAGTGCAGAACCTCCGCGAGGGTGGGAGATTCATATTGAGGCCGGCGATGCGCTATATCTTGCCTACCCGGATCGCGGATGGCTGGTAGTGTTTTTTGAAGAACGACTGGTTTATCGCGAGGCGCTGACCGCGTCGCAACTTCATGAATTAGGGCGCAGTTGGCGGCATGAAGAGAAGTTCCGTTCGAGATTCGAGGTGCCGGCATCTCCATCCCCTCCATAATGCGATGTACTCCGTAGGCCTTCAGTGACCCAGCACCCCCTGAACCTTCTCATGGTTTCTTCTGAAGCGGTCCCCTATGCCAAGACCGGTGGACTCGCCGACGTCGCCGGCGCGCTGCCACTTGAGTTGGCGAAAATTGGACACGACATCATTCTGCTACTCCCGCACTATCGTTGCGTGAGCGAGTCGGGCCGGAGCTTCCGCTCTGTCTGTCGGCTACCTGTGCCGACGCCTCAGGGGGTGATCGACACGTTGATCGAGGAGGATGTCGTCTCTGTCACAGGCAGTGATCGCCCGGTGCGGGTGTGGACGATTCGCAACAAGCCTTTCTTCGACCGATCAGGGCTCTATCAAGATCGCGGTATCGATTACCTCGATAACCTCGACAGGTTTTCGTTCTTCTGTCGTGCAACGATCGAGGTGATGGCTTATCTGAAAACCGTGTGTAGATGGGATACCCAGATCCTCCATCTGCATGACTGGCAAGCGTCGTTGTGTGCGGTCTACCTGAACACCGTTGATCGAGACAGGCCGGAGGTACCGGGTGCGCGCACCGTACTCACATTGCACAATGTGGGGTATCAAGGCCTCTTCCCTGGAGAGCAGTTCGCAAAAACGAGCCTGCCTCGATCACTGTATACTCCCTCGGGCCTTGAGTTCCATGGAATGGTGAATGTGCTCAAGGGAGGAATCATGTTTGCCGATTGTGTAACAACGGTCAGCCCTACCTATGCGCGAGAAATCCTCAGCCCCGAATTCGGTTTTGGGCTCGAAGGCGTGCTCCGTAATCGCCCGGACCCGATCGTTGGGATTCTTAACGGTATCGATATCGATCGATGGAATCCGGAAACCGATTCCCACCTTCCGGCTAACTACTCAGTGATTGACCGTTCAGGGAAATTGGTGTGCAAGAAGGCGCTTCAACGGGAGTTCCATTTACCGGAACTATCTGTTCCACTCCTTGGCGTGATTGCGCGACTGACCTCTCAGAAGGGTTTAGATCTTATTGAGGCCATTATTCCGGAGTTGATGGCGATGGATCTTCAGCTGGTGGTGTTAGGAGCCGGCGAGCCGGAGCTTGAAGCCAAGTTTAAGACGCTTCAGACGCGGTATTCACATCGCATGGGGCTACGAATCGGATTTGACGAAGGACTCGCGCATCGTATCGAAGGCGGAGCGGATATGTTTGTGATGCCGTCAAGATATGAGCCGTGTGGCCTGAGTCAGCTCTACAGTCTACGCTACGGAACGGTTCCCGTAGTGAGAAAAATAGGTGGGTTGGCAGATACGGTTCTTCCTCTGAGCATGTACGATGGGCAGGTGGTACAGGCGACCGGGTTTCATGTTGAGGAGCACACCGCAGAGACGCTTCTGGCCGTGTTGCGCCGAGCGATGGCAGCATACCAAGATCCGTCGATGTGGGGGCGCCTGGTTCAAGCAGGGATGACTACAGATGTATCGTGGGCTCGGTCAGCGAACGCATACGACCGGCTGTTTGTGTCGCTATGTAAGCTCCCCTGTCAATGAGACACGATCAAAGGTGAACTTCTGGCTTCAAGTTGGGCCCGATACGTGGCGGGCGGCAGGCCCGCCAACGCATCATGGGGCCGCTCTTCGTTGTAACTCTGT
>Ga0187892_10003749_pt1 | contig 27055 bp, 28 predicted proteins | sample MA1701073metaG_FD_139345 | JGI IMG/M metagenome (GOLD analysis project Ga0187892, IMG submission 139345) | Bio-ooze microbial communities from a basaltic lava cave in the Kipuka Kanohina Cave System on the Island of Hawaii, USA - MA170107-3 metaG ... | reverse complement strand
GGCCTGACGGTCCCGGCACGCCTCCGCCGCCTCGACGACCGCGCCCAAATGTAGTGAAATAAACCCCCCGAAAACGAACCTAAGTCCTTTGTCGATCGTCAAACCCCTCTAACTTGGGCTAGTGCGGCTCTTGCGCTTCGTCATGCGGCAAATTCGCCGCATCCGCTGGACTCTTGCGCGGGGCCACCTCGTCGTTCCCCGGCTCGGCGGTGCGCTCTTCTTCCGTCTCGACTGTTTCCTCATTCCCTTGGGGAGTTACCTGGGCGTAGACCTCACCCGTCGCGCCCACAAAGTGGGCCGTCCCCGCGCCGTGATGGTCTGAGCCCAACACCACGCGAGGCCAGTTCTGCTGGCCCAACAGTCGCAGCCGCCCCGCACGACGAAAGTTCTCAATCACCGCAATCGGTGTGTTGCGCGGTCCGAAGACTTGTAGCTGGCCATTTTGCGGCCCGGAGCCGGCTAGCTTCACCAACGGCCTTTGACCCGAGGGGTCCGTCACCACCAGCTCCCGACAGGTGACGCGTGGCGCATCAAACTCCAGCGGCTTGGCGATCTTGTCCTTGATCGAAACCGCCAGCGAAAAGAACAAGAGCGGATAAACAGTCCATCGTTCGCGTTCGGTCATCAGTCGTCGGCTCCTATTGGGTGCAGGTCGCAGTTGCTGATCCCGGCCGCTGGCAGGGACTCGTGCACTTTCAAGCGGCTTTCCAAATTGAGTTGGCGTGGGGCCGCCCTTGCACTGTCCTCTGCTTGGAACGGGACCATTGGCGGCGCAAAGTCCCGCCGTGCCAGCGAGACCTACACGGCCTGCGGCTGCCAAGCGCGCGTCGCAACGGTCGCTTGTCCAGTCATCGACAGATACGCCACCGCCAGCATCACGTTGATCAGCGGCATGGCGAAAAGGTATCCCACACAAAACGCTAGCAATCCAAGGATCGCGATCCCCGCCGCCACAAGATACAAGAGAAACAGATTCAGCTTGTTGCCGGTTGTCGCCTGCTTCGAGAGGCTGAGCGTGTCGATCACACCCGTGTTGCGGTCGATGATGACGTAATAGAACTGCGAGAACATCAGCATGAGAATGATGCCCGGTATCACGCAGGCCAGAACCCCGAGCACAACGATCAGGCCGACCAAGAGCTGGGTCAGAATTCCCGTGAGCAAGTATTGTCCACCCCCCAACAAGTCGCCGAACGAGGCGTCCTCTCCACGAGCCAATTTCAACATGAATAGCGTCAGCCCAAGCCCCAGCCAGACTGAGAAAAGCTGTTGAGCCAGGCCGTTCCACACAATCCAGCTCAGCATGACGAGCTCGTTGTTCCCCATCGCAGTCATCATCGACGTAACGACGTTTCCGAGCACGGAAACGGCGCCATTAGCCACCATGACAGTCACGAATACACCGACGCAGATTCCCATGTTCGGCCGAAAAATCTGCCAACTGCGGTTGATGACGTCTCCAACGTTGATCACCGTTGGATTGAACACGCGTGTCACGCGACCCGTCGTGGGCTCAATCCCTTCGGCGTACGCTGTTGGTGCTCGATAGGGGTTGGTCGCGTCCGCCGTATCGGCCGGCCCCGACATGGGCGGCGGTGGTGGTGGCGGGACCGCAAAGGGGTTACCCGCCGGTGACGACGGAGCCGCAAACGGGTTTCCGCTCGAGTGGGCCGGCGCGACCGATGGCGCGCCAGGGATTGGAATGGGCACAATCGCCCCGCACGCCGGGCATTTGGCGTTGCGGCCCGCCGTGTCGTCCCCGGTGCGCAGAAGCCTCTGACACTGCGTGCAGCGAAACTCAATCGTCATGGCCCGGTCCTCTCATGGCGGCGGAACGCTCAACGCCGACAAGATAACAGATGCGCGTCGATGTGCCTAACTATTCGCGTCCGACCGGACGATCTTCCACTAGATGTAGGGCGGGCCTCGCTGCGCTCGACCCGCCCTACATGGTGCTGAGGGAGGGATTACGCGTCTCGAACAAGGCGTACGCGGCCCGCCTCCGCGGTGACGGTCACATTGCCGGGAAAAACTTGCGGGCGGACTGGTTCGGCGCGAGCACACCGCGCAACTATATCGGCCAGCGCCTCCCACTCGCGGTAGCCCATGGACTTCAGCGGCCAACGCGCGGTCCGCCAGAGCGAGATCAGCACTTCGCGCACCAGGTAGCGTGGCTCGGTGGCCAGCGGAACCGCCATCAATTCGATCTGCCGGTCATCCTGCCTCGTTACGACGCGCTCGCCGAGCGTGCTCGCGAGCTGTTCGATCGCCCCACGCGTTTCGGCCGTCAATCTACCCAGGCGCAACAGCGCCCCCACCACGTCAGCGTTGTATTGCCTGCTCAAGAGCGGCAACAGTTCGTGACGGATGCGCGCACGCCGGAACCGTAGGTCGGAATTCGTCGTGTCTTCGCGGAATGGCTGGCCCATGTCGTTCAGGTACTCGGCAAGCGTAGCGCGACGCACGGTCAAGAGCGGTCGAACAAGTGTCACGGCCGGACCGAGCGGGCGCACACGCCGCATGCCTGCCAGGCCCCTCGGTCCGGTCCCTCGCAAGATGTGGTGCAGAATGGTTTCCGCCTGGTCATCGGCCGTATGCGCCGTGGCCACATAACGAGCGCCGAGCCGCTCGGCGGTCTCTTGAAGAAACGCGTACCGTGCACGTCGGCCGCGCTCCTCGAGGCCTCCCACGCAGTGCGCCAGATTCGCGTCGGCAGTTCCCACCTCACATGGGATGCCCATTTGCCGTGACAATTCGACAACGAAATCGGCATCCGCGTCCGAATCGGCGCCGCGCCAGCGATGGTTGAAGTGGGCCACGGTGACGCCGCTCGCATGCGCCGGCTTCAGTGAGCAGATTGCACGCAAAAGCGCCACACTGTCCACTCCGCCCGAGACGGCCATGAGAATTGGAACGTCTTGCCAGACCTCGCGCGGCCAATGCCCAGAGAATTGGTGTTCAAACGAATGGCCATGTTCGTCCACGCCTCCGCCGTGATTTCCAGATTGACAGCCAGCATTTCGCGTCAGCGCACGAGGCTTAGAGGCGTCTTTGCGGCGACCGAACTTGTCCATTTCCGCTATTTTTCCTAGTGCCCTGAATTACAATCCTGACTGGCCAACGATTTGGTTGCACTCCGGTGAACTTCTGTTACCATAAAACTCGTTAGTTCCAATCTAACAGCAAGTTAACACTGGAGTGACTTCGGCGACTCCGATGCGGACGATGCCGAGGGACAGGCTACAGCGGACTGGAAGACATTGTATCTGGTGGCTATGAACCGGCCATTTCGGCAAGTGGGCGACGCCATGTATTTGCTGATCATCGTCCTGCGAGGATTTCTGGGACTGATCACCGGCACCGCGGCATGCGCGACTACCGCTATAGCGGGGCGCGTCGGCCGGAGGGGGCCAGCATACTGGGGTGGCCTTGGGTACTCGCTCGAATTCGCTCGCGACTCGTCGCGAGACGGCTGGATGTCGGCGTGTCGGAGTGTGATGCGCGTGGACGATTCCCACGGTGCGCGCCTGCGCATGGGGGAAACACCATGTTGGCCTGGCAGAACGCCAGTGCCAAGCCATTCGCACTACGCTCGGCGCCGATGTTCCTAGCTATCAGGTGCCGCTTCGGGCATTATCCCCCGTTGGCGGGTGACGTGCTTCTTCCGCGCGGCCTGTCTCTCGTAGCGTCCGAGGCTACCTTGTTGCGTGTGTGCTTGCACGCCGCGTAACCTCGTTGTCTGGCATCTCGTCGCTGGTGGCCGCGACCACGAGCGAAGGCTAGACCTGTGATGTCGTCCGCTGTTCAGATGCCGCCGGTGCTGGCGGAAGTCACCTTCACGGCACTGATCATCTGGGTGACCATCACTGCCGTGATGTCGGTGGTATTAGCCGTCGTGGCGGTGAAATTCTTAGACTACCTCCGCCAAAAGGATGCCGAGCACCAGGCGCGCGAGATCGTCTCGCGAGCCGAACGCGAGATCGACACGCGCCGCAAGGAAGCCGAGCTGGAGATCAAGGAGCAAGCGCTGCAGCAGCGAGCCGAGGGGGAGCGCGAGCTGGCCGCCTTCCGGCAGGAACTGCACGAGCGCGATCGCCAGCTCGACAAGCGCCAGGACGCGCTGGAACAACAGACCGAGCAATTGCGCAAGCAGGAGAAGATGGTTGAGGGCACACAGCGCAAGCTCGTCGAGAGGATCGACGACACCAACCGCCGCAGCGATGAGCTCGCCAAGCTCCTCGACCTCCAGCGGCAGACCCTGCACGAGCTCTCCGGGCTGAGCCGCGAGGACGCTACTCAGAAGCTCTTGGCCATGCTCGACCAGGAGCTGGAGCAGGAGGCCGGCGCCGTCATCCTCCGCCGCGAAAAGCAGTTGGCGTCCATCTGCGAGGATAAGTCGCGCGACATGCTGATCACGGCATTGCAGCGCTACGCCGCGGGCCACACGGCCGAGACGACGACCAGCACCGTTGATATCCCCAGCGACGAGATGAAGGGCCGGATCATCGGCCGCGAGGGGCGCAATATCCGCGCATTCGAGAAGGCGACCGGCATCGACGTGATCATCGACGACACGCCGGGCGTCGTCATTGTGAGCGGCTTTGACATGGTCCGCCGCGAGGTCGCACGCATCTCGCTCAACAAGTTGATCGCCGACGGTCGAATTCATCCTTCGCGCATCGAGGAGGTCGTGGGCGAAACGCAGAAAGAATTGGAGGTACACCTCCAGAAGCTCGGCCAGGAGGCGGCGCAGGAGGCCGACGTCCCCGGCCTGCACGAAAAGCTCATTCATCTGCTGGGCCGCCTGCGCTTTCGCACCAGCTACAGCCAGAACGTACTGCGGCACTCGATCGAGGTGGCCTTCCTCACCGGGATGCTCGCCGAGGAGATCGGGCTGGACGGAAACCTGGGGCGCCGATGCGGCCTGCTGCACGACATCGGCAAGGCGGCCGACCACGAAGCGGAAGGAGGCCACCCTAAAATCGGGGCCGACATCCTCAAGCGCTATGGCGAAAAGCACGCAGTGGTGCATGCCGCTTTGGGCCACCACGACGATCTGCGGATCGACTATCCCTACACGGTGCTGGTGGCCGCCGCCGATGCCTGCAGCGCCTCGCGCCCCGGGGCGCGGCGCGAAACGCTCGAACGCTATATCAAGCGGATGGAGGAGCTGGAAGGCATCGCCACCGGCTTCCCCGGCGTCGAGCAGGCCTACGCGATTCAGGCCGGCCGCGAGCTCCGCGTCCTGGTGAGCGCCAAGAACACCACCGACGAGTCGGCCGCCAAGATTTGCCGCGACATTGCCCGCGCTTTCGAGGAGCAGCTCACCTATCCTGGCGAGATCAAGGTGACTGTCCTCCGCGAGACGCGCGTCACCGAAATGGCTCGCTGACGTACACGTGGTCACGAGGAATACGAGCTGTGCGCCTGCTGTTAATCGGCGACATCGTGGGCAAACCGGGACGCCAGATTGTGGCGCGCTGCCTCCGCGGGCTCGTTGCCGCCGAGAGTCTCGACCTGGTGGTGGCCAACGCCGAGAACGCGGCCGGTGGCGCCGGCCTTACGCCGGCCAATTACCGCGAGCTGATCGCCGCCGGTGTTGATGGCATCACGCTGGGGGATCACATCTACCGGCGCGCTGAAATCAATCCCGTCTTGCAAGCCGAGGCTAATATCGTCAAGCCGGCGAATTTTCCGGCCGACGCACCGGGTCGCGACCACATGATCCTGACGGGGCGAAACGGTGCGCGGGTTGCCGTGATCAGCCTTCTGGGCCGTGTCTTCATGCGCCCTGTGGATTGCCCGTGGACCGCGGCCGACCGCGTGCTGGCGGCATTACCACAAGAGATCAAGATCATCCTCGTCGATTTCCACGCCGAAGCGACCAGCGACATGCAGTTGATGGGCCGCCACCTCGATGGGCGCGTGAGCGCCGTCCTCGGCACACACACGCACGTCGCAACCGCCGATGAGCAGATCCTGCCGGGCGCTACCGCATTTCAGTGTGACGTCGGGATGACCGGCCCTTACGAGAGCATCCTGGGGCGCCGCATCGACCGCGTGATGGAGACGACGCGCACTTTTCACCCCACGCACTTCGAGGTCGCGACGCGCGACGTGCGACTCTCGGGCACGATCGTCGAGGTCGATCCGCGGACGGGCCGCGCCACGGCGGTCCGACGCTTGTGCGTGGATGAGTTGAGAGCCGTGGAACTGGCGGCGTTGGCACCGCCGGCGCAGCCCCTCTCCCCTCCGGGGCAAGGATAACGGGGGAAGGGAACGCTGCGTTCGTCGTCCGAGTTCGACGTACGCCACCGGCCGGCTCGCGCCGGCCGCTCGCCGATGGTCATCGTCGACCTGTCGGCGACCTATCGGCGAGCGGTGGGCGCTAGCCCACCGGTCTCCGGCGCGAGTTTCACTTCGGCACCAAGGCCACCGCGCGGCACCAGCCGGCGCTGGCGCCCTTGATCTTCACCGGCAGGCACGACACAAAAAAGCCGCTTGCACAGCCGATTTGCTCGAGGTTCGCCAGCTTTTCAATCTGGCAGTACTCGCGCGTGAGGCCGGCGAAATGCGCCGGCCAGATGTATCGCCCGTCGCCGGTTCGATCGTAATCGGCCTTCATGGCGGCGAACGGCCGGTCGAGCGTGTAAGCGTCGATGCCGATGACGCGGACGCCTTGCTCCACCAGCCACAGAGTCCCATCGCGGCCCAAGCCTGGTTGCGCAAAGTAGTCCGGACAATTCAATCGCTTGTCCGCGCCGGTCCACAACAACACGATGTCGAGCGAGCGTAGCACGTGACCGATCTTGGCGAGCGCCGCGGAAAGATCGTCGACGGTGATCAAGTCGCCGGGGGCCTTGTGCCGCATGTCGAGCAGCACGCCTGGCGCGAAGCACCACTCGAGCGGCACCTCGTCGATCCGCCGCGCCGGCCGGCCTTCCGAAACGGGTCCATAGTGGTAGGGCGCATCGACGTGCGTGCCGGTGTGCGTGATCGCAGTGATCTCTTCGAGCGCCCAGCCCAGTCCGTTCGAATAGACCAAATCCTCTGGCCGCACGCCCAAAAATTGTTGGATCTGCTGGCGGCCCTCGGCCTCATGTGTGATGTATCGGATCGTGGCCGGCATCGGCTCGCTCGGCGCGTCATTCTCGAGCGTTACGCTCAGGTCGACCAGACGGCACTTGCCAAGCTGCGGCACTGCTACTTCACTTTTGCCAAGAGACGCATTGCAGTCATTCGAATGATCGGCCGCTGTGAACGGCGAGCGGCCGGCGTGAACGCGCCGGTGGGAACTGCGTCAAAACTTCCAAACAAGAGGCGTCAGCGCTACCGTCACGAACCACATGGTCAAATTGAGCGGCACCCCGATTCTCATATAGTCGCTGAAGCGGTACCCACCCGGGCCGAAGACCATCAGGTTCGTCTGATACCCGATCGGCGAGGAAAAAACGGCCGAGGCCGCCATCATGATCACGATCGCAAAGGGCATCACGCTGACCCCCAGTTTCTCGGCGGTCGCGAGCGCGAAGGGAAACATGAGCGCCGCGGCGGCATTGTTGGTGATGAGCTCGGTCGCGACCATGGTGACCCCGTAGATGGCGACCAGCGCCAGCCAGGGATTGCCACCAGCGAGTTCAATAATCGTATCGGCGATCGCGGCCACGGCGCCGGTTTTTTGCAGCGCATCACCCAACGCAAACGATGCCGCAATGGCCATCAGCACCTGCCAATCGACGGCGCGCCGCGCGCCCGAGCCGGTGCAGCAACGCGTCACCAGCATGGCGCCGGCCGCCAGCATCGAAGCCGTCAGCATGGTCAACAGGCCGGCCGTGACGACAGTCACCATCACTAACATGATCGCCAGGGCCAGCACCGCTCGGTCGTGTCGTGGAGGGGTTGAACCTTGCAGCCGGCTCACCAGAAAGAAATCACGACTGTTCCGCTGCTGCTCCACGAACGACGGATGCGACTCGACCAAGAGCGTATCCCCCGCGCGCACCACGATATCACCGATCTTCTGACGTACGCGTTCGCCGTTGCGCGATACGGCGATCACGACCGCGTTATAGACCGAGCGAAACCGCCCGTCACGGATCGACCGGCCCACCAGGGGGCTCGTATTGGAAACAACGGCCTCGACCAGGCAGCGATTGGGCCGCGCCGTGGAGAGCTTGAATACCTGGTTCGTCGCCGGTACCAGGCCGCGTATCTTTTGCAGGTCGACCACCGATTCGACGATCCCCACGAACAACAGCCGGTCGTTCGCGCGGAGCCGCTCCTGGGGTGAAACGGCGGGCAGGATCGTGCCATCACGTTCGATTTCAGCGACAAAAGCGCCGGGCAGGTGCCGCAGCCCGGCCTGCTCGATCGTCTTGCCGACCAGTGAGCTGTCGGCCGCCACGAGCATCTCGACGGTGTACTCTCGAGGGTCGTCAAGCTGAGCCATGGACGAGCGACGGTCTGGAAGCATCCAGCGGGCGGTAAGCAAGATGAACAGAAAGCCAGCGATCGCACACGGCACAGCGATCGGAGTAATGTCAAACAATCCCATCCCCATCGGCAGCTTCGTGGCTCCCTGCTGTTCAATCTCGATCTTTGCCTGCTTGATCAGCATGCCGTTGACAACGAGGTTCGTGCTGGTGCCAATCAGCGTGCATGTGCCGCCCAAGATGGCCGCGTAACTCAGCGGGATCATGAGCTTGGAGACCGCGATGCGGCATTGCTTGGCCCAGTCCTCGACGGCGGGAATCAACATCGCCACCAGCGGCGTGTTGTTCATGAACGCGCTGAGTCCCATCGTCGGTAACATCATCCGCACCAGCGCGGTGTTGGCCGTCTTGGGTCGACCAAACAATATCTGGGCGATCCATTGAACTCCGCCCGTCTCGCGGACTCCGGCGCCGACGATGAACAGCACTCCGACAGTGACCATTCCCTCGTTGCTCAGGCCGGAGAGAGCTTCGTCCGGCGCGAGAATGCCGCTCAGCAGCAAAATCGCCACGGCGCCAATGAGGATGATGTCCGGCGCCACGCGCGAAAACGCGAGCATGGCGAACACCATCGCCACCACGCCGATGGAAAACCAAGCTTCCCAGCTCATGTCAGCACGACGCAAATACAAAAGAAGAAGGCGCACCACGGAGGCACGGAGACACGGAGAAGGGATGAATACGAGAAGAATAGCTGCTGGTGCATCATCGTGACGGTCATTCCCTTTTCAAATCGTCTCCGTGTCTCCGTGCCTCCGTGGTGAGGTCAGTCGATCAGGCGGTGATACCGCCCCATCCAGTACGGCAGCAGGATGAACGTTCCGTCGTCGCGCTCGTGGCCGTCGCCGCCGCCGTCGAGCTCGTAGGGGTCGCCGTTCCAGCGCATGATGTGCCGCTCGGAGACGGGCAATACGTGCCGCGTGCGGCGCTGCCGGAAGCGGTTGGTGACCAGGTCGCCCAAGTCTTGGCGGTCGCTGTTCGTCACGCGCCATTTGATCGTGTCGGCCGGCACCTCGCGAAACCATTCGGTCAGTTCGTCGCGATCATAGTCGCCCGGCTCCACACGGGCCGCCTCCGGACGCTTTGTAGGGTCGGTCCACGTATTCGCCTGGCGCGCGGCGGCGTAGATGAAATTGAACAGCGGGCTGCGCTCGGGACGCTCGATCTGCCACGAGCGCTCGATGCTGGTCAGATAGTATTTTCGCAGCTCGGGGTCGCGCTCGTACCACAAGAGTGGATAATACGCCAGGAAGGCCAGCTCGTCGTCGCTGTGATTCACCTCTCGGACCGGCCAGACGACCTTCTGGTCGACCGTGTTGGTTGCATAACTATGCTTTTCGATCAGCTCGTGCGCCGCGTCCTTGTAGCGCGCCGAGCCGGTCATGTGCTCGGCCACCTTCAGATGCGAGAGAATTTCGAGCGAGTTCAGCCCGCGATCCAGGATCCATTTCAGGTCGCGGTTCAGTTTCTCGGGCGCCCACACGCCCCAGGTGGTGGGCCTGCCGGGCGGTCCCACGTAGTAATAGCCGTGGTCGATTATATGGTCGGTGATCCGCGCCACGACCGCGCGAATCTCCTCCTTCTCGCGCTCGTCGGCGCATAGATCGTAGTACACCGCGTAGGCGAAATAGTGCCCGTCCAGCTCGTCGCTCGAGGTGTCCCCCTTCCACCACCAGCGTTTGTCAGCGGAGAGGTGCCACTCGCCGCCGAACATTTTGTTCGCGTCGACACCTTCGCCGGCCGGCCAGATGCTTCGCGCGGCGAAGCCGCTGATCCCGGTCACTTTTTCCAGGAATAAAAGAGCATCGAGCGACTGCCGTGCGTTGCGCTTCGCCTCCTCGTCGCCGGTCACGCCATAGCGATACGCCTCGGCCGCGACGTAGAGGCTCGTCCACAACCCGTCGTTGTCGCTCGACGACAGCGACCATCCGGCGTCGACTCGCCCCGGCTCCTTGAGCTGGATCTCGCCAATCAGCCCTTCGCGAATGTGATATTGGCGAAGCCGGCGGCGGATTTCCGCCATTTTTTCGTCAAGCGTCGTCCGTCGCTTCGCCAGCCGGCCAATTCCCTTGGGTGTCTCGACCAGCACCGATCCGTCGCTAGCAAGTGCCACGCCGCGCACCTCACGATCGGGCAGCCAGTGCCGTGAATGAAACACTCGCCAGGGGGCGCCATCGCCAGAGCGATACAACAACCCCTGCGGCGTTCCGATCCAGATTGCTCCGTCGGGGGCGCGGACACCTGCGGTAAAGCCGGTGTATGGGGGCGTCGGCGAGGACTTGGCGATCGCCGCCAGCTCCTCGGCCGTCAATGACGTCCCTGTCGTTGCTGGCAATGCGTTGAGTGCCGGCGCTGGTTCGGCCACCCAGGCATCGTACGGCTCGCCGGCGACAGAACATGCGATCAAAAACTGGCTGGTTAAGCTGATCGTGATACTGCTGAACAAGTGTCGTTCTCCCGCGAAGGTCCGCCGGGGTAAACCCGGTGGCTCGCTGTTTTCGTCCTTTACCTCTGTACCGGCCGCGCGGACATCAACCGCTGGTACTCTGCGTAAAGCCGCTCCATGGTTGTTGCTTCCAGGCCCTGTTTGGCCGGGTTGTAGGCTGTGAAGTTCATCATGCGGAGTATAAACCGGCTCGCGTCGTCCACGTCGATCACGTTGAGGCAAGCCGCGTCTTGCTCGATCGCGCCGAACGCGCCCAAGCCGGACCCCAATGCACGCGTCAGTATCACGCGGTTCACGCCGCCATGGGCCACGATCAACAGGTGCCGCCAAGAGAGGTCGGCCAGCAGCTCGCCGAAGCAGGGCAAGACGCGATCCACGAGCGAGCCGAACGTCTCGCCGCCCAGAAACTGCGTCTCGCGCGACAATTCGCTCGCAAAGGCCCCGACGAACGCGGCTTCGATCGACGATGGCTCCCAGTGCAGCCACTTGCCGGGCTGAATCTCGCGCAGCCGGCTCTCCGGCTCGATTACTAGCTCGCGGCGCCCGACGATGATCCGCGCCGTCTCGGCGCACCGCGGCAGGTCGCTTGCAACGGCTCGATCGAAGGGGATGTCGGCCAGCGCCGCCGCCGTGGTGGCCGCCTGCCGCCTGCCCTCCGCGTTCAGCGGCACCGTGTCGGGCCGTACCGGCCGCCCGGTGGGGTCAAAGTAGCTCACCGCGCCGTGCCGGACCAGGTAGATCCGCCGCCGCGTGGATTTGCCGTCGCCAGGCACTCTGTCCGCCATCGCGCGATCCGCCTCGATTTGTCACGAACTGTAAACGCTAAAGGATACCACTATCTCGGTAGGGCTGGCACTCCCGGCCGGACAGCGAAAAAGCTGGACAAGCGCCCCCTCCGGTGCCTATCATCCGGATAATTCCGCGCCGCCGCGCGAAGCGAATTCCGAATCAACACGCCGAGCCGTGGGCGTTAGCCCCCGGAGCGATCCTCGACAAAGCGTCGGACTATCAAGGCTCCCCAAGCACCTTTTCCAGCGCCGGAGGTCTTAACCATGCGAAACGACAAGATACGCGACCCACAAAACCGAATCGAGCGGCGCCACTTCCTCAAGACCGGACTCGCGGCCGCGGCCGGCACCGCCGTGCTGGCGCGTGATTACGCGGCGGCTGCGATACCCGAAGTGAAAAACATCACGGCCGAGGGCGATATCCCGATGCGCCCCTTCGGCAAGACCGGCCACACACTGCCGATCCTGGGCATGGGCGGCTCGGCGATGGTGCAGATCTTCATCCGCGCCTACGGTGTCCCGCTGCTCGACATGGACCAGCGAGTCGCCATGGTCCGCCACGCCTACGATCAGGGCATTCGCTATTTTGACACCGCTCGCGTATACGGCGAGAGCGAGTCGATCATGGGCAAGGGGCTCAAGGGGGTCCGCGACAATGTATATCTGGCCACCAAGTGCCATTTCACCGATCCGGCGAAGGTCCGCGAGTGCGTCGAGACGTCACTCAAGCAGCTTGACATGGACTACATCGACTGCGTGCAGGTCCACAGCCCGGCGATCGAGCGCGTGGGCTTCGAGGGCTCGATGAAGCTCCACGCCGAGCTCGTGAAGCTGCGCGACGAAAAGATGCTCCGCTTCATCGGCCTAACGACGCACGTGGCCTTCGAGACCGTTTTGCAGATGATCGAGACCGGCGGCTTCGACCAGGTGCTCTTGGCCTACGGCTACTTCCGCAAGGGGATGGACACGATCCTCTCGAACTCCAACGCCGAATTCCGCGAAATGTGTCTTGCCAAAGCCCACGAACGCGGCATGGGCATCGTCGCCATGAAGGTGATGGGCGCCAACGTCCTCGGCCACAACGCCAAGAACGTCGTGCCCGACTATGACGCCGAGCGAATGGCCAAACTGCCCGCGGCAGCGATCCGATGGGTCATGCACGACGAGCGGATCAGCATGCTCAATATCGGCGTCTCGATGCCCGAGGACGTCGACAAGAACATCGCCACGCTCAAGGGCGACCTGAACCTCACCAATGAGGACAGCATGCTCCTTGCCGAGTTCTCGCGCCGCGCGTACGAGGCGGAGATATTCAAGACGATGCGCGTGACGTAGGGCGCTATGAGCGACTGGTACTTCGCTCTAATCGACACCTCGGCTGACGCGTCGAAGGCGCAGGACCGTGCTGACAGATTTGTAATCGATTTCGTGTCGCGCGGCATATTGTTGTCCGAGGCGAATGATGAATGCGTCTACGGTATTGGGTATCCACCCGGACCGCGGCTAAACGAACTTTATGAGCTTGAAGGACAATCGTTCCAATCGGTGGGTATCTGCGGTGTCGAAGATATCGTCGGAAAATATGTCAACCAATTTGGTTTGGTGGTTTTCGATTATGCGAAATGCCCCGACTGCCGTCGAGAGTTCAACTTTCAAAGTGCGATAAGTGGCCCACTGGGGGATGCAATTGGCGCTTTTCTCCAAGAGGACCAGCCAGCGATGCTGCGATGTCCGGGTTGTGATGTTGAACGAAAGGTTCAGCATTGGATTACTAAGCCGCACCTCGGCTTTTGTCATCTGGCCATCCAATTCTGGAACTGGCCCGACTTCGATGCCAAGGGCTGGCGAATCTCGATTCCTGAACTCGCCAGCAATGCAATCGGTGCCCCACTTATTGTGAGCTACGGCAGAATGTGACTTAATTGCTGCGGAAACTACGGCAGTTTCGACATGACGCTGAACCCGGGATGACGGCGGGTCGATCGCAGCGACGCCCGCCGAACTACCGGGTCAACCTGTCATAATCGAGCCCGAGTGCGATCTTTGGATGCCTTCGACTCGCGACGCAGGGACGTAGGGCGGGTCGAGCGCAGCGAGGCCCGCCGACACTATCGAGCAATCCTTTATGCACCGCTCACCCGCGGTAGTTCTCGCTCACGCATCGCCTCGGCGGCAAAGGCCAACGCCTCGCGAATGTCGTCCGCTTCCAGGTCTGGATACGACTGGAGGATCTCATCCCCCGTCATGCCATCCGCGACCATGCCCACTACAGTCGCCACGGGGATACGCAATCCTCGAATACAGGGCACGCCGCCCATTTGTTCGGGCCTCACCGTAATTCGGGTGAATTTCATATTCAACTGATGAATTCGATTCTACGATGCCAAGCTTACCACATTCAAACATTGGTCGCCGCGCGAAGACAGCGGACATTATCTCGAGACCTGACTGAATCGCGCTATCCAGAGCATCGACGCAAGACGTCGTCAAGCCCATTATACGCGTGAAGTACGGCTCGGCTGATGCACTATTCTGCGGCGTCATGCAGCGCCAGCATCAAATGCTGGCCGACCGCAATCGCATAGCGGCTTAAGGTCGACACTTGTGGATTGAGTTCCCGGTGCTCTTCCAGTTCTTCAATCTGGCGAGTCTCCAGCGAGGCAATCCGCGCTGCTTCTTCTCGCGATAATCCTCGCTCCTCACGAGCGGCGCGCAGCGAGTTTACCAGCGCTCGCAATTCCACGATCTCTTCCCAACTTTTGGGGCCAGACGCCTCGGAGCGCAACCGCTCGAAGATTTCGGGCTTTTCTCGCTCGATTTGCTCGCGGACCGCTCGATATCGCGCCGCTTCCTCGGGCGTCAGGCGCCGACCTCGTGACGTGCTCTTTGCTTCCGTCATCGGTTGTCTCACTCGTCAACAAGAAATGCGGTTATCGGATAGATCATGTCGTCGCCGATTTCCTCATAAACAACTACTAATCGCCGGAAGTCTCTCGTCGGACCCATCAAAATAGGCCTTGCCGTAGAGCGGCTCATGCCAAGCCACTCCGCGTGCTCCACAGCATGCTCTACGTCCGACTTGCTCAGCCAAATCTCATCGATTCCGATATGCTGCACGTTGCCGTCGGGGTCGTCGTCCAGGTCCCACAGGACAATTGGGGCCATTGCCTCGATCCCACATCCAACACATCCAATGCACCAACCATAGTTGGTATATCATTTTTCGTCAAAGCGCGCTATCGGGACATGACTGAAGGATCTCGTCCGCCGTCATGCCGTCCGCGACCATGCCCACCACAGTCGCCACGGGGATGCGCAAACCTCGAATGCAGGGCACGCCGCCCATTTGATCAGGCCTCACCGTAATGCGAGAAAGTTTCATCGGATTCGACGGACGACTTCGTTTCTACGATCCCAAGCTTACCACATTTAGACATCGGCCGCCGCGCGCCGCGATTGGACTCCAAGACCGACGTAGGGCCGGTCGACCGCAGCGAGGCCAGCTGATTGCCTATCCCGACCGTACGCGCAATTGCGCCAGAAATGACCCACCGCAACAGCGTAGCCGCTCTTCTAACCGCTCGGTGCAGTCGCACGCCTCGCAGGCCCAGGGTTCCGTGCCGTTCTCGTCGCGGCAATTGCGCCGCGAGTGCGCGTCTTGCACCTTGACCAACTCGAAATACTCCTCCCAATACGGCCGCACTTCCTGCAATGGGGTCGGGCAGTAACACACCTCCACCCATCGCGCGGTGCCGTCCGCATACTGCCGCGCATCGTGCATGTTCCGCAGATACTCGCCCTCGGCTACGGAGCCCTGGCCTAAGGTCTCGCTCTCAATCGCCGCAAGCAGATCCCGTTCCCGGCCCGTCTTCACGCGTGCTCGCACAAGATATTGCATCTTTGTCCCTCTTCGCTCACCTCGCGACCTCGCGCCACAAGAACGTCGTGCACGCGAGCGACTAGGTCTTCGCGCGAATTATACGCGGGAGGTCAACGAACACTGGTTCGGCATCGTGCCGAACCAGTGGCACCCGAAATGCGGCCCTCCGGCGCTGCGTGCCATGCTACGCCGTCGCCGGCGGATCGGCCGATAGCTGATCGACCAGCGCCAGAGCCTCGCGCTTCGTGCGGATCGTACCTTCAAGTTGCGCTTCACGGACCGCCTCCAGCAGCCCCTTATACCGCTCGCCCGGCGGAATCCCGTGCCGGATCAGGTCGTCGCCGGAAATGAGCGGCCGTGGATTGAGATGCTCGGGCGGCTGCGCGAGCAGCCGGCGGCAATGGTCGATTTCGGAGGTGTCGCCGCTGGCGGCCTTCGCCACGGCCTCCTGCAAATCCAAAAGGTCGGTGGTTCCCGGCGAGATGAGCAACCGCTGCAAGCGCGGCCAGCGCATGGCCCTGGCGTGGCTCAACACCGTGTGATTTTGCACCAGCCACGTGACGCGATCCTCTTCGCTTCGCGACAGCCGCCAGCGGCGGCACACGTCGCCGGCAATTCGGGTCGAGACCGCCTCGTGCTCAGGAAGCGCCGCCGCTCGCTCAGCCGACAAACAGGTGGCTGGCTTGCCCACCTTGTGCAATACCGCCGCCAAGACAACCGCAAAGCTCGGGTCGCGCAATTGGTCCATGACGCGCAGCATATACTCCCACAGATCCTCCTCCGGATGATGCGGTGCTTCACGCGGTGCTCCGCGCAGCGCGAGCACCTCAGGCAATACATGAGCCAAGAGGCCGGCGTCGACCAACAGCCGCAGCACAGCGGCGCGCCGCGGATGAACGAGCATGGCGCGCATTTCCTGGGCGATGCGTTCTGCGCTGACGACGACCACCTCCGCGGCCATGGCACGAATCGCCTCGAGCGTGTTTGGCTCCAGGCCCATCTCGTAGGTGGCGGCGAACCGCACGGCGCGCAACATGCGCAGCTTGTCCTCGCTGAACCGCGCCCTCGGCTCGCCGATCGCACGCACCACGCGGCGATTGAGATCCTCGACGCCGCCGACGTAATCGATCACGCGATCTTCCAGCGGATCGTAGAACAGGCCGTTGATCGTAAAGTCGCGGCGCTGGGCATCCTCCTCGGGCGATGTGCTGAAGGTGACGGCGTCGGGATGCCGCCCGTCGCTGTAGGCGGCGTCGCGGCGAAAGGTCACCACGTCAAGCTGCCCGGCGCCTTTAGGCCCCACGACCGTCACCACGCCGAACGCCGCCCCAATGGCGAACGTGCGCCGGCCGCCCCACCAGTGCGCCGTCCACGGGAAATCGCTCACCGGGCAATACATGGACCAGGTCACCCACGCTGACCTCGTCGGCCAGCAGCCAGGTGTCGCAGCCGTCGCGCAGAACGCGGACGCGCTCGGGCAGCAAACGATCCAGCTCGTCGAGCGCCGCGGTGGTCGATTGTTTGCACTTGGCTTCAAGCAACCGACCGATCGTGAGCACGACGAGCACGAGGCAACCCACCTCGAAATAAACATGTCCATCACCGCGAAACACCGAGACCACGGAATACACATAGCTTGCCAGTACGCCTGCCAGTACCAACGCGTCGGTGCTGGGTGCACCACGGCGCACATCACGCCATGCGCCGGCGGTGACCGCGCCTCCCAGCATCACCAGCACCGGCAATGCCGTCAGCAGGCAGAGATAGCGCAACAGCTCGTCGAGCACGACGGACATGCGAGCGGTTTCAACTGATGCGGCTCCGTAGAAATCTCGCGTCCAAAGCGCCATGGTGAAGACCATGACATTCATGCTGCAGAAGATGGCCAGCCCCAATCGGATCAACGTTCGAGAGGCGAGCGGACCGCCGGCTCCAACCGGATTCAACTCGGCGGCGAAGCGACATCCGAAGCAACAATACTCCTGCTCGGCGCGGGTCGCGGTCGGCTGTTGCCGCCAGCGCGGGCCAAGCGGCAGCCCGCAGAAGTCGCACGTGCCGATCTGGTCTCCGCGCGCGATCATCGTGGCAACAGCTCGCGCTGCAGGTCGGGGATCAGGTACGTGACGGCATAGTAGATCGCAAACATCCAGAACAGCAGCCAGGCGCCTCGGACGTACCAGGGAATGCGGTTGCCACTGTAATAGTGAAATTGATGTTCTGCTTCGGGGGTCGTGTCTGGAATTTCACTGGTCATCGGCTAGCGTCCGATTGGTGTGTTTGAGGGGGGCGTTGCACGGTCGAGCTGGTCCTCGATTTCGAGCATGCGGTATTTCGGCGCTTCAATATCGCGCAGCATGCCGTGCACGGCGGCCCACCCGAAGAGGCACAAAAAGCCAAGCGTCGCAAACAAATAGTTGATGATCGGCGAGATGGCGAAACGGCCGCCCGCGTCGCCACGAAAGACGGCAACGAACTCGATGAACTTCGTGGCGAAGCCCAACAGGCTGGGGACCAGGATCAGCACCGCAAACAGCAGCATGGTCAGTTGCGACACACGCGGCCGTGGTATTTTGGACATTAGTCACCTTCTTGTGCAGCGGTATCAGCGTTCTGGCCTTGGTTGCCGGCGTCCGCTTTCTCCAGTGGTGGCCGCTCGTCCAGTTCGTAATACGGATAGCCATCAATCCACGAGCCCAACCACTGCACGTAGGTGATCAGCGCTAATCCCTTGGCATTCGGCTTGTCGGGCGAACCGTCGAAGAGCCAGGGGTACTCGGGCATGGGCGAGCCGTAGGAAACGAGCTGCGGACGGAAGAAATGCACCGCGTGCCAGTCGTTCGAATGTCGCCCCCCCTCGCGCGACAGGTCGGGCCCCACGCGTCGCGTGCCAAAGAGAACCGGACGCTGCAGCTCGTTCTGATATTCCCACGTTTCGGACACCGCGCCCCAGCGGCGCGATTCGTTGGACACCGGCCGGATGAACTGACTATGGCAGTGCCAGCACCCCTCGGCGACGTAGACCTTGTGGCCCAGTTGCAATGTGTCAGCGCATTTCTCCAGCCACCATGCCTTGGCCTCGTTGGGGTTTGAGGGTGGTTGCTGGCCGCGAGCGATATAATTATCGAACGATTGGCCGTAGCGACGCTTCAGGTCTTCGAATTGGTACTTGACGTTAGCGTTCACCAACTGCGTGCCTCGCAGTTCCGGCAGGTCGCGGTACATCAGCGCCGGCACGACCGCGTTCGACAAGAACGCGAACACAAAGAAGCCCAGCCCGCCGATCAACAGGATGCCAGCTTTACTTTCAAACATAGTTGGCTCGAATTTGTGACGCGGCCGGCTACACCGTGGCTGCACTCGGCGCCAGCGCGCTGGATGAACGCTGCGACGACCGCCAGGTTTGAATCAAGTTCAAGACAAAGCAAAACTGCCCGCCGATGATGGCCAGCCCGGCGAACACACGCACGATCCAGAAGGGCTGGGAGCCGTCGACCGACACTTCCCAGGGCTGAAGCGACGCCCAGTAATAGCCCTGGAAGATGCCCCCCATGATCAGGTCGCTCGCCATCACCAGCATGCCCATGGCCGACAGCCAGTAGTGCCATTCCAGAAGCCGCGCGCTGTACCACGGTGCGCGCAACAGTCGCGGAAACAAATACGTCATGATGCCAAGCAGCCACATGCTGAACACGCCGAACATCACCAGGTGCGCATGCCCCACGACCCAGTCGGTAAAGTGGATCAGCGCCTGAAACGTCAGCGTGGCCTGCATCGCACATTGCAGACACGTAAGAAAGTAGTAGACCATGCCGGTATAGAACCAGCGGATCGGCAGGTTCGTGACCAACGAGCCACCCATGCCCCACAGCGTGCCGAAAAAGTTCACGATCACCGTGGCCACCACCATTTCGACCGCAATGGTGGCAATGATCGCCCCGTACTGCAGGAACATGGGGATCGGCGAGTACAGGAAATGATGGATCCCCTGCAGTGGGTAAAAGAACGCCAGGCCCCAAAAACCCACCAGCGACAGGCCGTGGCTCCAGATCGGCTTGCGGAGCATGATCGGCACGAAGTAGTACATCAATCCCCATCCCAAGGGAGTGACGAACAGCCCCACCAGGTCGTGAATGAACAGCCCACCCACGGCACCGGCGCTGGTTCCGGCGACGAAATACTGCGGCACGAAATTGCCCATCGCGTAAGTCAAGAACGTCCAGATGAATGCCGCCATGAAGTACCACAGCGTGACATAGAGCGGTCCCTTGGTTTGCGCTATCGGCGTCATGAAGTTGATGGCCACCAACAGCAATCCGGCTAACGCCAGCGGATCGATCCACACGGGCGTCTCGCCCCATTCAAGCGCCTGGGCCTCGCCGAACAAGATGCCCACAGCGGTGGCCAGTACTACCACCTGCCACGCCACGAAAATGAAGATTGACAATCCGCGATGCAGCACCGGCCGCAACGTCAACCGCGGCACGGCCCAGTGCAATGCCCCCAGAAACGCGTTTGCCAGAAAGCCATAGGCAATCGCGTTGGTGTGGATCATCCGCCAGCGGCCGGGAGACAGCAGCTCGACTCCGTTCCAGGGGTTCCAGTGCACCAATTGCAGCGCCATGAGCAATCCCCCGGCGAGCGACACCCCCATATAAACCCAAGCGGCCAGGAAGTAGGCGATCACCAGTGGTTCGTCCACCAGTCGCTCGTGGCTTGGCAGTGTGTCACCCTTGGCCTCCGCGGAACTGCCGCTCATGACTTCTCCGTTTCTCGCTTATACGGAACGTACAGGCCCAAGGGATACACCAGCGCCATCGTCCAACCAAAGACAAGATGCGTGAGCGCCGCCACCCACATCGGAACTCGATTGACTATGTAGTTCTCGGGCGACATATCAACCAAGAGTGGCTGAAGCCACCACAGCACCCCGTAATAGTTGATCACCCAGATCGCCAACCCGATCGCGCTGGCGAGCAACAGCCTCCGTCGCAGGCCGCCGGCCGGAGCAAGCCAAGTCAACGCCAGGTAGAACGGCACTCCCAAGAGCATCCCCGTGCCCAGATACAGGCAACAACCCACCGCCAGCGCCAAACCCGAGTCGATCTCCAGCGCGCGATCTCCCAAAGGAAACGTTAGGTACACGCGGATCAGCTCCAGCGGGTGCTGGCCGATGAACGCCGACCCGACGACGTTGAACAGCAGGCTGGCGGCCGCGCCGAACATCCCCAGCATGAAACCGGTGGTCGCGTAATAGGCGGTGTAGTAGCTCGTGGCCTGCCAGACCTGGCTGGCGGCCTCTTCGGCCATTTCGCTTTCGAGGCGCTGCAATCGCCGGCGAAGCTCCTCGGCCTCTTGGCGTTTTTCGGCGAGATCCATCGAACGACTCCGTCGCCTCACGGCGCGGCTGGTACCACTTGGGCGAATTCCGGGTAATTCCCCTGCCGCCGTTGGGCCGAAACGTGCATTACATAGCTGACAAGTTGCCAGATCGTATCGGCTTCACTCGACAGCGCGTCGCGGAACGATGGCATCGGCGTACCGTTGATGCCAGATGAGATCCGCCGATAGATGTCCAGTGGACCAGCGCCGCCGTGCAACATGCCGGATGTGAGGTCCGCGGCGAACGTCTTCTGCCCCCAGGCGTCGACGCCCACGTTTTCACGAGTCTGGCCGCGGCCGTCCTCGCCATGGCACTTCGAGCACCCCTTGGTCAGAAAAGCCTGTTTGCCGGCCGCGATCATCTCGGGGCTGAATTCGACCGGCATGGGAGTCAACGGATCGACCGCCAGTGATCGCGCGTTCTCCCATTGCACAAGAATGCTGTCAGCGAGCTCGTCCACCGTCTCCTCCGCGAGCTCCTCGTCGGCCTCGGCGGTCGACGCCAGCAAAATCTCCAGTTCGCCGCGATGCGTCAGCGCCAGCACGTAGTCGACAACGGCTCGCAATTCTTCATCCGGCAGAAGCGCGAACGACGGCATCGACGTGCCGTATATGCCTTTGCGAATCGTGCGGACCAGGTCCTCCTGCCTCGGCTTCATGCCATAGGGAGTCGAGGTGAACTTGAAAATTCCGGATCGATAATCGCGCGGTCGCGGGTCAAGATATTTTGCCGCCGGCCCGTTGCCGTCGCCCGTCACGCCGTGGCAGCCCTGGCAAAGCCGTGCAAACACGTCGGCGCCCAGTCGCAAGTGATCGCTCAGCGTATCATCCGCGCCCAATAAACGCGGGTTTGCTCGCGTTCCCGTTCGCTCGATCAGCGTCTTTTCCACCAGTGAGCGCAGCTCGTGCGAGAGCTGTGTCGTTTCGGGGCGCAATTCGTACGCTTCGCGTTCCGTAGGTCGGCACCCCGATGCCGCAACGGAAACGGCAATGAACATCGCCAGCCCGTTTACGAATACTCGGAAATTCGCGTGCGACACCGTCGAAAGCCTCGTGCGTGACAACGTAACGTATCGGCCGACCTTGCCGTCGTCTGCGGCAACAACAGTTATATTGCGCGCGACCGACCGGACGCGGTAGCCAAGTCTGCGCGACAACTTGGCCACCGCCTTGTGCAGTCGCGATGCCAAACCGACGGAAACCGCGTGGCGAATCGCCGAAGTCTCGCAAAGGGCCGCCGGTCGAACGTTGCTGGTACTCGCCTTGCTTGTCGTCGTGGCTGATTCGAGTCGACGGCGCTGAACCTGTGCCGTGCGCGCCCTCCCGCACGCAGCGCGCCCGCTGGCGCGCGCACGCGGTGGCGCGCAGGCTTTGGCATCGAGTTCCATGGCTACTGGTCGGACCGGTCTCTCGCTCGGAATCCCCATCCGTCGCGTTCTTGCCGAGGAGATCATAACCGGTATCCTGGTTGGACTGACACTCGGCGTGCTCTTCTTGCCCTTCACCATCTTTCGTTGGGGACGGGTCGATGTTGCCGTGGCCGTGTCGATAGCGCTGCTCGGCTGGGAATTGCTGGTCCCGGCCGGCTCGAAGTTTGTGTTTCAGATGCACTACACGGCCGCGGGCACTGCGCAGCCGGACCGTAGTTGCCTGGGCGTGGTATTCGCCGATCCGAAGTCGATCAAGCACCGCGTCAACGGCGGCGTATGCGGATCGGTGAGTTTCGCGATACCGCCGGGTGATCCAGACTACGTCATGACGGCGGAAAAGAAGATGCGCCGCGACACGCTGCTCGTCGGCTTCATGCCGCACCTGCACGTGCGCGGCACGGCATTCCGTTACGAGGCCGCGTATCCCGACGGCCGCCGCGAAGTGCTGCTCGACGTGCCGAAATATGACTTCAACTGGCAGCTCTGGTACCGCCCCGAGCAACCCCTGCTCATGCCCAAGGGTTCTCGGCTGATCTGCACGGCCCACTACGACAACTCGGCCGACAACGTTTACAACCCCGATCCGACCGCCACGGTTCGATTCGGCGAACAGACATGGGACGAAATGATGTTCGGCTGGTACGTCTGGATCGATCCGAACGAGGATTTGTCAAATCCCCAGGAGGATGAAGAGCGCGTTGCGGAGATCCCGTGATTGGGTGAGCGGAAGTTACGGCTTAAACGTGAAGTCGAGGTCGCCGACGTCTTTGTCGGCGACCGTGACGGGCAAGTCCAGCTTACCAAATACTTCGTGCCACACCGCCAGCGTATACTTTCCCGGTGGAACACCTTCGATTGCATACGTGCCGTCGGCGCTGGTGACGGCGAAGTACGGGTGCTCCATCACGAACAGGTAGGCGTGCATCCAAGGGTGAATGTCGCACTGGATTTCGATCTCGCGCTCGGGCGCGTCAAACACGCGTTCTCGCGCGCCTGAATCTGGCGGCTGTCCGAAATTGAAGGCGCGGTTCCTGACCGGAAACGATCGGACATTGTGCGTGAGCGGATCGCCGTTGATCACGCGTAGCGTCTGTCCGACTCGCATTCCTTGGACGCGCGGCCGATACATGCAGCCGTCTTGACTCAGCACTGCCGGTTCTTTCGGAAGTGGGTAGTCGGCTTTGGCGGCGCCGCGGCGGACGTACACGAACACGTTCCGCACGCCGCCGCCTTTTTCAACCATCACACTCTCATCCAGCACCGTCGCGCTGCCGTGTAGCTTGATGCATGCTGGGTCCTTCGTCATGTTGATGACGCGCCGCTCGGGAGGCGTGCCGTCTAAGATCACTCGACCACGCAATGCCACGCCGCCGGCCGGCGCTGATGCATCGTCGGACGTGGTGTTTGCAGAACTATCTGGCGCCGCAGGTGCCACCTCGACGGTAGAAGTGCCTTGGGACGATGGTCCCTTCGGTTTCGTGGCAACTGCGGCCGGCTGGGGCGACGCCTCAGTCGCACGCGCGAGCGCGCCGCTCTCTTGCTCGCTAGGGGCGCGTGCGCTGCATGCACCCAGTACGCCCAACAGCAGCACCGCGACGCTCCCACGCGTCGAGGTCTGCCAATACTTGCGACGAGTCATGCGCCTGCTACCGGGCTATTCCTTCAGGCTCACCGCGGCGACCGCGCGTGACTTGTCGGTGGCCTCGTCCACCGTGCCGTCGAGCGTGATCTTGATGATCGAGCCCAGTCGGCGCTCCGTATGACGATTCGGCCAATTGGAATTGCACACCCAGACACTGCCGTCCTCGCCATACTCGATTTCGCGCGTATAGGTGACTCGCGACGGCATGGGGTATTCGATCAACTCCTCCGTGCTGGGGATGAAGCGGAACATCGAGTCGTTCGTGGTCCCACAGATCCAAATGTCGCCGGTCTGGGGATGCACATTCAAGGCGTAGGGGAACTGGTTCTCCTTGTCCGGCAGGTCATAGATGGTCCACTTTTCAGTCTGCGGATCAAACTTGCCGAACACGCCCGAGCCGCATCCGGGCACCCAAACCAGGCCGTCAGCGGCAACCTGCAATCGTCGCGGGCCGCGGAATGGCGGATTCCACTCCTTGATGTCGCCGTCGGGCACTTCCGGTTTAATACGGCCCACGCGATTCCCGTTGAGCTTGGTGTACCAGATGTGCCCATTGGGCGCTACGTCAATACCGTACGGAGTGCGCCCGCCGGATTCGCCGACCCCACGACCGGCCGCCTGGCCTTCGTTCGGCAGCTTGTAGAACTTGCGAACGTTGTTGTTGTTCGGATCGAGACTATAAACCCCGGTACCCGCGTCGGTGTACCACACCACGCCGTGCCGGTCGACGCGGAGCGTGTGCGGGTAAATGCCGCGCCGCGCCGGATCGGGCGCGGACGACACAACGGTCCACTCCTCGGTCTTGACATCAAACTTGGCCATCTTGCCGCCGATGGCGCAGGTGATCCAGATATTGCGCGCCGCGTCGCACTCGAGCGAGTGGGGGCCCATCGTCATCGGGTCGTCCGAATAGGGCTCCTTGCCGCCGGGGACGCGATAAACCTTGCGCTCGTTGGTCACGGGGTCGAGGCTCACCAGCGCATCGTTGGCCATGTCCACGGCATAGACCAGCCCATTGTGGCCCAGCTCCAGGTCGTGGATCATCGTCTGGCGCTTGTTGCCCATATCCCACTCCACGACGCGCAACGCCAGCACTTTGCCCTTGGGGGGCTCGGGCGGCGTCCATTTTCCCCACTTCTTGGGCGACTCGTCGGCGTAGGTGCTGACGAGCGTGCCGACGATCGACTTCTTCAAGTCCGGATGCAGCGCGCCGAAACCGTCCATCCGCGTGATCATCACGTCCCAATCCACGGGCTTCTCTGGCGTTCGAAAGCCTTCGGTGCCCACCTGGTGGCAGTAGGTGCAGGACATCTTGAAGCTCAGCCGCTGTTCTTCGTTCTCGAACTTCAATTCGCCGAACAGGCTGGCCCCGGTGCGTTGCCGCAACAGGTCCTTGGTCGGTTGCATGACGAACCGTGCTGGTTCGCTCGTGTTGCCGCTGGAAACGTCCACGGCGTCAAGGTAGCAGTCGTCGAACCCGACAAGGCGAGCGCGCAGTGCGTACTCCTCGCGCGGGAGTGAGTCGAGAATGAATCGCCCTTCGGAATCGGTGAGAACGGAGATACTCTTCTGAGCGTCCTCCTGGATTGCCGAGACGATGGCGCCGCGGAGCCCTATGCCGGCGCCGTCGACCACGGTGCCGCGAACGCTGCCGGTCTCGCCGGCCGCGGCGATTGCCGTCGCGGTCACGGTCACAAGAAAAGCGGTAAGTGTCTGCCAAGGTTTTCGCATTGCCTGGTCCTCCCGTAACGAAGATGTCAGAGAGTGAAAGGGGTGTTAGTTCTCGAAGTCAATCTCGACCGGTTGCACGACCACGTCAACAAGATACTCTCGAAACCGATTGCGGTCGACCGACCCCAGCGCACGGATAAACACGGCGATCTGGCGCACCTCATCGTCGGTCAGTGCAATCTTGGCGATCTCACTATCTACGTCGGCGCGCTTGCCGTCACGCGCCAGTCGGCCGCTTTCGGCGTGACTTGCGATCGCTGCTTCCAGCGTTCGCGCGCTGCCGTCCTGAAAAAACGACTTTCGGTTGCCCAGGTCTCGCAGTGGCGGCGTGGTGACCGGCGTATTTGCAGTGCCGATCTGGTGCTTCTTCTCGTCGGTAAAGCTGGGGACGCGATGGCAGGCCGTGCAGTTGCCGACTCCGGCGGGTGCACCGTTAGTGCGGATGAACCTCAGCCAGCCGCGAAACGCATCGTCGCTGAACCCCTTGGCCGGCCGCTTAACGAGGATGCGGCCCGCCTGGTTGCCGAGGCGCGACTCCATGAATCCCCAGTAGTCGGCGGCCGATTCGTCTCTTGCAAATTCCTCGCGAAACCGGTTCATCTTCATGAACGCATCGTAAGGCGACGTGTACGCAGCGTCCGACACGACGCGGCCCGATTGCCGCTGGGCTTTGGCGCCGGAAACGGTCCCTGCCAGCAATATGGCCCCGACCAATGCTCCCATGGCAACCGTCGAGATTCCGAACCGCGAGGGGCGATGGGACGCCAGAACGCCCCCAATTGCAGATTTCATGTCGAACCGCTGTGGTGACTTGCGGCGAGTAATCGGCACTCTGCATCCTTTCCGGTTTGACGCCACCGCGTTGAGTGCGAAGAACGCTGCCGATGTACGCCTGCCATGAATCGGGCTTGTTATGCCTTCCATTCTCCGAAATCGGCGCCGGCCGTACAATCTCTTGCCGCAGGGATGTCACGTTCGCACCGGGCTTCCATTGGCAAGCACCGGAAGCTGGCGTGGCGCCCTGGCAATCACCAGAGCTGGCGGATTTCGGCATGGGTGGGGATGAAGAAAAGGCGCCCAGCGCACAGTTTCCCACAGACTGATGCGACGGTATTCGAGTGGCGCTCGACCGATCGCGCAGGACAAGAAGGCCGCAACCTGTTCCCGGCTGCGGCCTTGTGCGACTCGGTGCAATTATTTACCACCGAGGGCGAAAGTAGCGGCGCAGGGACTCGAACCCCGGACACGCGGATTATGATTCCGCTGC
>Ga0187892_10003748_pt1 | contig 27061 bp, 21 predicted proteins | sample MA1701073metaG_FD_139345 | JGI IMG/M metagenome (GOLD analysis project Ga0187892, IMG submission 139345) | Bio-ooze microbial communities from a basaltic lava cave in the Kipuka Kanohina Cave System on the Island of Hawaii, USA - MA170107-3 metaG ... | reverse complement strand
GATTCCTTCAGTCACGTGACTCGTGACGATGCGCACGCTCTCTTCTGGACTCAGCCCTTCATGGGGATTCGCTCCCTGCTGGTTTTCAATGAAATACTCCGGCTGTAGCGATTTGCCGACGTCATGATAAAGGCACGCCACGCGAGCGAACAACGGATTGAGGCCGATGGCCTTGGCGGCGCCCTCGGATAGCGTCCCCACGGCAATGCTGTGATTGTAAGTTCCGGGTGCCTTCAAAATCAGTTGGCGCAGTAACGGAAGATTCACATTGCCCAACTCCGAGAGACGAATCTCTGTGGTCACGGAGAACAGCCGCTCACAGAGCGGAAGCGCGAACACCAGCAAGCCTGCGTTGATCGGGCCCGACAGAAAGGCCAGGAAGGATCCAAAGGCTACGGAACTCCAACCAAGTGGCGCCTGCCTTGACATCTGGACCAGAACGAACAAGGCAGTCGCCGCCAATCCAAGTCTGAAGCCCGACAATACCACTCCGACTCTCTGGGAAACTTTCGTTACCGCCAGGATTCCGAGCAGGTTTGCAATCAAAATGTAGAACAGACCATGGGCGTCAGCTCCGACTGCCAGTGCCGCCATGCTGTTGAAAAAGACCAGAAACAAGAGGGCCACACGCTCGCCAGCCAACAACGTGATAAGCATGGCCCCGAAGGCAAACGGTAGCGCAAAGAAAAAGTAGCTGCTGTCGTTAAATGGAGACGCCAGAAACTTGCTGCTGAGCGCGCCGCAGAAGAACCACACCGCTTTAAGGAGAGTGAGATTGCCCACCAGGACCACTCCGAGCAAGACAGCCAGTTTCGGATGGTTCCACTGCTGTTGCTGAAGCAGGCGGAGGAAATAAGCGCACATTCCGAGCACCGCGGCGAGCAGAGCCCCGAGACCGCTGATTTTCTGAAGCGATGAGGCTTTCTGACTCGCCTTCCGAATGGCGTCAATCTGAAGGAGGTGGTCGGCCTGGACTTCGTCACCTTGCCGGAGAATCACTTTTCCTTTCTTTAACTGTCGCAACACAGGATCAACGCCTGCAGCGGCTTCGGCCTGCTTTGCTTCTGTAGCCTGCAGGTCGAAACTGAGGTTGGGCTGCAGCAGCCGGCTGAGCAGCTGTTCGGTAATGAACCGTGAGCTTCCGGCAGAATCTGAGTTGGAGGCCATCCAGGCTTCCAGTTGCTGCAGGGCCTGTCGCCAGGTAAGCACTTCGTCAAACGATCGTGTCCTTTCCCTGCCATTGGCTTCGACAGTTTTGAATTGCGTCTTTCCTGAAACAAACGCTTTCTCGTCTTCGACAATCAGGAGAGCGGCCGATTGATTCAACACACTGGCGAGCAGTTTCTCGAGGCGCTCATCGAACCCCTCCGAGAGGAGGTAGTCCATCGCCTCATTCGTGACGGGTTTAGCCATTACGGCCGCTAGCTTCTCCAGCAGCGCTGCTTGAAGCGGAGCAGGCAATCGGCTGAAGCGGGTCGGCCTGCGCTCGATCTCTGGAGCTGACTCGAGCAGGGCTCTGCACTGTTGGAAGGCTGCAGCCACTCTCCGTGCCCGCTCAACACTCTCCTCGGGCGAATAACGGTAGACCGGCAGGGCTTTCTCCAGCGCAGAGACCCGTGCCGCTTCACTGGATGGCTCATCCTTGAACACGAGGTCATTCGGTACAACAACATCAGCCCGTGCGATGTCACCGATTGAATATTGAGGGAGCTGGGGGCCCAGATCACCCTCCAGAAGAAACGCAAGGAGAATCGACAGTGCAGCCAGGATAAGAATTCCGGTTGCCAGGCGACCGAAAACTGGCGTAGGCGTTCTCCGCGGGAAGGGCCTTTTGGGAAAAGTGGTTTGAGCGCTGGAAGGGGTCATGTTATCTGTTGGCAAAGAAGTGTGCTCACGATCTGGAGCCAACCGGCCGGCCCCGACAAGGCCCGCTTTACCGAAGGCATTCGCTCCAGAATTGTTGCATCGAAAGTTCCGTCTGCCCTGGCCATTAAAATGGGCACGTCCATCCTCTCCAGCAAACTCAAGTCATTCTCACTGTCACCCAGGCCGATGAAGACCTCAATCTGATGGGACAACCGGTAAAGCTGCATCAAGATGCGCACCGCGCGCCCCTTGTTCGATTTGCCAGTTAGATGATAGAAACGCCCGCCCTTGACGATTCTGCATCCTCGCTGCGCTGCCAAATGCTTCATCGTCCTGAGCGTTGCGGGCAGTGGGCTGCCCGGGATGAGGAAGGGTTCGTCATACTCCCTCTGGGCGGCCAACTGGGCTTGCTGCCGATCGAGACCGGTATGCTGAACAATCTGGTCGAGGTCCATCTGATGAAACCCAATCAACGGAAGCTGCACTTCCGAGCGAATCTCAATAAATAGCTTGACCAGCTCTGAATAGGCACGTCCCAGCTCGATACAAGTATAGTTCTCCCGGTTGCGCAGACGGCTTTGATACTTTTGAAGAAAGCTTGACTGAAAGTAATTCTGCGGAACAAAAATAGCGCCACCGTTCTCCACAATAAACGGATCGGCAAGCTTCATTTCGGTCCGATAGTGCTCAACCTCGGCGCGCGTCTTGCTGGAAGTAAGAACCACCGGAACATGCCTGCGCTGAAGTTTGCGCAGGAGGGACTTCACTGGGGCAAAGGAGTAGTCCTCGTGTCGGATGAGCGTGCCATCGAGATCCGTGAAAATGGCAATTCGGTTCGACATTACGTTTAACGCCCGGTGTCAACGGTTGTCGGATTCAACGGCAGCATTCAGCAAGCTGAAGAAATCAGGTATCGCCGAAATCACACGATTCCAGTTGGGAATCAACGGAACTCCGAGTGGGTCTTCGAGGAAGCTGCGTCGGGCCAGGTTGATACCCAGGGAAAATGCGGCCATGGCGATTTCCTCGGCATGGCGGTCGAATACCAAACCATTGATCAATGCATCGGCATGATATCGCCTCAGCGTGTCTTCCGCCATGCGCACGTAGCGAGCCAGGAGTGAATTGAAGGTCCCATCGTCCAGTACCACGCCTTCGGCGGCGAGCGTACGAAAGAGGTTCTTGCAGATATCGACCGTCATCTTGAGAAGTCCTTTCTCCGGATCATCCGGCGAGAGGATTTGGTGCTTGTGCTCGTAGCTGTCACACAAATCGACCTGGCAGATTCGCTTGATCGCGCAGTTCCGAAAAACTTCCGCCAGCACTCCGACCTCCAGACCCCAATCTGGCGGGATACGGTTGGCACGCGCCAGGTCAACCTTCATCGCAAACTCGCCGGCCAGCGGATACCGGAAGCTATCCATGAAGACTAAAACCGGAATGTGGCCGAGGACACTGATCAAGGAGCGAAGGAGTGGTGAAACGAGCAGTCGTGTGACCCGCCCGTGCATGCGGTCAGTGACCCGGGCGTAGAATCCCTTGCAGAACTCGAAGTCGATCGCCGGATTGGCGATTGGGTAAACCAACCGTGCCAACAAGTCGCGTTCATAGTTCACAATGTCGCAGTCATGGAGCGCAATAATGTCGCTCTGCTGGCTGGCCAGTACGTAGCCGTAGGCGATCCAGCAAGCACGCCCTTTTCCCGGCGGGCCGATGCGCAGATCGTTTTCTTCCAGCATGCGCAACAGTCCCGAGACCTGTGGACCGTCGTTCCAGATGATTTGAACCTGTTGCGGCAGTTTGGCAAGGTAGCATTTAGCCTGGGAGAACTGGTCTGCATCAGCTCCTCCTAGGGTCAGGACTATCTGCCTGAGATAGTTGACGTGAGTCAGCTCCTGAATGATTCGGTGCAAGGCGCCCGACTCAAACTCACTGTAGAGCGCTGGAAGCACCAGCGCAATTGGGCGCTGCTTACTGAACGCTTCGAGTTCGCCCTCGATCTTGTGCCCGTTGGTCCGGCCGAGCCGGTGCAAAGTCGCCACGACTCCGGTTTGGTAGAAATCTGACATAAAGGCTACCTCCTTTCCTTGGGTATGGAGTTAGGAAAGCCCTCACTGTTGCGCCATGGACTGCGTCTCGTCCGAGTTACATCGACGGCAGCCACCACAAACATGCCATCGCTACCAGAGTAGGGAACGCAGCGCCGGCGGCCAGCCCAGCGGGGCTGATTCCCTCCGGACCAAAGCTCTCGCGCAGGATGGAAAAGCCCGCCGGATTGGGCGCGTTGGCAATGACGGTCAACCCGCCTCCCGCCACGGCCCCGGCCACCAGCGCGTACTTGAAGGCCTCCGAGACTTGAGGAATTTGCGAGCCCAGATAGGTGAGGGCGGCGTTGTCGGTAAACGCCGTTAGCGCCGTAGCGCCCAAGAACAGCGGGAGTGTGTCGAGGGTTCGAATCAGCGGTTCCAACCACCACCGCTGCAAACCGCCAAGGACAACCAAACCGGCGAGGAAAAATGCGACCAGCAGGCTTTCGCGCAGCTTGAGTCGCTCTTGAAACTCTGGTGTGATGGCTGTAAGACCCAGGAAAAAAAGAAAGATGCCCAGAAAAACCGTGGGATGGTGCGCCATCAGAACAATCAGCCCCAGAAATAACAAGTGCAGTCCTTGCAGCCAGAGAGGCGAAGCAAGCCCATTAGGTGCCTTGCTATGCGGTCGCAAAGCCAGGAGCTCACGGTAAAAGACGACGACCCCCAGCCCTGCGTTCAACAATGTGGCTACAATGGCCTTCACTCCGAAGTGCCCAATCATGTGCACCATGGACCAGTTCCAGGTTCCAGCGACCATGAGGACGGGCGGTGCAGCGAAGGGCGTCAGCACACCTCCGATCGAAACATTGACAAAAAGAATCCCCAGCGTCAGGTACCGAAATCGCTCCGACAAGGGCTGGCCAAAGAACCGGTCCCTGAGGATGATTGCCGTGACCGTCATGGCGGCGGGTTCGGTAATGAAACTTCCCAACAGAGGGCCAGTGACGAGAGCCGCAAAATAGAATGCCCCCTCTCCCGGCAAAGGCGCCAAGCGCGCTATTCTGTCGATCAACCCACTGGCAAAGTTCAGCACCGGCCGGGTCGCCGCCACCGACATGATCGCGAAAACAAAGATCGGCTCCGCAAAGTTTCTGCTCTCGACATACTGAATGGCATCCTGGCCGCTCGCCAGTAAAGCAATGCCGGCTACTAGGAAACCCGCCCACAAGCCGAAAACAATCTCCACCTCCCCCAGCAGGTGGAGCAGGTTCTCCTGTACCGAGCCCTCGGGAAACTTCAAGGCCAGATGCTGAAATGCTTTGATCGAGAACGTGTGGAGCACGGCCAGAGCGAACAAAGTCGCGGCAAGGATCTGAATCGTGTCGTTCAAAAGTCTTTCCTTTCGATCTGTGGAACGTTATCAGACGGCAGGCTTTTCCCGATTAATGGCCGAACTGGCCTTTCGAGTCCTGGTCGCACCTTGGCGGAGCAGTTGAGTTCACTTCCGCCGTGACTCCCAGGTATCTTCTGGAACCATAGCCGGAATTCCTCAGCGCTCATTTGCTCTTGCTTGGCCGACGTCCAGCGCCGGAGACCCACAAACAAGACAAGAATCAAAACATCAGTCCCAGGAAAACAACAATTCACAGGTTAGGGGTCAGTTCACCACTCCTGAGATGTAAGCGTCACTTACATCGTTGACAGTTGAGTTCTAACAAACTAGGCTCAAAGGGTCAACTGGATTGTTTGGTCGGCAAGAGAGGATTGATAGTGGCACTGAGCACCAACCGCAAGAAAGCCAGATTCAATGCTCTGCGGCGAGAACAGTGGATCAAGCGGCAGCCAGTAACAGATCTGGGCCACCGCATGGTCAGCGCAACCGTTGAGGAATTTGCCGCCAAAGGAGTGCTGGGAGCGCGTGTCGCCGAAATCACGCGGCGTGCCGGTACGACCGATCCTGCTTTCTACCGTTACTTCGCTGGAATGAAGGAAGCAGCTCTCTTTGTCATGAGCGAGTATTACTGGGCGCCGCTGAATGTGCGGATCGGCCATTACCAGCAGATCACGAGCGATCCCAGACGTCTTTTTGACGCCATCGTGGATGCGCTGATCCAATCAAGCGCCGACGATCCGACCCGTCCTTGGCTGGCAGAGTCGCAGGTTTTCCAGATCGTCGTCGCACAGATGCGAAACCCAGCGCTGCTTCCAGAATCCATGCTGGATTCGGAATACTTGACGTTTATCGGAACACTTCAGGAGATTCTGCGGGGAGGACAGCGAGAAGGTATCTTTATCCAAAGTCTGGACGCCGGTCTCCTCGCTCAATTGTTGGTCAATACCTTACACGGGCTGCTGATGCTGAACAACCTCCCGTTTCAGCCAGTCAGTGTAGATACTGAAGAAGTCAAGCAAGTCGCAGCCCTCCTCGTAGGGGGAAAACGCTAGAGCAAGAAACTCCAGCAAGAGACTTGCTGTGTTCGGGCTTGCCTCATGACCAACGCTCGGACTGTTACAACGAGCACGCCCAGACTTCTAGCGCGCTGTCAGGGAAGGCCTTTTGTAGTTCCTGCAAAGTCTGAGAGGAGCAAGGAATGAATCCGCAACAGCGACGTGACTTCTTGAAGTATTCGACGACAGCTTTGCTCGGTGTTTCTCTGGCTGACCGATCTCCGCTTGTCGGGGCAGTTGGAGACATCAAGGTCGGTGTGATTACAGAACCGACAGGAACACACATGAGCGGCTACTTCAAGGCTTTGGAGACCAGCTTGGGAACCGAGCAGGTGGTGGTTGCTGGCACTCGTGGCCAGAACTTTGCGAAGGCCCGAGAGCTGCTGGGTGAACGCGGTCGGAATTTGCGCACCTTTTCGGATTACCGTGAAATGCTGGACCGGGTCCGCCCGCAGATGGTTCTTGTCAGTGTTGAAGCGTACCATGCACCCGAACGCATCGAAGCAGCGTTGGACGCCGGATGTCATGTATTGACAGAAAAACCGCCTTGCACGGGAATCGACGAGTTTGAGAAGCTCTGCCAAAAGGCTCAATCCAAGGGACGTCACCTCATGATAGCTTTGGCGACACGAATGAATCGCCTGGCGGTCAAGGCGCGCGAGCTGGTACAGGCTGGGACCATCGGAAAACTTTATGGAACGACCATGACGTGGATTGGAGACCAAACCCGGCTGACGAAGCCGGCCTATCACCAATCCTGGCTCTCCTCGAAGAAGAAAGCGGGAGGGGGCAAATTGATTTTCCACGGCATTCACTATCTCGACATCATCGAGCATATTGCTGAAGACCGCATCCAGGAAGTCTGCGGGTTCGTTCGAAATGTCGGAGGACAGCCCATCGAAGTGGAAGACGCGGCTGTGGTTGCTTTGCAGTTCCAAGGCGGAATGGTGGGAACCCTTAACACGGGCTATTACCTCGACAAGGGAAACAGCAACTTCATCAGTATTTGGGGTTCACAGGGATGGCTTCGCTTTGATCTTCCCTCGAAGACTTCTCTGAAGTGGCATTCCACTGTTCCTGGAGCTTCCGAAGGAGTTCAGTCCTACTCAGTCGAAATCGATTCCGATGACTACGCACTCATGGTGCAGAACGCCATCAATGCTTCCCGAGGCGTGGAGAAACCCTTCATGACTACCTCGGAGAGCCTGCAAGCCATGAAAGTCGTCTTCGCTGCCTACCGCGCCGCCGAAACCGGGATCACACAAAAAGTGTGACTCTGTCACTGGTGGCGTATCGAAACGAACCTAAAAACAAGGATGGGATCTCTTCGCTGGTGTGTCGGTGGGCTCTGTCGCCCCTTGAGGAAATGCTGACATGAAGGTCCTTTTCTTCTGGGAGAAAACCGGCCTATCTCTGGATAGGGCCAATCCCTATGGTGGGCTCCTGGCCCGAGCCATGTCGCAGATCGGTATCGAACTGCTGCCAGGCTACCCGGAACAACTTTCTGAATCCTGGCTGGAAGAGAATCGACCCCAGATTGACGTCCTCCATTTGCATTGGCCCTCTTTCCTGTACAACGCCTCGCACCCGAATGAGCAGATCTCCCTGTGTGCGAAGCTTATCAGCAGTCTCGCTCGAGCTCGCTCTATCGGCTACAAGATCGTCTGGACCATGCACAACTTGTATCCGCACGACAGCCAGAATCCGGATTTGGATCGACTGGTTCGCCTCGCGATCACCCAACTGGCAACAGCAATTATTGTTCATTGCGACCACGCGCGTGAACTGGTACGGCAGCACTTCTTTCGAGACTCGGGGGTATTTACCATCCCGCATGGGCACTTCATCGATCCCTACCCCAATACAATGAGTCGCTCTGAAGCCCGGCGGCGACTCGGGCTCACCGAAGACAAGTTTGTTTTTCTTTTCTTTGGAACTGTAAGACCCAATAAGGGAGTGGAAAAACTTCTGGATGCCTTTGCAAACATCTCAGATGAGGAAGCGCTCCTGCTTCTGGCAGCCAGGGTCTGCAGCGATTATGGAGTCCCATTGGTGGAGGCGGCAAAGCGCTCTTCGCGTATCGCGGTTCACACCTCATCGTTCTTCGCAAACGAAGACTTTCAGATTTTTTTCAACGCTGCGGACGTTGTCGTTTTGCCGTTCTTGGAGATCCTGACATCCGGTTCAGCGATTACGGCCCTCTCGTTTCTTCGACCCGTCATCGTTCCGGCCATCGGCTGTCTGCCAGAGATCATCGACAATTCGATGGGAGCTTTGTACAGCCCCAACCAACCTGGGGCTCTTGAGCAGGCCATGCGAGCCATGAAGCAACGCGATCTGGAACCTTGCGAGGAAGCAATCCGTGAACGTCTCAAGAGACTGTCCTGGGACTTGATTGCCCGCCAGACCTTGCAAGCTTATCAATACAAATCAGTGATCACTCAGTGAGCTGGAACTCCTCTATGGTCCAGCTTCTAATCATATGCTTTGGCGGCGAGGCGACGCTGACAAGACAGCTCTCGCCAGCGCTGACTTCAAAACAGGACAACTAACTAGGCCTCCTGATGCCTCAGACCGAACGATCTCCCGAAGACGCAACAACTGACAAATCGCCCCTGTTTGATCAGCAATATGTTGCCTTGTCGCTGATTCTCTATCTCACGACGTTTAGCGCCGCCTGTTTTGCAATTTTCTTAGGGAGCTTTTTGAGTAGTCAGGCGCTCAGCCTCCAATTCGTTGGGCTGATCGGGTCTGCCGCTTCAGCCGGCGCTATGATCGGTAATTTCTTTTGGGGATTTCTTTCCGACCGCTTGAGACAGCGCCGCCTGTTGATTCTGGTTGGTGGATTCCTGACAGTACCTTGTATGTTGATGTGGCTCGGACAAGGAAGTTGGCAGCGCTATGTCGTTTTGAATTTCGCCTGCAGTTTCTTGCTCGTTGCGACAGTCTCCTTGCTAAGTGTTCTGGCTCTAGATCTCATCTCTCCCGCTGGCCGGGCTCAACGCTACGGTACTTTCCGACTCTGGGGGTCGGCGGGACTGCTCAGCGCCTCGTGGGGCATCGGCTGGTTGCTAAAGGCAAACCCGCACCGGATTTTTATGTTCTCGGCCGGCGCAATGTTTCTGGCCATGCTTCCCACTCTCTTTGGAACTCGTGAGAGCGTCCGCTCTCGTTCACCCAGGTTCCACTTCGGTCATGTTCTGCGCAACTCCCGTCTGCTGGTGTTTTTTCTATGCACTCTGCTGCATGGCATCTGGGAACCGGCCTGTTTCCTTTTCCTAGCTTATTCCTTAAGGCAACAACAGGCGAGCGAAGGACTCATCGGAATCATTCTCGGTCTCAACGGACTCGTCGCATTGGTCTCTCTCCCAGTGGCGGGAAGGTTAGCCGACAAGTGGGGACGTCCACCGATGCTGGTGGCGATGTACTTGATATCGAGCCTCCGGATGTTGCTCTACTCGGTAACTTCGACGCCTCTGGCGTATGTGCCGCTGCAGATTCTCCATTTTGGCACCTTCGGAATTGCCGAAGCCGTTGGATCTGTCTATATTTCCGAATTGGCTGATGAGCGAGATCGAGCAACCGCCTTGTCTTGCTTCGATATTTTCCACTCCACCGGTGCTCTCCTTGGAAGCATTGTTGGTGGAGTCATCTCATCGGCCTACGGATTTCCAGTCATGTATCGGGCCTTTGGCGGCTTGATGGTTGTGTCTGCTTTCATCTTCGCGGCTACCCAATTGGGAAAGAGGCAGCCTGTGAACGAAAGTTAGATTTTTCGACTCCCTGACCTCTTCACGGCTCTCCTCGTTCGAAACCTCACATATATCTCGGGAGTTTTGATTGTGATTACATCAGTTGAACATATGGCTCTTGCGGCTTCTGATCCGGCAGCACTGGCCCGCTGGTACTGCGAGACACTCGGTTTTGAGGAAGCGGCGACCTTTGAGGCAGCCAGAACCTATTTTATTCGCTTGCCATCGGGGGGAATGCTGGAAATCATCCCCGCCAGTATCGATCCTCCATTGGTTCTTGCCTCCAGAGAAGAAAAGCGCGGGTTCGATCACCTGGCATTTAGCGTGGAAGATTTTGAATCAAGCTACCGCGACCTCCAGTTGAAAGGCATTAGCTTTACGGGCCCAGTCCGCGGAGTTCCGGGGGGAAATCAGATCGTCTTCTTTCGTGACCCAGAAGGCAATTTGTTGCAGCTCGTCTATCGTGTGGACAGGTTCTGATTCTATCAAGACGAGTTCACGTCACCCGCAGGATTGAAACATTGCAAAATCTCAATGCCGTCTTGGATTGCGCAGGCCCTCTGGAGAAAAGCCGCGGATGACTATCCACTGGGGAATTCTAGGGGCGGGAGATATTGCTGACAGGCACATGGCGCCCGCCATCCGACTGGCTCACAACCATGAGCTTGTGGCGGTGATGTGCCGCACGATCGAGAAGGCAAGAGCCTTTACTCAGAAGCACATGGTTCCTCGTGCCTTTGACGAAGTCGAAGATTTGCTTTCCGACAATGAAGTCAATGCCGTTTATGTTGCCACTCCGCCGTACCTCCACGCCCAGAACACAGTCCGATCCGCGGAGTGCGGCAAGCACGTCTTGTGTGAGAAACCGATGGCCCTGAATGCCGCCGAGGCTCGGTCAATGATCGACGCCTGTCGTGCCAACCATGTCGGTCTGATGGTTTGTCACTACCAGCGCTTTAACGCTCGTCATCAGCGCATCAAAACCCTGCTTGAGGCCGGAGCCATTGGTACGGTGACCGCAATCAGGATTAGTTTTTCCGACTATTATCCCGCGTTCTCCGGCAATTGGCGGCACAACCCCAGTCTCGGTGGAGGAGGGCCGTTGTTTGATCTGGCACCGCATTGTCTGGACCTGTTGCTCTACCTCTGTGGCCCGGTTCTCGAAGTCTCTGCCATGACGGATATTTTGGCATGCGATTCACCCGTCGAAGATACGGCAACGCTCCTGCTGCGACTGGCAAATGGGGCGCAAGCAGTTGTCACGACCCACTGGAGCACAGCCAATTTTGATGGCAATGCTTTCAGTCGCATCGAACTCTGCGGAACAAAAGGGTCGATCATGGCAGCCCCTCTTCATGCCAAGGATTCGGCTGGATTCATTCGACTGGCCACATCGAATGGAATCGAGGACCACTCACTGCCGCCGACGGCTCCCCGCCCGCATGTCGCTCTCTTGGAGGCTTTCGAGCGTGCCTTGGCTGCTGGTACTAAGATGCCTGTACCGGGAGAGGACGGATTGGCTGGTCTGGAAGTCATCCATGCAGCCTATCAATCAGCCCGCAGCGGCGTCCGCATCCGACTGTCGAGCCAAGCCTCTCGCTCCAGCACCTGAGGAATGGGGTTGAATAGAAGTCGAGCTGCCTCTCATGCCACTTATTCCTATTTCCGAATGGTCCTCTCTCCGTCAACGAGCCAGTTCTCCACAGTTTGAGGAGGTAATACGCAGACTAAGACGCGAGGTTGAAGCGTTTGTACGGCAACCCATGAAGGTTCCGGATCTGCCGGGAGGCTACTATCACGACTACTTCTGTCCGCAACATGGCAGGCAGCTGATCTTCAGTCCCACCTCACCGACAGAGCATCGGTGCACTGAAGATGGAACGATCCTGCGTGGCCCGCGTTATGACGCCGCTTGGCGGTGGTTTGTCAACAATCGACTCGCAGAGGTAGCCCAGGAATTGGCGTTGTTATGGCGGTTGGAGGGACAGGAGCAGCATCTCCGCAGTGTGATTGAAATCCTGAACGACTACGCCCGTCGCTATGCTGCCTATGGAACCTTTTTAAGGGAAGGTGAGAACCCGGGTGTCGCCACCCATACGACCTTGGATGAATCTGTTTGGATACTCCCGCTGGCATGGGCGTTTGATATGGTGCAAGAGAGTCTGTCTTCCACCGATGCCGAGACCATTACCGACAAGTTATTGGTCCCTGCAGCCGAGCATCTTGTCCAGCACCACTTCCAGGCGGTCCACAACTTTGCTTGCTGGCATAACGCTGCTATCGGGACCATTGGACTGATTCTCGACCGGAAAGACCTGATCGACTTTGCAATTCGGGGTGAGTTTGGATTTGAAGTTCAACTTCGTGACGGTGTTCTGAATGACGGATTATGGTTTGAGGGTTCATTCAGCTACCACTTCTACACGCTCGCAGCACTCCTCGCCCTGGCAAAGGCGGCTCGTTACCGTCAGGGAGAAGAGCTCTATCGCCAACCAGCTCTATGCGCTATGTTGCGTGCTCCCGTCCAATGCGCCTATCCCGACGGCTCCCTTCCGGCAACCAATGACTGCTGGTACTTCACGAGTTTGGCAGGCCAGGTTTGCCATGGAGTGCCACCAGCCGCATCTTTCTATGAAGTGGGCTACGCCTGGTATGGTGAACCACTCTTCGCCCACATCCTGAACCTCAATTACCAGCAACAACCGCGAGACAACCTTGATGCGTTGATGTATGGAACCGAAGCAATCCCGCCAGTTCAGACTTTTCCCCAGTCGAGTATCAACTTGCTTCAATCCGGCTATGCAATTCTGCGCGCTTCAAAGGATGATGAAGGCTCCGAAGACGGGCAATACCTTTTCTTGAAGTATGGCCCTCATGGAGGAGCACATGGTCACGCAGACAAGTTGAACCTGTTGCTGTATGCCTGCGGCAAACGTTTGTCACCGGATTTGGGGACACCCGGTTATGGATTCGATCTTCTTGAGAGTTGGTATCGTCAGACAATCTGCCACAACACGGTAACCATAGACGGCTGTTCCCAGCCTCCAGCGGAAGGGCAGCTTAAAGCCTTTCGCTCAGATGGACCGATTCAGATCGCCGATGCCAGAGTAGCCTGGAAAGGCCAGGGCTATGAAGGGGTTGCCATGCGACGAGCGCTTCTCGCTCAATCTGATTATTTTCTCGATATCTTTTGGGTTCGGTGTGGCCAGATTCGTCAGATCGATTGGATCTATCACAATCTTGGCACTCACCACACCTCGCTAGCCGATTCAATTCAACCTTTAGTTCAAATCGACGGGTATCGCCGCGACGGGTACGACAATATTTCAAGGCTTCAAAGCTCAAAGACAGACGCGGATTTCGTCAGCACATGGCGAGTCGCTGATGTCACATTGAACCTCTACATGGCTGGTGCTCCCGACACCGAGGTCTTCCTTGGGCACGCGCCGGGTGACCCTCCATCTCAATCATGGCCGATGCTCTTGAATAGACGCAAGGCTGCAGAAACGGTCTATTTGTCAGTGTTTCATCCTTACCCACAAGCGTGTGTGGTCAAGGCCGTTCGATGGCTAGAGCGCGATTTACTACATACCGGCTGGGCGGGCTGCGTCGTCGAACTCACGAACCACAAGGAACTCTGGGTTCTTCGTCGATTTCCAGACAGCCCAGTCCCTGACTGGCTTACTCGTGAGGAAGTGAATGAACGGTTTGAGTATTGTTTCAATGATTGATGTTTACAAATCGGAGTGGTGCTTCCCTGCCCGTTTCGCACTCAATGGAGCGCAGAGGCTTTCAGGAGAACCATGAGAACAGAATCCGCTGGATCCGGCTATCCATCGTCCTTGCAGGCTTAGCTCAGGAGAGTATGAATGGCAGAGTCAATCAAAGTAGGAGTTATCACCGAGCCCACTGGAGCACATCTCGAACTCTACCTGAACTCCCTGGCGCACTGTGAAGGAGTGGAACAGGTGGCCGTAGCCGATTCCACGGGCCAAACGTTTGACAAGGCAAAAGAAATTCTGGTTCCGCGATTCCCCAACCTACGGACTTATCGAAACAACCAGGAAATGATTCGGGAAATCAGCCCTCAAATGGCCTTGATCACCATGGAGGCTCATCATTCTCCGCCACCCATTAGGATGGCTCTGGAAGCGGGATGTCATGTTCTGGCTGAGAAGCCTGCCTGTGTGCGCACGGAGGATTTCAAGCAACTGGTCGAGATCGCAGACGCAAAACAGCGCCACCTCATGCTGGCTTTAGCCAACCGAATCGCGCCGCCAGTGAGAAAGGCAAAAGAACTCGTGCATTCCGGATTCCTCGGGAAGTTATATGGCGCCAACCTCTACCTGGTCGCTGATCAGACGCGGCTGACCAAGCCGGAATACCACGGTTCCTGGTTTGCCTCCAAGGAGAAAGCGGGAGGAGGTTTCCTGATCTGGTTGGGCATTCATTGGCTGGATCTGGTTCAACTCATCACCGGCGACCGAATTCAACAGGTGTGCGGCTTTGCCCGGAATGTCGGAGGCCAGCCGATTCCTGTTGAGGATGGTGCGGTGCTGGCGCTTTCATTTGAAAAAGGCATGGTTGGAACCTTGAATGCCGGGTACTACCTTGATCGTGGTTACCAAAGTCATCTGATGGTTTGGGGCTCCCTCGGGTGGTTGCGGCTTCACTTGGTCGAGGGAACTCCTTTGGAGTGGTATTCAACTCGTGAGGGAGTGCCTCAGGGCATCCAGTCTTTCCCTTATGACCCAAACGCCAGGGGCTACCGTCCATTCGTTCAAGCTTCGATTGATTGTGTTCGTGGCAAGGAGCAGCCCCCAGTTACGGGGGCTGACGCGTTGCATGTTTTGAAGGTAATTTGGGCCCTCTATCGAGCGGCGGACACGGGACAAACTCAAACAGTAAGCTAGGGGAGACCGGCGTGGAAAAGAGACGCCTTGGAAAAACGAGTATTGAAATCTCCAGGATCGGTCTGGGGTGTGCCACGTTCGGACGGGAGATCGATGAAGCGACCGCTTTTCGCATCATGGATTATGCAATCGAAAAGGGAATCAACTTTTTCGACACAGCGGAGATTTACGGCGGCGGACAATCGCGGGAATACCGGCGCAAATACTTGGGCGTTGATGACGTCCGCGAGGTAAGCAATGAGTACCATTCGTCTGAACGAATCATCGGTCGCTGGCTGAAAGCGCGAGGGTCTCGTAAAGAAATCGTGTTGGAATCGAAGGTGCAAACAAACTTTACACGAGCTCACGTCGCTGAGGCGCTGGATGCTAGTCTGGAACGGTTGCAAACAGACGTAATCGACAGCTACCTGTTCCACAGCTTCGATCATAGCAATCCCCTTGAAGAAGGCCTCGAAGCTATGACCCTGGCGGTCAAAAGCGGCAAGATCTGTGTTGCGGGTTGCAGCAATTTCACTGTTGAGCAGCTCACAAGCGCTTTGGATCTAAGTGCACGTCATGGCTGGATACGGATGGAAATCACCCAGCCTCATTACAATCTGGTTACACGGGAGGCCGAACGGGACCTTCTACCGCTATGTCGCAAGCAGCAGGTGACAACGGTCGGTTACAGTCCTTTGGGCGCAGGCTTTCTTTCCGGGAAATACACGCCAGATCGAAATGCATTTCCAAAAGGAACTCGTTTCGATGTCGTTCCCGCGTTTGCTGATCTCTATTTCACTGATGAGAAGTTCCAGGTGGTGAACCAGCTCAAGAGATTCTCTGAAGAGGTTGGAGTTCCCATGGTTCGACTGGCCATGGGCTGGGTATTGCGCAACACAGACCTCACGTTGCCGTTGATCGGAGCCAGAACCACCGCTCACATCGACAATGCTCTCTTGGCTCGTGAAATGGATTTCCCTGGCGAATGGATGGCTGAGATGAGTAGCTGGGAGGCAAAACCCGAGCCGTTCCTCTTTGAGGAGTCTTGTTCATCCTGAATCAACCAACTATCTAAAGAAAATCCCCTCCCTGGGAGGGGTGGCGCGAAGCGCCGGGGTGGGTCGCTGCCTTCAATCCACAACCCACCCTAGGGGCGACGGCCCTTACCCCTCCCAAGAGGGGATCAAACCGCCATGCCTTCAATCCACAACCCACCCTAGGGGCGACGGCCCTTACCCCTCCCAAGAGGGGATCAGACCGCCATTTTCCTTCGCACATTACACCTCGCCCCAGCGCTATTGCCTCGAAACTACTCCGCAGGTAGAGCATAGGCGACCAGCGCGTCGGAAGTCTTTTCGCTGAACGGACCGCCACCTCCTGCCGCAATGACAACATACTGCTTGCCGTTCCTCTTCCCGAGGTAGGTCATGGGCGTAGCGTGACCGTTGGCTGGCAAGGTTGTTGTCCAGAGTTCTTTCCCTGTTTTCGAATCGAAGGCTCGAAATAAACCGTCATAGGTCCCAGCGACGAAGACCAATCCTCCGGCCGTGGCGATTGTCCCGCCAAGACTGGGTGTTCCAGTCTTGGGAATGCCCCTGGCTTCGAGTTCCGGCACCACACCTAACGGAACTTTCCACACGATTTCTCCTTTGTTCAAATCCACCGCATTGAGCGTACCCCAGGGCGGTGTCTGACAGGGCCACAGATTCTCATCCCAGAAGCGTCTCGAACGACCGCGAGCATTACCCAGCTCATTGACATTGACATACAAATAGTTTGTCGAAGGGTCATACGAAGCGCCCGACCAATTGCCTCCTCCGAACGATCCCGGAAACATCAGTGTTGGGTCAGGTCCAGGAGGCGTATAGATACCGTCGTATCGCAAAGAATTGAACAGGTCGGTACAAAACCTGTTGGAAGCAGGGGTGACTTGGCTGATATCCTGCGCTGTCATCGTTAGCCGCACAAGAGGCGGCGGCTTCAAGGGGAAGGGTTGTGTCGGCCATGCTTCTTCGCCTGGTACCTTGCTCGCCCGGACGGGTCGCTCTTCGATGGGGAAAATTGGCTCACCCGTGACTCGGTTCAGAATAAAGAGCAGGCCCATTTTAGTGATCAGCGCAACGGCAGGAACTGTGCGGTTCCCTCGCTTGATCACCACCAGGTTGGGTTGCGCAGGAAGGTCGTAGTCCCAGAGATCGTGATGCACCGTTTGGAAGTGCCATAGACGCTTTCCAGTTGCCGCATCCAGAGCCACAAGCGAGTTCCCAAAGAGGTTTTGGCCTTTTCGATCCCTGCCGTCCGCGTCCGTCGCAGGCGAACCAATCGGCAGGAAAACGACACCTCGCTCTGGATCGACACTCATCGTTGACCAGACATTGGTCCCGGAACGATCCTTCCAGGAGTCCCCCTCCCAGGTATCGTTGCCAAACTCGCCCGGCCGAGGCACCGTGTGAAACTGCCATACGAGTTTTCCCGAACGTACATCAAACGCGCGTACATCTCCGCTCGGACCTTTGGAAGGTGATTCCTGAAGCCGGCTCCCACAGATAACCAGATCCTTATAAATCGCTGGAGCCGACGTAACGGTATAGTTCAACTGCGGCCATCGGTCACCAACTCCCTGGCGCAAATCGACAGCGCCCCCTTTGCCGAAATCCCTGCAAGGAACACCCGTCTTGGCGTCGAGGGCGATTAACTTACCATCCTGAGTTGCATAGACGATACGTTTTTCAATCTGCCCGGATGTAGTGGAGTTACCTTCCCAATAGGCGACACCCCGATGCTGGAGGTAGCGGCGCTTCTCTCCCGCATTCTCCTGCGGATCAAACTTCCAGATTTCCTGACCCGTTTCCGCATCCAGGGCTATGACGCGACTCGAAGGAGTTGAAAGATAGAGTACACCATCGATAACCAATGGAGTACATTCGAAAGCGGCGATTAGGTTGCGAACGTTCTCGGAGTGCGGCCGTTCCAGTTCGCCCATGTGATAGGTCCACGCCTCTTTCAGCTTGATGACGTTTTTTCGATTGATTTGTTTGAGCGGAGAGAATCGCATGCCACCGGGATCGCCCCCATGAAAGGGCCACTCTCCTTGACGCGCTGTACTGGCGGTCTTTTCTCCCGCATGAGGTTGAATGCCAGTCAACACAATCAAACACAATCCCACGATCAAGGCGGAAGGCTTTCTCAGCAGGTAATCCAGCAAGCTATTCTTCATGAGGCTAGCCACCTGTCTGAACTGGTTCAACTGCCAATGTGTCGGTTAATGGAAGGATTGACCAAAGAGAATCACGTTGGCCGAATCACCTGCTTTTGCGGATCAAAGACCATGCGGCGGCCGCTCCAGAGCGCATCGGCGCTCAGGATGCAGGCGATCGAATGCCCGTAGCCGGCCTCCACCGGAGCATAGAGAGACTGGGCGTCTCGCCGGCGAATACAATCGAGCCAGTTAGACATGTGGTCAAGCGTTCCCGGAGCTTCACCAATTTCCTGAACCGCTTGGATCCGGTCTGGCGCTTTGCTGCCCTCCCCCGACAACCGCCAAACATCTTCCACTTCCAGGGTGCCCCGAGTCCCTAACACACGGACGCAATTGCCGGCTCCATTGGTCAAACAAGTTGCATAAGTGGCCAGAAACCTCTTGTCGCCTTGGCCATATTCCAACACCACCTGGATGTTGTCAGGATTCTCCCGATAGTCACGATACGCATAAATCCCCCCGTGAGCGACGGCGCTATTTGGATAGGGGTATCCAGTCAAGAAATGGACCACATCGATGAGATGGGTCATCCACTGATCGATGATGCCACTGGAGAACTCACGGAAAAGACGAAAACTGCGGTAGATTTTCGGGTCAAACGGCCGGTAGGGTTTGCCCGACAGGAAAGCTTTCCAGTCAGTATCTGCTTCTTTCACCTCGGCCAACTGTTCCGGCTTGTGCGCCCAGCGGTAAGGGCTGTAAAAGTTCACGTTCAGGTCCACCTTGACGACGTCGCCTAGCACACCCTGTTTCATCAGCTTCTCGGCCTGGCGGTATTTAGGGTAACAACGGCGCTGGGTACCATTCTGTACGATTCGCCCTGACTTCTTCACGGCTGCCAGGGTGGCATTGGCCTCTTCCAGCACGTTGGCCATGGGTTTCTCGACGTAGACGTCCTTACCAGCTTCCACGGCCATCTTCAACATTTGTGCGTGCTGATGGTCAGCAGTGGCAACAATGACGGCGTCGATGTCCTTGTCAGACAACAACTCTTCGATATGTCGATACACCTTTGGCTCAGTTCCATGCACTTCTTTGACGCGAGCAGCCGCTGCCTCCCGGCGCTTGTTCCAGATGTCACAGACGGCTGTCATCCGGGCGTTATAGTTCGGAGCTGCCGTGAAGAACTCCTTCATCAGGCTGGTACCGCGTCCGCCTGGGCCAACAATGCCGACTCGAAGTGTGTCGTTGGCCCCAGGCGATGCCAGCACTGATGCAGAGGTTGATCCCGCCAGGAGCGCGCCTGTCGAAATCCCCGAAATATGCAAGAAGTTGCGGCGATTCAAGTTCCTTCCATTCATGATTCATACCTCCTGCGTTGAGATTTGTGTGTCATCGAATTTCGAGATCCGTATCTCGGAACCTCGGCGGTCACGTCGAGTTCATGGAGCACCTCACTCATTCTGAAGAGAGCCTCTTGGAACGGTGCGCGCAAGCTTTGCCGTAGTTGCGGGCCATCGGGCTTTCTCAAAACCACTCTGTCAGCCGACATCTGCGCCCCAACGAGAAGAATAGCGACTGGTTTCAGATTTCCGCGGAGAAAAACTCATTCGTTGCATTCAAGCGGAGCGTTTCGTTATAGGTCGTGGGCCACTGCGGCCTCGGCGGATGCCCTGGTGGCGGATTCCCCGGATTCCGCAACTCCCAGCGCCACTTGCCCCGAATCTGAAACAACCACTTCTTGTCCTCCTCCGACGGCTCAACTTCTCTGCGCAAGATGAATTCGGCAAAATCGAAATCGCTGGCAGCCACAAACGTCAGGAAAGCCCGCGTTGGCCGTGTACCATCCCATCCATTCATGTCTGGCAGCGGGGTTGGGCCTGTATCGAATTGAAAGAGACTTTCTTCCACGTTCAAGTTCATGGTGCGAACCGGGTACTCGAGGGCCAGCGTGTATCCGCCGGCATTGTCCTTGTGAGTAGTGCGCACGTTGAGTGGTTTTCCTGCCAGGGTTGCCTCAATGACCTCTTTGGCTGAAGAAAGCCGGGTGAAACGGTTGTGGGTGCGAGTCGTGAATTGGGTCGACGCAAACTTGTGCGGCCTTGGTTTCACGGCCTCGGCTGCGTTGGAAGGGAGCTTAGCGATGGGAATGGAATGAGTGCGCGAGAAAATGACGCGGAACTCGCTGGTGGGCAGCATGAAGAAATCCCGCTTCGGAATGGTGTATTCGCTGAGGCAGGGATGGAGTAGAAACAGTTCCTCGACATGCCCGGTGGAGTGGTCGGTGATGTCGCACTTTGCTTCATAAAGGATGCGCACGTCGCGCACGGAGCCTGCGCCCTGCGCCATCCCGCCGTCATTGACGTAATCTGGGTGTGGCACATAAGGCTGGCTGGTCCAGGTGAAATAGGAACGGTCGAAGTCAATCATGGTGGGCTTCTCGGGAAGCTTACTTTCCATGCGCTTGGAAGGCGCGCAGCCCGGAACTCCAGCGAATGTTCCCAGAGCTACACCGACGGCTGTGTCTTGAAGAAACTCTCTCCGCGATTTGCGTTTCATCGAGCAACTCTTCTATGAATGTACCCCTCGCAAGGTGCTTCTGTGGCACCTATCTGGCACTGGCAGCCAAAAGCACGGTGGTGACTTCTTTTGAAATAATTTCGTGATAGGCCTTTAGATTTGAGCGAGGCGGGCCGGCCCCAGGTGGTCGTTTGTTGGGATCGTGCAATTCGCGCCGATCACGGCCGCGGACGGCGTTGAGCCAGTGTTTCTCTTTGTCAGAAGCATCCACGTCACGACGTAGCGCAAATTCAATGTAGTCGAATTCGCTGAAAGCCAATTCCGCGAGAAACACGCGATCTACACATACACCGTCCCAGGTGGTCAGGTCGGGCAATGGAACGGGACCCATGCAGACCTGAAACAACTTTTCCTTCTGCTGCAGGTTAATCAACTTGATGGGGTACTCCAGCGTGACAGTCACGCCTCGGTGCCGATCGGTGTAGGTAGTGCGCCCATTCATCAGTTCGTCGGCGGCTGTGGCCTGGATGACCTCGTCTGAGGTACTCAGCTGCTTTGAACCTTCGATGGACCGAATTTCGATGGAATAGTCCGCAAACTGATCGTTCAATCTGCCCCTCTTCAGGTTTTGAGCTTCAGTAGACGGCCGACTCGAAATTGGCACGCTAAACTCTCGGCCAAAGACGGGACGAAATTCCCCATTGGGAATCTGAAACAAGTCGTCTTTGACGATCGTGAACTCCGTCCGGCAGGGACACAGCAAGAACAACTCTTCCTTGTGTCCGTTCTTCTCATTCGTAAGCGTGCAAATTGCCTCCAACTGAATGCGGACGCGATGCACCGCGCCCTCCCGCCCCACAAACCCTCCTGCATACTTGTAGTAAGGGTCTCGCCGCATCGGCTTGCTTTTCCAGGTGAAATAAGATCGTCCGAAATCGATCATGCCGATCCTCCAAAGGCCAGGGGCGTCTTCAAAGCGGGTCCCTTGTTAAGAGGCAAATCGTTGGGATTCAAGTCTGGAATTCTTGCCGTTTGAGCCTTGCTAGTCTTTCGGCAGGCACCGGACCCTATTGCGAGCGTATGTGGCAAGTGTGTCTTCGACCTGGTCACGGCTTAGCAACTTAGCTGCGACATCGGCGCAAGCGTGAAGTCGGCGGCGCTGCCGCGAACCGCCAAGAAGAGATTGGATCGTGCCGCCTTGTCAGTCAGTTCGCCTGAAGAATCTCTCGCTGCTTCATGGAAGATTCCATGTAACGGGCTTTTGCCTGGAGGTCGGGGATCGCCTGGGCGGCATAGTAAACAATAGCCACGGCCCGTCTCGAACGTTGGCTGAAGTTGGCGTCGGCTCGATGGATAGTGTCGCAGTGATGAGCCAGCAAATCTCCCGGGCGAACCACGGTCTTTACCTCATGAGCCTGATCCTGTGGACTCCAGTCGGCGATGCCCTGAGAGAAGCCCAGTACATTGGAGAGATTGTGCAGGCGCATTCCCTTCTTGTGCGAACCGGGGACATAACGGACACAGCCATTCTCTTCGTCTACTTCATCCAGAGCGAACCACAAAGTCAGAGCCTCGCTAGGAACCAAGGTGAAATAGTAACCATCCTGGTGGGGAGGCGTTTGCTTTCCAATGCCCGCAGGCTTGTTGAAATATTCGACTCCCTGAGCAATCGCTGGCATGCCCAGCAGTGCTTCGGCCAATTCCAGGTAGGTGTTCCGGCGCAGGAACTCGTCAAAGAAAGCATCATTGTTATGCATGAACTGCATTTGCTTGAGGGTTTCGGGACTGCCTTTGGTTTCGTAAAAGGCATCGGTGGGAGGCAGGCCGGGAACGATCTCTCCAATGTAGCGAGACAGGTTCCGTTCCAATTCGGCCACTTCTTGCAGGGAGAGAAAATCTCTGACAATCACGAATCCATCCCGGGCAAAGTCACTCTTATAAGATTCAAATTCCATGAAGTCTCCCTTTGTCATCCGTTCCAGTCCCATGACGTTATCGAACCATGAGGCAAACAAAACAGCTCTATAACCCCAAACGACAACTGACCGAAAAAGCAGTCGGTTCGGTTTAGACGTTATCTTGGTTCGTTTCAACTCACAGGCTCCATGGAAAGTTGAATAAGTCTTCGGGACCGCCGGCTCGCAATGCATAATTGTCTTCCAACCGAATGCCCCCTTGCAGCGCCTGGGTGTAGATGCCTGGCTCCAGGGTGAAGACATCCCCCTCTTCAAAAACGTCGTCAGTCCCGGGAATGATGCGAGGGGCCTCGTGACCGCGATGCCCCAATCCGTGTCCCGCGTGATGCCAGAAGCTCTTCTCAGTCAGAGGATGAGAATCCAGAAATTCCTTTACACCAGCGTAAACTGAACGCGCTGAGACTGCAGGTTTGACGAGGGACTCGGCCAATCGCACCGCATCCATCACCAGTTGCCAGGCCTCCTGCTGTTTCGCGGTGGGTTCACCCACCGCGAAAGTGCGGCACGTATCGGCAAAGTACAAGTCAACTGCGGGAAAAATGTCGAGGATATAGAGATCTCCGTGTTGAATCTTTCGCGAAGTGGGAGGGCCTCCCTCCTTGATTCCTCTTTCCCCGCAGGCAAAGTCGCCGGCAAACGTGATGCTGGTTCCAGCAGCTCGTGTAATTGCACTCAGCATTCCATTGTAAACATCGATCTCGGTCAGCCCGGGAGCGATGATGTCCCGCGCTGCCTGGTAGGCCACCGCACAATATTTCAAACTTTCCTTCACCCCGGCGATTTCGTCTTCCTCTTTTCTCTTGCGCAGTGCGAGTAGAACTTTGGAGGCATCCAGCAGTTGGATCCCAGGGAAACCATCGGCAACGATCTGCTCGTAGAGGCCAGCAGTGGTTCCTCGCTCCACAGCACAACGCTTTGCCGGTTGAAAGCTCTTCAAGAGTTCTTTCAAAAGCCGGGCAGCGTCATGCGCCGGCGAATCAATCGATCGTTCGACGGAGTATGTCTCCAACAAAACCTGCCGGTCGCAGAAGCCCAGGCCCTTGCTATTGGCAATAAGTGAGGTCCTGCCATCCGAGTCTTGAAGGAACAGCGTTGGGAAGTCCTTGGATCCCAGCATGCCCGAAAAGTAGTAAACCGTGCGGTAATCCGAGGTCATGAAAACATCCCATTGCTCTCTTTCCATCCACTTGAGCAGTCGACTCTGTCTGGCTTGGCAGCCTGGTTGGGTCAACACAGTTTCACCCCTTAGTTAGGATGTTGCGAAACGCAGAGCGCCGGCGAGACAGATCGGGAAATGGTCAATTCATTCAACGAGGAAATCGACGTTCGTGCGATAGCGGCGTTAGATGGGTACTGGAACATCGAGATGTTCTAGCACAGGGCGGACCACCTGTTCTGAATGGTCCAATGGGCAAATTGGGAAATGTGACCGATAACCAAAGGCGCTCTCGGGTCTTCGGCTTAAGAAGTTGACTTTTCGAAGTCGCTTGATGATCCTTCCTGAAGGCCATCCACAATGACCACCAGCCCTTCTTGTTCATTCACACTCAACGAATACCGCACCAAAATGACATGTCCGCCGCGTCGCGCATTCACTCTGGCCAAAGTGCGACCTCCGGCGTCGACAATTCTCCCCAGTTCCTGACCTTCAATCACTTTGTCCCAGAGTTCTACTAACGGAAGGAATAACCCTTTACAAGGTGCGGGATGATCTAGCTGGAGAAATCCTTCTTGTTCTGCCTGGCTGGCAGTTTCGCGGTAGAAACGCAGCGGTCGTCGAGGGTAATCTCCCGAAAGCATTCCGACCAGCCGCATTACGTTCTTGACGCCCTCTTTATAGCGCTCAACATCTCGGCGCAAGAGCCCCCCACTGCCGGTGGTTTCTGCATAGATAGCCGGGATACCAAACTCGGCAGCTTGGGACAGAGTCCGGCCAGGAAAAAGAGGCGTTCCCCAAACCAGGTCCCCACCGAAGGCACAGGCCATTCGCCGCTGCTGGCCTAAGATCCCAGGATCGCTACTCACGCCATAACCTGAAAGGAAGATCATGCGAAAAACACTTCCCGCACTATGCAGATCCACATAGTAGTTGCTGTGCTTCAACAGGTCCTGGCCGAAGCGAAAGGCAATCTGCTCGGTGACCGTGCCATTCGCCTTTCCCGGGAATGTTCGCGCGAGGTCCTGGTCATCGTATTTTCCGGCACGACGAGAAACACTCATTGCCGGTTCGTTCAACACTGGGACACCCAGCCAGGTTCCCTGGATTTCGGTGGGGGAAAGTTCTGCAAAAAGTTCCTGAACCGTTACAGGCCCTTCGTACTCGTCACCGTGAGTGGCGCCATTGACGAGGAGCACCGGGCCCTTGCCGATCCCTCGAACAAACATTAACGACAGCCCCCAGGCTGTTCCATCCGGCGCTTGGACAATCTGGAAGTCCAGAATGCCTTTCTCTCCGTGTTGTAGTCCTTCCGGGTCGAAAGTCTCCAACCTGGGTCGAGAACTTTTTTGGCTTTCGGTTAGAGGCAGCATGGAAATGCAAACGGATGAGATAACTTTCAGGCGTATTCAGACTAGGGCAACACAGCGAACTTGAAGCCCCAAATTCCGCTGACCTACACACCCTCGCGCAGCGAACGGATGCCTTGGATCAGGCTTTGCGCCTGATGCCTAACCATCACACTGACTTCAGAGCAAATGAAGAAATTGAACCCGCGATTGACCCAGAACCTGGCCTGCTCAACCGTTCCGATCACCATGCCACAGGGCTTGTTCAACTTGAGCGATTCGGCCCTCACCTGATCAATTGCTGCGACGACTTCGGGGTGGTCCGTCTGTGCCCAACGACCTAGATTGAGTGAAAGGTCGTACGGTCCCAGCATGGTGGCGTCAATCCAATCATGCGCTACGAGAGAAGCAAGCTGCTTGATTCCAGCCGGACTTTCAAACTGCGGCATGAGAAACAGAGCCGACTCGATCTCATCCCATCCGGCACGGTCAAGGCTGCGATTGGCCATGATGGATGGCCCACCCGGCCCGCGTTTACCCTTGGGAGGCAGGAAGACGGCGTCCAGCAAAGCGTCTATTTGTTCCTGCCGCTCCGTCCAAGGCAACATGAAACCGGCCGGCCCCATATCCAAATACTTCCGCAACAGGTGATAGAGCGTGGCTTCGGGGCGAATCAGCAAAGGGAGTTCCAACAGGCGAGCTGTTCGACAGAGTTCCTCAGCCTGCCGCAGGCTCGCCGAGCCGTGTTCCATATCGAGAACGACGAAATCCATCCCTTCTGATTTGAAAATCTCCAGGTAACCTGGCCAGAAATCCATCGTGAGCAGCGGACCAAGGGTGATGTGATTCTGACGGACCTTTGCTTTAAGAGATGAAGCAAGCATGAACTTAACTCCTGACGTTGCACTTGACGGGAACAGGATACCGGAAGCCTTTACTCGTTCCGATCCTCTGCTTTGCATGGACGACGAGTGCGAGTCTCAATCCATTTTTGCTCAGGCCCGGTGAGCCTGGAAGCGCATAGTCTGGAATGTTCGTCGCCAAGCGCATGCTATAGCGTTCTTCAGGTAATCACGAGTAAAATATTTTTGTCAAATACTCACAATATCCTCTAAACTAACGATTCACGTCAGGAGGACTCACATAGCAGATGGGCATCTTAGCGCAGTTCTCCCTCCAAGGGAAAATTGCTCTGGTCACTGCTGGAGCAGGTCCGCTTTTTGGCCGCAGCATCTCAGAAGGCCTGGCCGAGGCCGGAGCTACTTTGATTGTGGCTTCACGGTCTCTCGAGGCCAATCTGGAATTTGCGTCAGCGCTTCGACAGCGCGGCTACGAAGCTCACGGGATGGAGCTCGACATTACGGATGGCAATTCCATCCAGCATCTTCACGATGCGGTGATGGAGCAGTTCGGCCGGCTCGACGTTCTCGTGAACAGCGCCCTGGCTCGAGTGGGTGGTAGCTTTGAAACTCAGACCGCGGACGACTGGCTCTACAGTGCCAAACGCGACATGGTCGGGCTATTCACGATCTGCAAGGCCTTTGTTCCAAGAATGGTGAGTCAAGGCAGCGGATCGATTATTAACATTTCCAGTATCTATGGGGTCGTAGCAAACGATCCCACGCTGTATGAAGGCACCGACATGCTTCAGCCACCCCACTACAATTTCGTCAAAGCTGGAATGATCAATTTTACCCGGCACATTGCCAACTACTATGGCAAGCGCGGTGTGCGCGCCAACTGCATTTCACCCGGCGGCTTTTTTGCAGACCAACCATCGACGTTCGTCAGCAACTACAATAAGCGCGTTCCAATCGGACGGATGATGAACAACGAGGATATCAAAGGTGCCGTGGTTTTTCTGGCATCGGAT
>Ga0187892_10003747_pt1 | contig 27063 bp, 23 predicted proteins | sample MA1701073metaG_FD_139345 | JGI IMG/M metagenome (GOLD analysis project Ga0187892, IMG submission 139345) | Bio-ooze microbial communities from a basaltic lava cave in the Kipuka Kanohina Cave System on the Island of Hawaii, USA - MA170107-3 metaG ... | reverse complement strand
TGAAGCTCCTTCCCTTCGTCCCGATCACCAAAGTGGCCTCCTCAGGACGGTCACTGCATTGGCATTTCGTCCCGGTCACACTGATCCTCCAAGGTGCTATTTTTGCGCCGGAAAGTAGCTAGCGGGTGAGGAGGATCCGCCGCTCTAACATGAAACGACAAGTCTTTCCTAACCTATCTGCTATCGCCGCCGCCATGCTCATAAGCTTGGCGTTGGCGCCCTATGATCAAAACGTTTGGGCGGTGGGAGAGAGGGCCGAGGACCAAGCCGAAACGGTCGGCGATCGCGAGGCGCGGCAAGACAAACAGGAACTGCGCGAGTTCCGAAACCGGGGAGACATCCAGCCCTTACCCCGGCCACTCAAACGACGCTTGATCCGAATCGCGCGACGACCGCACAGCTTCCTGCCGATCACGGCCTTTTCCGAGGCGGATGATCCCAGCCAGCTTTTCCAGTTCTACCTACTGGATACCACGGACTTTCAGCCCAACGTCTTTACAAGCATAGTTCGGGGCCTCAACGACACCGCGATACCTACCGCGGCCAATGCTGCGAACGGCGGTTTGCGCACTATCGGGGCCGTCCGGGTGGTCCTCGAACCCAAGCCCGGCTTGCCCACCGATCCCAATGATCCCAGGGCGTTCATCGATATGTTCACCGATATCTCGGGTCTCTTCGTTATCAATAATGAATCCGGATGGTATGAGGCCTGGATGATCAGTGACATCAAGGTCCCCGCGGTCGCGGACCCACGCGCCGATGGCAGTGCGCAGTTCGGAACCATGACCCTAGGAGACGCCGAGGCTCTAGCGGCCATGGGGGAAGGGAATAACGTCCCCGGCAACTTCTTTACCGTGGATGGCAGTGGCCCGCGTTTCCCAAGCGGAGGCGATCGCTTTCCCGATCGCAGCAAGAACACCATCGCCCATCCCATCAGCATCGGCGCCTTCAATGCGCTTCAGCAGAGTGATGTGCATGCCTACTGGGAATTTAACCCCGGCACTAACTGGATCTTCCCCCATTACGAGCTCCCGTTCACAGGGGGTGTGCCTGGAACCTTTGAGCGCGGCCTGCAATACGACAACTTGACGGAACTTCGCTCCGTGATCCCGGGATCGGGACCGGCGGGCGTGACCAACGACAAGCTTGTCTACGGCGATAACCCGGACAATCCGCGCGACCCGGACCGGACCGAGGCAACCGATCCCGCGCAAAGAGAATTTCGCAACCGGTTCATCCCGAGCGCCCTGGATCAGGAGGTCCTGTACAACGTCTTTGTGCGGGTGCGATCGTTCCGTCCCGCGGTGAGCGATGTGGCGCAGCGCTTCTTCCTCTCCTATGCCCAGGAGGTTGCGCGGGTAGATCAAAACGGGGATGGCGTCATCTCCTTCGAAGAGGCCGACGTCAATGGGACCTCAGACGGGCAACCCAATACGCGGCTGTACCTGCCGCCCTCGGCGTTCAATCGCTTTGCCGTGACCCGCGAGATCAACGATGGCCTCTTAGCCCCGCGTTTTGCGCCGAGCGAACGCGCTTACGTGCTGAGCGGCTCCCTAACGCGAGTCGAGCCGTCGGTGCCGGCTTCCATCCCGATCGATGCGGACCTTCGCTGATCGATCGATATCTTTTTGGAGGAATAATCAATGAACAGATTGCCTTATATCCAAGTGATACTCGCGGCGTTGCTGCGCGGCGACAGTGTTGCTCGCGACCAGGCTGGGGCTCCCGGTTTCGACCACCCATGCGCTCGCCGGCGGCCTCTTGGGCGCCGCTCTCGCCGCACCGGACTCGGCCGTGAGCTGTGCGCTATGCCGAGCTCAAGAACAAACGTACCAAGCTAAAGGCGTATTTAGATACGCTGTCCTCCGTGACAGGGCCTGAGTTTGAAGCCTGGAGCAAAGCCCAACGACTCGCGTTTCTCCTCAACGCCTACAATGCCTTCACCGTCGAATTGATCCTCACGCGTTATCCGCATCTCGAGTCTATCCGAGATTTCGGGCGGTTTATCGACAACCCATGGAAGAAGCGCTTCTTCAAGCTCTTGGGCCAAGAGCAGCATTTGGATGGGATCGAACACGGCATGATTCGCGCCCCGGGCGCCTATGACGAACCTCGCATCCACATGGCGGTTAACTGCGCCTCTATCGGCTGCCCCATGCTGCGCGAGGAAGCCTACGTCGCCGATCGCTTGGGCGGGCAGCTCGAGGAGCAAGTCGTGCGCTTTCTCTCGGACCGCTCGCGCAATCGCTATGACGGCGCGACCCATACCCTCGAAGTGTCCGAAATCTTCGACTGGTATCGCGAAGATTTCTCGAGCGGTTTCCAGGGGATCCGCTCCCGAGAAGAGTTTTTCGCCCGGTACGCGGAGCTGCTGAGCGGCGACCCCGAGGGGCAGACCCTGATTCGGAGCCACAAAGCAAAGATCCGCTTTCTCGATTATGATTGGGCCTTGAACGATTGCAGAGGTTGCGGGAAGCATGAACACGTTCTGGCGAAATGATCGCTCGGCTCTCGCGGACAGTACGACGCCGCCCGGTGGCGTTCGGGACCAGGAAGCCGTCTACTTGAGCCCCGAGGAGGTTCACGCCTGGCGGCCCTACACGCGCGGGCCTGAGCCCACTCAGCGTCGCGAAGCCCTGCGCGGGCGCCTGCAGGACATCGGCTGCTGGACGCCTGAGCAGATCGCGGGCAAGCGCTGGAGCATCGGCTGCGTGGCGCTCGAGATCACCCAGCGCTGTAATCTCGACTGCACGCTCTGCTATCTCTCGGAGAGCGCCGAGGCGGTCAAGGACGTACCGCTCCAGGAAATCTTTCGCCGCATCGAGATGATCTACCGGCACTACGGGGAGGATACGGACGTCCAGGTGACGGGCGGCGATCCGACGCTCAGGACCCGCGCCGAGCTCATCCAGATCGTGCAGCGCATCACCGACTACGGCATGCGGGCTTCGCTCTTCACGAACGGCATCCGCGCCACCCGCGCGCTGCTCGCGGCGCTATGCGAAGCGGGACTCACCGATGTCGCCTTCCACGTCGATATGACCCAACAAAGAAAGGGTTTCGGCTCCGAAGTCGAGCTTAACACGATCCGAGAGCACTACATCGAACGCGCGCGGGGCTTACCGCTTTCGGTGTTATTCAACACCACGATCTGCGAGGGTAATTTTCATGAGATCCCAGCCCTAGTGCGCTTCTTCCGAAAGCACGCCGATGTGGTACGCATGGTGTCGTTCCAGCCGCAGGCCGACACCGGCCGCGGGGTGCTCCGGGCGCGCGGCGCCGGGATCACTTCCGAGACCGTGATCGATAGAATCAACCAAGGTGCCGGCACCCGGCTGCGCTTCGATACGTTCACGGTGGGGCACCCGCGCTGCAACCGCTATGCGATGGCCTTCGAAATCAACGGTAATCTGTACGATTTTTTTAACGATGCGAGCTTTCTCGTGCCTTTGATGAACAAGACCGCTCGGGTACGGTTCGAGCGCAAAGATCGCCGGGCCGCCGTCCATGCCGCCATCGAGGCCTTTGCACAGAATCCCGGACTCTGGTGGCAAGGGGTGCGCTGGCTAAGCCGGAGCTTATGGGCGGCGCGAGCGGATCTCTGGGCCGCCCGCGGCCGCATCAATAAACTGTCGTTTTTCATCCATGACTTCATGGATGCCTGCCGGCTCGAGCGTGAACGCGTGCAGGGCTGCGTTTTCATGGTGGCCTCGGCTGAGGGCCCCATCTCCATGTGTCTGCACAACGCCAAACGGGATGCCTTTATCCTCCGACCCCTGAGAATAGCAACCGCAGAAGGCGAACGGTTGTGGGATCCCTTGACCGGCAGGACCACGGCCGGGGAAGCCGCTAGAGTCTCATCCCAAGGCCGAGACATCGCTCCGCGAAATCTTCCCCGCAAGTACCTCAGAGGCAGGCAGCGGCAGGCTAGTCTCGGCGACAGCCAAACTGTTAAACCGGAAAACCGGTAGGACCAACGCAGTGGGTGAACAAAGAACCATGCAGGTGACAAGCCCCTGGCTCGCGATCCTCTTGATGCAACTTACCCTTTCGGGTTGCGCGTCGCTGGTCGAGCTACCGGCGCTACGCGACGATGTTGAGGGCGAAGCGCCGATCCAGGCCTACGCACGAGTGCTGCTCAAATACGTCAATGATCGCGGCGAGGTGGACTTCTCGGCACTCCGGGACGGTCGAGCGGACCTCGATCGTTATGTTGCGTATGTCGCCCGTACCCCTGCCGGCGCGTTTTCCCATCCGCGCGAGCGCCTGGCCCATTACATCAATAGCTACAACGCCCTGTCCATGTACAACGTGATCGATCTCGGCATTCCCGAAACCCACGCGGGATGGCGAAAGATCCGCTTCTTCGTCCTCCGGGAGTTCACAATCGGCGGCAGACCGATGTCGCTTTATGCTTACGAAAACGATGTCATCCGCGAGCTCGGCGAACCGCGGGTCCACTTTGCGCTCAACTGCGTCGCGCTCGGCTGCCCCATCCTGCCTAAGAAGCCTTTCACCGGACAGCGGCTGGATGCGGAGCTCGAGCGCGAGACCAATAAATTCTTTTCGGAGAATCGCAACTTGCGCGTCGACCACGCAAGCAAGATCATCCATGTCAGCGAGATTTTGGATTTTTATACGGAAGACTTCACGCCGGCGCACGCCCCGAGCTTGATCGCCTACATCAACCGTTACCGTGCGGAACCCGTCCCCGAGGATTACGCGGTGCGCTTCATAGACTATGACTGGACGATCGCGAATTCGCGACGCCGAGACCGGCCCCCTGGAACCGCACTTGTTTATTGAGCGGGTGCGGCGAGCCGCGCTCTCGTGCTCATTGTAATCCGCTACTTCCTCGGTGTGCCTGCTGTGCTCGGGATCTCGCGTTCCGGCGGTGCTCGGAATCCTCATGTATTTCAACATACACTCCGGTTCCTGCGCTCCGGCGTAACGCGGCCTCCCTTCGCTCGCGACGATTTTTTTACAAGCTCTGACCGGTAACACTGGCTAACGCATCGGGCAGGCGCGATAGCACCCCCTTTTCCTACTCTGCAACGTCGCCACAAAATACCCGAAAGCGCAGGTGCAGCTGTGGCCGTTCACTAGCTCGGCCCGCCACTTCGGCGCGTGTTCTCGCGCGCGGTTGAAGATGGCCGCCATAACCACGCGGGAACTATTGAGGCATCTTCAGCAGGATGTCCCGCAATGCGGCAAGCTCGAGCGGCTTCACCAAATGATGATCAAAACCGGCGTCACGCGAGCGCTCTCGATCTTCTTCGGCCCCGAACCCTGTCAATGCGACGCAAACCACCTCCTGCATGTGGGTGAGCTTGCGCAAACGACCGCACACTTCGTAACCGCTCATGCCCGGCATCCCGATATCGATAAACGCGGCCTGGGGCCGAAACTCTTTCGTGATGTCCAATCCCGAAGGCCCATCATGTGCGGCGCGGGTCTCGTGGCCCAGGAGATCGAGCAGCATGCACAGGCTCTGGGCCGCATCCCGATTGTCGTCGACCACAAGGATTCGCAGGCGGCGGCTTGTCGGCGCGGCTTCGTCACCGTCGGCAGTCGGGGCGGGCCCCACCTCTGGCGTCTCAGGTAATAGCGGAAGGCGCACGGTGAACTCGCTGCCTTTGCCTCGACCTTCACTGCGCGCCCCCACCGTTCCTCCATGCATCTCGACCAGATTCTTGACCAAGGTCAGGCCGATGCCGAGCCCGCCTTCCGAGCGCTCCAGTGAAGAGTCGAGCTGGGTGAATAGATCGAACACGCGCTCCAGCATGTCGGCGGGGATGCCTATCCCGGTATCACGCACGGTGATAAAAACTTCCTGAGCGAGTGTCGAAACCGTCAGCGTGATGCGTCCGCCCTTCGGCGTGAATTTCACGGCATTGTTCAGCAGGTTCGACAACACCTGGACCAGACGGGTTTCGTCGCCAAGAACGCTGCCAGGCTCGGCGGGCATCACGATGTCCACGCTCTGATTACGCGCCTCGGTCAGCGGCCGTACGGTCTCCCTCGCGCCAGCCACCACGCTGGCGATGCTGACAGGGACCTTCTGCAACTGTATCCGGCCGCGGCTGATGCGTGAGATATCGAGCAGGTCGTCGATGAGCCGGGTCATATGCAGCACCTGACGCTCGATCACATCCCGCGCCCACTTGAGTTTCTCATTCTCCGGACCCAGCAGCCGCAGCACATGGGCCGCACTGCGGATGGGAGCCAGCGGGTTGCGCAGCTCGTGTGCAAGCATGGCGAGGAATTCGTTCTTGCGGCGATCGGCTTCCTGCAGCAGTTGCTCGCTGCGCTTGCGTTCGGTGATGTCCACGGATATTCCCGTGAGATGTGTCGGGCGCCCGGCATGATCGCGACGCAGGCGAGCCTGATCGGCGATCCAGAGCAGCCTGCCGTCGGGCGTGATTATGCGAAATTCGGCGTCGTATAGCGCCTCTCCGCGCAGCGCCTGCGCCACCATCGCTTCGACCCGCGCACGGTCGTCGGGATGGATGAGGTCCTGGAAAGCCTTGATGCTGCTGCTTGGAACACCGAGGATCTCGATTGCATTGTCGGACCGTATTGCCGTTCCGGTCGTCACGTCCCATTCCCATGCCATCATGCGCGCGGCCGAGAGCGCAAACTTCAGCCGCTCATCACTTTCGTGCAGCGCATCAAGCGTGCGCTTCTGTTCGTCAAAATCGGTGTAGGTTCCGAACCACTTGATGATCTGGCCGTCCTCGCGCAGGGGCAGCGCCTGTCCGAGATGCCATAGATAAGTCCCGTCCGCGCGTCGCAGCCGATGCTCGACCGCGAACGGTTCGCCGGTTTCGAGCGCATGCGTCCATTTCGCGAGCGCACCAGGCAAATCGTCGGGGTGGACGACGCGTTGCCATTCCCAACCTTCGGTCTCTCCGGTGTATTTGAGCCACCGCTGGTTCAAATATTCGATACCACCGCCGGCCGCTGCCATCCAGATCATTTGCGGAATGGTCTCAGCAATGAGGTGAAACTGCCGCGCGCTGCGCGCCAGCGCGGCTTCGGCTGCTCTGCGCTCGGTGATATCGCGGAACACGAGCACGACACCGGTGAGCTCTCCCTCCTTGTTTCTTACCGGCGCACCGCTGTCGTCGATCGGGAGATCGATGCCGTCTCTCGCGATCAGCACCGTGTGGTTGGCGAGGCCGACGATCGTCCCTTCCTGCAACACCTTGTCGACCGGATTCTCGACCGGGCGACGCGTGGATTCGTTGACGATGCGGAATACATCCTTTAGCGGCTTGCCAACGGCCTCCTCGCCCCACCCGGTCAACCTGCCGGCGACGGCATTGACCAGCATCACCATGCCCCGGGTGTCGGTCACGATCACCGCATCGCCTATACTCGTCAATGTCGTCATGCACCACTCGCGCTGCTCGTGCGCATAATTTTCGGCTTGGAAGCGGGATATGATCTCGCGCCGAATCACCACATAGGCACCCCCGGCGGTGGTGAGCACCAGCAGCAGCATCCCAAGCTCCGCCAAAGAGGCCGCGGAGTAACTCCGGGTTGCTTGCGCAACCCTTCCTTGGAGTGTCGCCTTCTCCGCGCGCTCCATGTCAACCACCAGGGTCCGTATCGCGTCCGTTAGCTGCTTGCCGGCCCGGCTCGCCACCCGCTCGCGGGCGGCCTCGAATCCCTGTTCCCGGCGCAGCGCGATAGCGCGTTCCGCGAATTGCATGCGGGCCGCTATCTTTTCCTCTAGCTGTGCGAGCCTCGCTTCCTGTTCCGGACGATCCGCGGTCAGTCGCTTTAGCCTTCCTAAGACTTCAGCGCGGGAGGAAAATGCAGACTGGTAGTGCTCGAGGAAAGCGGGATCGCCGGTCAGGATATAGCTTCGCTCTGCCGTCTCGGCCTCGTGGACCAGCAACAAAGAGTCGGACAGCGCATCGAGGATTTCATAGCTCTGGGCGGTGCCCACGTCGTGCAGCATGCGCGTGTAATACCAGGAAACGCCAGCGTTTAAAGCGATCAGTACGACCAGCAGCACAACGCTGTAGACCACCGATTTTGGGATTGCGGGCTTCATCACGGTACGCTTGAGGTTGAATAACGGGGTATTTTATAGCAGCGTGTCGTTTGAAGAATAGCGAGCGCCTAGGCAGCATAGGAGGTAGAGAAAATGTATTAGTTAGAGTTCGATCTGAGCAGGCTCAACGGCCGGTGGAAGACGAGTTGAAAAGAAATGGCGGCAAGTACTCGAAGGGAGATGACTGGAAGCCCTATACTGTGACCGATGGCAACTTGATGACAGGCTAGAATCCCCGCGTCGTCGGAAGCCGTAGCGAAAGCGGTCGTGCAACAGGCGTTGATTCGCTGCTCTGGACGCTTAAAGCCTAGCGCCAAGCGCGATCGCGTAACAAGCAAACGATCGAAGGAGATAAAGCAATGGTCAAAGTAGCTCCGTTGGTTCGACTGGAAGCAAGACCCGGAAAAGTGGCGGACGTCGAGGAGTTTATTCGCAACGGCCTGCCGACGGTCCAGGAGGAACCGGCCACGACCGCGTGGTTCGGTATCCGCCTGGGATCCTCCACATTCGGCATCTTCGACTGCCTTCCCGGATGAAACGGGCCGCCAAGCCCACCACTCGGGCCGCGTCGCTCAAGCGCTGATGGCGCGAGCTTCCGAGCTTTTTGCGCAGCCCCGATGATCGAGAAGGTCGATGTCCTGGCAGCCAAGCTTCCCGGGTAAATGTGGGCGGCTTACGAAACGATCCGCGGATTCTCGCCGGGATCGCATCAGTATCACTGAAACCGCATCAAACGCCGATGTAATGGCTATTGCTTTTTCACGAAGTAACGATTAATAGCAGGAGGAATCATGAAACGTAAAGCTTCAGCGGTATGGAAAGGCGGTCTCAAGGACGGGAAAGGCACTATTTCGACCGATAGTGGTGTTTTTTCAGACACCCAGTACTCCTTCAGCACCCGCTTCGAGCAGGGAGTCGGCACCAATCCAGAAGAGTTGATTGCCGCCGCACATGCGGGCTGTTTCTCGATGGCTCTCTCTGCTCAGTTGGGAGATGCCGGCATGACAGCCGAGAGCATTCGCACCACGGCCAATGTGACTCTGGATAAGACGGAGGCGGGATTCACGATTACGGCCGTCCATCTGGAGGTGACGGCGAAAATACCGGGAGCAGATCCGCAGGCATTTGAGACGGCGGCGAATAATGCCAAGACAGGGTGTCCGGTCTCGAAGGTGCTGAATGCGAGAATCACGATGGATGCCAAGCTCGAAGCGTAAAGCATGGTCGCACCGGGCAGGCGCACCGCGCTCCTCCTCGGCGCGACCGGGCTCGTGGGCGGCCACTGCCTGGAGCTGCTGCTGCAAGACAACGCCTGGGAGCAGGTCGCGGTGCTGGGCCGGCGGGAGATCGGAACCACGCACCGAAAGTTGGTGCAGCGGGTGGTCGACTTCGACCGGCTAGCGGAGCTCGATGACGTCCCGAGGGTCGACCACGTCTTCTGCTGTCTGGGCACCACCATGAAGCACGCGGGCTCAGAGGCGGCGTTCCGCACGGTGGACTTCACCTATGTCCAGGAGCTCGCGCAACTCGCCTCCCGGCACCGCGCCGGCCAGTTCCTCTTGGTGAGCGCACTGGGTGCGGATCGCCGATCGAGCATCTTCTACAGCCGGGTGAAGGGCGAGGTGGAGGACGCGGTTCGGAAGCTGCCCTTCGATGGCGTACACATCTTCCGGCCCTCGCTGCTCCTCGGCGAGCGCCAGGAGAGCCGCCCCGGAGAGCGGCTCGCGATCCTCGCGGGACGGGCGCTCGGGTTCATGTTCGTCGGTCCGCTCGGCAGGTACCGGCCGATTGCGGCGCGCGCGGTCGCCGCGGCGATGATCCGCACCGCCAAGGACGCCACCCGCGGGGTCCACGTGTACGAGTCGGACCGGATCCAGGGGCTCGCTGCGAGCTAACGAATGTCGGCTTTTAGATTGACAAGAACGTCGAACCACTCATTCTGATGGGAGGAGAACGTCATGTCTACAACGCCCCAGGGATGAGGGTCAACAACGATCACCAAAACCCGCACGACAGTGATCGCATCATACCGTTGCCGGATCCGGGCATACATAGCTTTTCGCAAAGAACGCGGCGATTTCCTCGCGGCGCGTCTCTGCATCCGCATAGCCCAACTCCAGTAACCGTCGCAAGTAGTCAGGCTGAAACATCAATACGCTTAAGATATCGTTCGATCGGGTCTCTTGTGTGCCCAAACCTCGGGTCATGAAGCGGAAGGCGTTCGGAAGCTCGGGCTCATAGGCGTTCGCGAGCTTGCCTAGATCGCTCGAGGGCCTCAGCAGCAATAGGTCCACACAACGCAAACCACCCCGCTTGTCGAGCGGGACATGTTTCACTAGCGAGTTGATGCGTTCGATACGCAAGGCATCGTAATCAAAAACATCGAGGAAGACCGCATTATACAGGGCGCCGACCACTTGCACGGGAGGTGGATAGCCGTTGATAGTGGGGCAATCGGCTTCCTCGCCGGACGGTGCATATTTGGTCGAGATCGCCAAGATGCGATCGGCACCCAGGTGCACAGCCGGCGACAGCGGGGCAGTCATTCGGATCCCGCCATCACCGTACCAGCATCCGCCGATATTCACGGCCGGGAAGAAAAACGGTAGAGAGGCAGAGGCTAACACGTGATCTAAGCACAGCGTACAGGGGGTACCTTTACGGTGGGCGCGGGTCCAGGGTACTAAATTTATTCCCTGGACCCAGGTTACCGACTGGCCCGTAGAATAATTCGATGTCGTAATCGCAACCGCATGCAGGCCGCCCTCTAAAAGGTTCGCGTGAATGCCGGCCAGCACACCCGATACCGGTTTCAATGCCTGCTCCAATAAAGTCCGCAACGGAGAGGCGTCGACCAGGCTGCGGGTCTCCATGAGTTGCGACGCCCTCCCCATGAGCAGGCGCAGGATCCAACGGGCGACGTGACCCGCGATCGACCCGCCGTCGACTCGAAAAACGTGATCTAGGGTAAGCGTCTCCCAGACCGCTCCTAGGTGTTTGACCTTCTCTCCGAATGTCCCTAGGTGATTGGCAAGGTAGGCTGTGTTGATAGCCCCGGCCGAAACTCCAGTCAAGATCGGGATTTCGAGATCGGGGTAATGTTCCCCGAGCCACCGCAAAACTCCTACCTGATACGCGGCCCTAGCGCCTCCACCGCTGACGGCCAATGCTAGCGTGCCGCGGTTATTTTCTTCTGCTATTTCGTGCTTCATTCTTGCTGTAATGCTAAAGGTGCGTTTTAACCCCGATTCTAAAATAGTCTGGCGCATGTCCCATGTTAGGGGAGGGCGATCAAAATAAAAGTCGGTGCGTTGAGGTATCGTAGGGCTTTTTTTAGGCAGTTGGTGCCCGGGGCCGGAGTCGAACCGGCACGGGGTTGCCCCCGAGGGATTTTAAGTTCGCAATAAAATCAATAAGTTATTGATTTACCGGGGAATTCATTGTTAGCATATGTTCGGTAATTATATCTACAAATCAATAGGTTAACGCGTTCTGCGTTAGGTAGCGAAAGCTGGGCACTGTACCACAGGTGTACCACGCGCTCGATGAGAAAGTGTGCAGGCCCAAAAGCTTGGCTTTCAATTGATTCCCAATCCCCAATCGGCTTAAGGAAACTCTGAATAAGCTACTGTGCCGCCCATCTGCTTTGTCGCGTGCTCGCTCGCCGCTCGCCTATGTCTCGCGTCTCGCTGTGCGGCTTCGCGCAGCTGGGCGTGCTCACAACACTCATTCAGAGTTTCCTTAATCCGATTCTGGCGTAACGATGAGCTCGAAGCTTGCGAAGGGAAGTAGTGCAGCTGCGGGGTGCGTGCTTCGCAGCACAAATTTGCTGTGACCCGCGACTCGGGAAAACGTGCAGCTTGCTCAGGTAATTTTTACCGACTAGCCCGTCGAAATTTAAAGACGATCACGCGTTACATGCTAAAACCCGCTCGCTCGGTTGTAGTAGGCCTTTGATAACGCGTTGCTATCGGTGCGATCCTTTGCGGACGATGTATCTGGTACGGTCGATGCTGAGCCCAGGTATGTTAGTTCGATTGAACCTTGTAGGAGGATAGCAAATGAACCGTACCAGAGCCGAAGAACGCGCCGAACGCAATCTTATAGAGTCTTTATGGTGGGCCCTGGCATTAGGGTTAACTGTTATTCTAGGCGCGCAGATTTACAATAGCGTTTCCTGGGAAATCTATAAGGAAGCAAAGGGGTGTGAAGTCACGGAGTATGTAGACGAGTCGGATTGGACACCAGAAGCCTTATGGTCATGCGCAGATGGCAGCACGCATTTTCGATAGATCGCGTTCGTACGGGGCGCAAGAGCCTCTTCATGACGTCTGGTGCAATTTCCTGTATCGCCAAATCCAAGCCGCGAAGGGTTCCGTAGGAAGACTAGGTTCCACGGAATGCGATACCTCGCTCTGGCGTGTGACTACGACAACACCCTGGCTACAAACGGGCAAGTCGATGCAACAACGATAACGGCTTTAGAGCGCCTCCTTGCCTCGGGGCGGCGGTTGCTTCTGGTGACCGGCCGCGAGCTTGAGGATCTTGTGTCCGTGTTCCTTCGCCTCGATCTGTTCGATCGGGTGATCGCCGAGAACGGCGCTTTACTATATCGACCTTCCACGCGTGAGGAGACGCTTCTCGCGGGTACACCGCCACAAGAGTTTATCGCCGCGCTTCATGAACGGGATGTGCCGTTGTCCGTCGGACGGGTGATCGTCGCCACGTTCGAACCGCACGAGACTACGGTACTCGAAGTGATTCGAGATCTAGGTCTCGATCTTCAGGTGATCTTCAACAAGGGCGCGGTCATGGTTTTGCCTTCGGGCGTGAACAAGGCCACCGGACTTACCGCGGCGCTCGAGGAGCTGAAGCTTTCAGCGCATAACGTAGCGGGCGTGGGAGATGCGGAGAACGATCATGCGTTTTTGCGGCTCTGTGAGTGCTCGGCAGCCGTAGCAAACGCGTTACCGGCGGTTATGGATCACGCGGACTTCGTCACCCGAGGGGATCACAGCGCGGGTGCGCGCGAGCTGATCGATGAGATATTGAAAGACGATTTGCGTAGCCTCGCGGGCAAGCTCACACGTCACTATTTTTATGTTGGTTTGCGTCCCTCCGGCGAGGAGGTTCGTATCCCTCCATACGGCATAAATTTACTGGTGGCCGGATCGTCGGGAGGAGGAAAATCCACGCTGGCGACCAGTTTACTGGAACGCTTCAGCGAAGGGGGCTATCAGTTCTGTGTCATCGATCCGGAGGGCGACTACGAGGATCCGGACCAGGCACTCGTGCTAGGTAATCGCCATGACGCACCGAGCGTCGATGAGGTGTTGCAGGTATTGGATGACCCGGCACGCAATGTCGCAGTCAATTTATTAGGCTTGCCGCTCGAAGAGCGACCGCGGTTCTTCGGTGCATTGATTTCGCGCCTGCAGGATCTGCGCGCCCGCACCGGGCGGCCGCATTGGATCGTGGTGGACGAGACCCATCATGTGCTGTCGGCGGGCTGGGAGCCGGGCGAGATCACGCTGGCCCAGGGCTTTACCAGCATCGTGTTTATTACCGTTCATCCTAAATCGGTGACTCCCGCGGTGTTGAAATCGGTGGATCTCGTAATCGCCCTCGGTAAGGACCCTGCCGAGATGCTCGATGAGTTTGCCGAATGCGTCGCGGAAAGCCTGCCTGCCTCCGATTCCTTGGAGAGCGGCTCGGGACAGGCGTTGCTATGGCAACGGTATACGTGCGATGCGCCATTTCCCTTCCTCCCCGAGGAGAGCCGGGGCGAACGGCAACGGCATCGCCGTAAGTACGCCGAAGGTGACCTAGGGGAGCGTAGTTTCTATTTTCGAGGTGCACAAGGCGAGTTGAATCTACGCGCTCAGAATCTCATTCTCTTTAGTCAAGTCGCCGAGGGAGTCGATGACGCCACGTGGGTCTATCATCTGCGCAACGGCGATTACTCGCGCTGGTTTCGGGAAGTGCTCAAAAATCAAGATCTCGCCGCCGAGGTCGCACGTATCGAGCAGTCGGAGAAGTTGTCTCCCGGGGAGAGCCGCGCACAAATAAAGGGCATTATCGAGCAACATTACACCCTGCCTAGCTCGGCCGGCGCATCGGGCTCCGATAACACGCCCTAGTAGCGCTCGATCCGAATTCGGGTGGCGCTTCGCCAGGGGGCGGTGTTGCAGGGCTCGGGCCGCGAACCAGCAGTGGCCACACCAGATCCGCCGATCATCCGGCCAGTATATCGCCGGATCGTGCATACCGGTCAGCGCCAGCACAACCAGCAGGAAGTACAGTGCCGAGACCGTACCTCACCGCGGTAAAGATTACAACGAAGTTGGTAAAACTTGCGTTGGGATACCCGTGCCTCGCTGACTGTTCTTCACTAGTAAATCTTAGAGCAGTGTTTCCCCATTCTCCTAAGCTTAGAGGAGGAAGGAACAAAATCATAGACTTGTAGCTCTCACCTCAATCCACTCACAAGGGAAAGAAATCCCCGAAGCGCGATCGCCCAAGATGAGCGACCGCTGATGTAATATGGCATATTGAGTGCCCATGCGCTTAGAGTGGAAGCGCGGACCGCCGACTCGGGACTTCCGTCACCCGCGATTTTGCGGCAATCACGATTAATGTACCGGTGCGGCATGCCCCGGCAGCTTAGGAGGAACCATGAGAATAGCTCAAGTTGCACCGCTTTATGAGAGTGTCCCGCCGCAACTCTACGGGGGCACGGAACGGGTAGTAGCACATTTGACCGATGAGTTAGTGCGGCAGGGACACGATGTTACGCTGTTTGCGAGTGGTGACTCACAAACGCAGGCGCACCTGCGGCCAGTCTGCAATCGCGCGTTGCGACTCACCGACTGCCGGGATGCGCTGGCTTATCACATGTTGCTGCTGGATCGGGTGGCTCGCGAGGCGCACAACTTCAACATTGTTCATTTTCATATCGACTACCTGCATTTTCCACAGACACGGCTGATGGACCTCCCCAACGTTACCACCTTGCACGGTCGTTTGGATCTGCCGGACTTGGTACCGATTTATCATGAGTTCAACGAGATGCCACTGGTGTCCATATCTAATGATCAACGCACTCCGCTGCCTTTCGCGAATTGGCGGGCTACCGTATATCATGGGGTGCCCGAGGATTCCTACCGCTTGCATCCCGAGCCGGGCAAATACCTAGCTTTTCTGGGGCGTATCTCTCCGGAGAAGCGTGTCGACCGGGCGATACGGATCGCACAGCGCGTTGGGATGGAGCTACGTATCGCGGCAAAGGTGGACAAAGCCGATGAGGCCTATTTCAAGGAACGCATTCAGCCCCTACTTTCCGACCCCCTCGTCCAGTTTATCGGGGAGATAGGGGAAAAGGAGAAGAATGATTTTCTCGGGAAGGCATATGCTTTATTGTTCCCCATCGACTGGCCGGAGCCTTTCGGCTTGGTCATGATCGAGGCGATGGCCTGCGGTACGCCGGTTATTGCGTACCGGCACGGCTCCGTCAGCGAGATCGTGCGTTCCGGTGAGAGCGGGTACGTCGTCGATGATCTCGACGAAGCCGTGGCCGCGGTAGCAAGAGTCGATGCCGTAAGTCGTCGACGCTGCCGCCAGGCATTCGAAGCACGTTTTTGCGCTGCTCGCATGGCCCGCGATTATCTCGCGGTCTACCGCGCTATAATCGACGCCGGCGTCCAGACACAACAACCGGCAGCATAAGCCGCGGCCGGGCACGGGTAGAGAACAGTGCCGGAACTGATTCAAGTCGAAGACAACTGGTACGTGCGTGCGACCTCCGCGCGCGCCGACGAGCGCGCGTGCGTTCTTAAGCAGGGGGAAACCTTCGGGATCTTCGACCGATCCGGCGATATTAGCGCGAACGGCCTCGGCGAGGAGGGACTTTACCATCAAGGAACGCGTTTTCTCTCGGGCGTGGAGCTGAAGATCAACGGGGCCCGTCCCCTGGTGCTCTACTCCGAAGTGCGGAAGGACAATAGCCTTCTCATGGTGGACCTGACCGCACCGGATCTTTACGAGGCCGCTAAGCTTAGTATTCGCAAGGACACGTTGCACATCTTCCGGGCCAAGCTCTTGTGGGACGGAGCGCAATACGAACACATACGTCTGGTGAATTATGGCGATCACCGGATGAGTCTTAGGATAAGCGTCTTGTTCGAGGCGGACTACGCGGATATCTTCGAGGTTCGAGGTATTCGCCGAGCAGTCCGAGGGAGCTGCCTTCCTGCACGCCGCCTAGGCCGTGAGTTGCTGCTCGCATACCGCGGTTTGGACCATGTGTCGCGTTATACCCGGATCATTGCCAGCGTCGATCCGGATCCGGGCGCGGGCGCTCGGCTGTATTTTTCCCTAGTGCTCGGCCCGCGCGATGAACACGAGTTGTCTTTGACCGCGGTGTGCGAAATCGGCGAACGAATTCAAAGCACCCCGAGCTACGAGCGGATGTTGGACCGATGGACCGTGGCAGTCACCGCGAATACCGAGGCCATCGCCAACGTTCTTACGTCGAACGAGCCGTTGAATCAGTGGTTACAGCGCTCCTCGGCGGATCTACACATGCTCACGACCGAGACACGGCATGGCCTTTATCCGCACGCGGGCGTCCCGTGGTTCTGCACCGAGTTTGGACGCGACGGGATCATAACGGCATTACAATACCTTTGGATGCAGCCCGAGCTCGCTCGCGGGGTCTTGAATTTTCTCGCTGCCGAGCAAGCCGACACCGAGGCGCCCGCCCAAGATGCCGAGCCCGGGAAGATCTTGCACGAAGCCCGGCGCGGCGAGATGGCTGCGCTCGATGAAATCCCGTTTCGCCGCTATTACGGCAGCGTGGATGCGACGCCCTTGTTCATCCTGCTGGCGGGGGCCTATTTTGACCTGACCGGCGACCGGAGCTTCATAGAGAGTATTTGGGCCAATATCGAATACGCCCTCGATTGGATTGACCGTTACGGCGATACGGATCGCGACGGCTTCGTGGAGTATGCACGCGAGAGCGTGGCTGGTCTCGTGCACCAGGGTTGGAAGGACTCGGCGGACGCGGTGTTCCATGCGAACGGTCAGCCGGCGCGGCCGCCGATCGCTTTGTGCGAGGTGCAAGGATACGTGTTCGCGGCAAAGCAGGCGGCCGCCAAGCTGGCCGCGCTTCTCGGCGAGCATCGGCGTGCGGAGATCCTTAGCGAGCAGGCCGAGCAGCTGAAGACACGCTTCAACGAGGTGTTTTGGTGCGCGGACATCCAGGACTTTGCCTTGGCATTGGACGGGGAGAAGCGTCCTTGTCGCGTGCCGGCATCGAATGCCGGGCATGCGCTGTTCACCGGCATCGCTAGTACCGAACACGCCCAGGGCGTCGCGGAAATCCTGCTCGGTGAAGACTCGTTCAGCGGCTGGGGTGTGCGCACCATCGCCCAAAGTGCCGCGCGCTTCAATCCGATGTCCTATCACAACGGCTCGGTGTGGCCGCATGACAACGGCATCATCGCCATGGGGCTCGCCCGTTACGGATTCAAGGACCAGGCGCTCGCGATCTTCACCGGGCTGTTCCAAGCAAGTACTACCATGGATCTTTACCGTCTGCCCGAGCTTTTCTGCGGTTTTCCCCGTCGCCCCGGACAAGGCCCAACGCAGTACCCAGTGGCGTGCTCTCCTCAGGCCTGGGCGAGCGGGGCTCCCTTCCATCTGCTACAGGCATTGCTGGGATTGACTTTCCATGGGGAGAAGCCGCAATTGCGTATCTATCGACCCTTGCTGCCCGACTATTTGGACTGGCTGCAAATCAAGAATATGAGAGTGGGAGATGCCGTCCTCGATCTCGGTTTTAGCCGCCACGACCAGGATGTGGCCGTCAACGTGTTGCGCAAGGAAGGCGATGTGGACGTGGCGGTCATCGTTTAAACAGAAGGAGGTTCGCGTGACGGTCGAATGGACGCCCCGCTGTCAATCGTGGTCCGGACATTCACCGATATGACAAAGAGATGTACCAAGCGTGTAAGAATTTCTGATCGACGGTAACAAATACCGATGGGCAGGGGTCGCCGAGGGGGCTCCACCCATCCGTTTCAAGCAGCCGCGCCGGATCGCGCAATGGTACGAAGGTTGCGCCTCCGAACGACCAATTACATTCTTCTACTGTTGTGGAGGTATCTATGAATGAGACATTGCACCAATGCATCCAGGAATGCGTTAACTGCCACGGTATTTGTCTGAATACCATTACCTATTGTTTAGAGCACGGCGGCCGGCACGCCGAGGGCGGCCATATCCGGCTGCTAACCGATTGCGCCGAGATCTGTCAGACCAGCGCGAACTTCATGCTTCGCGGCTCCTCCCTGCATGCACGTACCTGCGCTGTGTGCGCCGACATTTGCGCGCAGTGCGCCGAGGACTGCGAGCAGTTCAAGGACGATGCCCATATGCAGCGCTGTGCGGAAGCATGCCGACGCTGCGCCGAATCCTGCCGAAAAATGGCGGCGCATGGCTAATATTTTATGCTTCGGTGGACGTTCAGCGCGGCTCGTGCCGCGAGGGCGGTCCCGCACTCAACGGATTAGATTATAGGTCCACCCTCCACGATCCGGTTTAGTCGACGAGCTGGGGACGGCAGCGGTAGGGGTAGCGGCGGGCCTGGGCCAGGTGGGACTGGCGCTACTTAGTGCTGTTCTCGCATGGATGATCCTTGCGGTTGTCGGAGCAATCGAACATCGAATCGAAAGGCGCGCAGCGAAAGCCGAAACCATGAGCCAAACTGTATCGATAATAAGTTGTTCCGGTGCGGCGAAACGGTGAGCGCGGAGCGTCTAACGCGGGTAGAATCAGCTTCATTGCCACCTCCAAGCGACCGGGCCCGGGAGTCAGCGATGCATAGTAACGCGCAACATCGCGAATCTGCGCTATGCTCAGGCCGGCCGCAACCCGGCGCATGATGTGGGCATAGTCGGAGCCGCCGCGCTGCTGCGCTTTGAAAAGTTGTAGTTGCAGCACGAGATAGTCGGCATACTGACCGGCGAGCACGGGATAAGCCGGGTTGCGGGGCACGGAGCGGGGTCCGTGGCATGCAACGCAAGCGGGCACTCGTTGTTTCGGGGCGCCATCCTCGGCCATCTTCTTGCCGCGCTCGATCGCCCGCGCCGTTGCCGGCTCGGGGAGCGTCGCTGCGGAACCCGGCAAGCCCGCGTAGTAGCGGGCTAGCTCGCGCACCTCGGCGCTACTAAGGCCCGCCGCAATCGGCTCCATGATGCCGCTGTGACGTTCGCCGCGCGCATAGGCCTCCAGGGTGACAGCGAAATAAGCAGGGCGCTGACCCGCAAGCTTCGGGAACGCGCCGGCGCCGCGACCGCGACCGTCGGTACCATGACAACGCGTACAGCTTTCCGTGACCGCGATAGGCGTTGATTCCGGATCGGGGGAACCCTCCGTCAGCGCAACCTCGTTCTCCCCATACGCTAGCCAACGATATTCCTCGGCATCGAGGCTCGGTAGCTGGCGCAGAAATGCGACCATCGCCCACACTTCATCGTCACGCCCTAACGCGGGCCAGCCGGGCATCCCGGTGAATTTGACGCCGTGCTTCACCACGTAGAAGAGATCGTCGGAGCTCCACTCGGAAAGCCGCGGCGGAAGGTACGGCGGCCGAGGCGTCATCGCCTCCGCGAACCTCGGGGGGCGCTGTGGGCTGCCGTGGCAAGGAGCGCAACCCGTCTCATAGTGACCGGCCCCTTTGAGCACCAGCCCCGGCTCGTCGAGGGTCGGGGACTCTATGCCTAAGCTCTGCGTAGCGATGGACCGACGCATGGCAAAGTGCAAAAACCAGTCAGTGATTGCCCAGTGTCCGGAGCTGGCTTTGATCGGCACGATCCCGGACGCGGCTATCAGGAATCCCCCGATGGCGAGCCCGCCGAGGATGACACCAGTACACCGAGGCCAGTAATTCATGGATGCGACCGGTACGCTTTTAGGCCAGCCCTGTTTATGCCCGCCTCTTTTGATCTCAGTAATCCGGCCATCAGCCCAAGACCACCGAGGAGGTAGGATATGCCACCGATGAGGAGCATAATCGCCCCGCCGAGGGCTTGGTCCGTGAGCGGCGAGAGCCCGGCGAACCCATCCGCATGCACATAGAGGCGTCGCGGCGCGAGCGCGAGCAACGCACCGAGCAAGGTCATGTGCATCGAAGTCAACAGTAACCCCACGACTCCTCCGGCGCGGCGGGCGCCGTGTCTGTCATTACCGCCGTAAGCGGATAGCCACAAGAGCAGAGCTGAGATCAGAAACATCCCCTGTTCGGCTATCGAGCCTACGGTGCTATGCCGTGCCAGATGGTGCAGCGTCGGCGCGTGCCAGGCCCACACTACTACCAGTTCCAGCACGGAGGCGGGGATGGAAGCGAACAGCCGCGGCATTTTTAGCACCGGATCGAACCGCCCGCCCGTGACTCCCAGTGCCAGAAGCGGCGCGGCGACCGCCACCACGCCCATGTGCATCAGCATGTGCGCGGAAAACGCCCGGCGCGCCGCGTCAGCCAGCGGTCCCAGCCAAACGGCGGCGAGCGTGAGGAGTCCCAGTAGGAGTAACAAGCGGCGCATCAGTAACAGCTTCTGAAGAAGAAAATTACCAAGCCCGCGTAGATGACAGCTACCGCGCTTAACGCCGACAGCAGCAGCGCGGCGAAGCCAAGGAAGCGGTGCCGATCTTCCGGCGTATCATCGTCGTGCGGTAGGGTCGCGTTGCCGTGGCTGTGCCTGCGGTAGCCGATTCGCCCGACGATCCCGATGGCGGCGAGCGCGAGCGCCGTGTAGACGGCGATTGCCATGCGGGCGCCGGCTAGCGAACCGCCGAGGCCGACGACTTTCGCGCACCAGATGGCGGCGGTGACGTAGCAAAGCAGGAAGTGCGCGACCCAGAAGATCGGCGAGGCGGTCAACAGCCACAGACTCTGATCCTTCTCCGCGGTCTCAGTCATCTTATCTTTCTCTCACGCCACCAGCGGAAATCCGGCGATCACCGCGACGGTGACGACGGCGGTGAAGGCGGTGAAGTGCCAGTACAGCGCCACGTTGTGGATGTCGATGTCGTAACGCGCCGTCATGCGTCCTGCCATTCTGCGCGCTATACAGTAGAGCTGCATGATAACGCCGATCAGGACCTGGAAGGTTGTCCAGATAACCAGTATCCAGACGGTCGCGGGATACACGTGACTGGTCGGGTCGAGCTCGGTGACCCACGGGCCGGCGAGCAACGCTCCTCCCCCGGCGATGGCCAAGATGCTCGAGAGCAATAGCCCGGTGTAGAAAGCGCTAGCATGGTCATTGCGGTTCCAGCGCCTTGCCAGCGCCGTCTGTGCCCATGCGCCGAGCAGCAAGAGCGCGGCCAGGAGAGGCCAGAAGAGCCCTGGCCCGGGCACCGGATCGGGCGGAAAATCGGTGCGCACTGTCCAGAAGAAAAAGTAGCCGAAGGCCAGTGAGATGAACGCGGTCAGCATGGCCAGCATGGTGATAAACATGGCCCACCAACCAGCCGACTCGGGACCCGACACATAGATTGGCAACTTTAGGCCGAGGCCCACCGCTTTCTCTTCTTTCTCCGGGATGATGGCCGTCCCCGTCCACAACCAGTAGAGGATCACACCGAGCGCCGCTACCAGACTGATGAGCGCCGGCCACCACCAATGGTAGGTGCCGAAGATAAAAAAACCGCCCGTCGTGAGACCGGCCCACAGCGTGATGAAGGTCGGCCCTGGCAGCCGCATGCATTGCCGGGGCTGCGCATCGATGACCGAGGTCATAATCGCTTCGCGCATGCCTTCTTCGGCGTCGGGGAGGTAGAAGCGGCCTTCGTCGACGTCGCGCAGGAAGTTAGGCTGCTCCCAGAGCGGATAGCGGCTGTCGATCTCGGGAATGGACCGGATCCCCCAAGGCTTGCCGGGCATCTCCTGCGTCCATTCCAGTGTTCCGGCCTGCCACGGATTGCGCGCCGCGTAGAGCTTCTTGGGGCGGACGAAGTCCCAAAAGACGACGGCGAGACCCGCCGCCAGAATAAACGCGCCGATAGTCGAAACCAGATTGAGCATATCGAACCCGATGTCTGCAGGATAGGTAAAGACTCGGCGCGGCATGCCAAGGAGTCCCGTCAAGTGCATCGGCAGGAAGGCGAGGTTGAAGCCGGTGAATGCGAGCCAAAAGGCGATCTTTCCCAATTTGTCGGAGAGCTTCTTGCCGTTGATGAGGGGAAAGAAATAATAACAACCGGCGAGGATCGGAAAGAGCGCACCGCCGATCAACACATAGTGAAGATGGGCTACGACGAAGAAGGTGTCGTGGGCCTGGAAATCGAACGGGGCTACCGCCACCATCACGCCGGTCAAGCCGCCCAGTACGAAGATCACCAGGCTGCCGAAGGCATACAGCATCGGCACCGAACGCACCGTACGCCCCGCCGCGAGCGTCGCGATGAAGCAGAAGATTTGCACCCCGGTCGGGATCGCCACGGCCTCCGAGGCCGCCGAGAACAACCCGAGAGAAATGCCCGGCAACCCGGTCGTGAACATGTGGTGCACCCAGAGTCCGAAGCTCAAAAACCCCACGCCCACCGCCGCCAGCACGATCCACCCGTAGCCTACAATGGGCCGCTGAGCGAAAGTCGGTACGATCATCGCAATCAGCGCGACCGAGGGAAGGAAGATGATGTACACCTCCGGATGGCCGAAGAGCCAGAAGAGATGCTGCCAGAGGAGGGGATCGCCGCCGCCCGCGGGATTGAAGAACGGCCAGTGAAAGGCGCGCTCGATTTCCATGAGCATGCTCCCGGCGATGAGCGGGGGGAAGGCGAACAGGATCATCGCCGCCGCGACCAGTACGTACCAGACATAGAGCGGCATGAGGTTGATGCGCATCCCCGGGGGGCGGGTCTTGAGCGCCCCGACGATCATTTCGACCGCGGCGGCGATGGCGGCGATCTCGATGAACGAGAAGCCCAAGAGCCAGATGTCCGTGCCGATGCCCGGCTGGTAAGTGGAGGTCAACGGCGGATACATGAACCAACCGCCGCGCGGCGCGGCATCGAAGAAGATCGAGCCGCACAAAAATATCCCGCCCAACAGAAAGCACCAGAAGCCGAAGGCCGACAGACGCGGAAACGGCAGATCTCGCGCGCCCAACATCTGTGGGAGGAAGCTGACCGCGATGGCCTCGAAGACCGGAATAGCGAAGAGGAACATCATCACCGAACCATGTACCGTAAAGGCCTGGTTGTATGTTTCTGCCGAGAGGAAGTCGTTGTTGGGCACGGCAAGTTGGATGCGCATCAAGAGCGCCAGGACGCCGCCGAAGAGCAGAAACAAAAACGTCATCGCGGTGTACCAAAGACCGACATCCGAGTTATTGACCGCCGACCAGTAGCGCCAGCCGGTAGGTTTCTTCCAGGCTTCGAGCAGCCGTTCTGTCTGAGCGCGCTGGACTTCTTCTGGTGGGGCCGCTGTGAGCGGCCCTGGGTCGATGCTCATCGGAGTCCTTCCAGATAGAACGCCAGGGCTTCGAGGTCTGCTTTCGGCAGCATTCCGAAGGTCGGCATGAGAACACCGGGCTTCGCTTGATCGGTGCGGGCGATCCAATGCAGGAACGCTTTGGGCTTATTGGGGAGGATGCCCGCGCCGATACTGAGCCGGCTCCCCACGTGAGTCAGGTCCGGCCCTACCACACCCTCGGCCGGCGTGCCGCGGATGGCATGGCATGCGCCGCAACCGTTAGCCAAGAAAGATGCCTGCCCGCGCTTCGCGAGAGGGGTGCTTGGCGGCAGTGCCGTTGCGCGTTGCTGCATGAGCCAGCGGTCGAAGGCTGCTTTTTCTTCGACCCTGACATAGAAGCTCATCAAGGCGTGAGAAGTCCCGCAATATTCGGCACAGGTGCCGCGAAAGACGCCGACCTTTGTCGGTGTCAATGCAAGTCGGGTCACGCGACCCGGAATCATATCGATTTTGCCGCCGAGCGCAGGGATCCAGAAGGAGTGGATGACGTCGGGGCTTTCCAGTCGAAACTCCACCGGCTCACCGACCGGCAGATGGATTTCGTTCGCCAGCACCACGGGTTCGCCGGCGTGAGGTTCATAGCGAACTCGCCACCACCACTGTTCACCGGAGACGGTGATCTTGAGGCTGCCTTCCGGCGCCGGCGCCAATAGCTCCGGTAGCGGCGCTAGCCCATAGATCAGCAACACGGTCAGCACTATGGTGGGAACAATGGCGCCGCCGCCCACGATCAAATAGTTCGCCCGCCGTGGGCTATGAGAGCCGGGGTGAGCCCGGACGGCATAGATGGCAAGAGCGATCACGGCGATCCAGATAACGATGGCGCCTCCGGTCATCCACCAGAAGATCTCGGCGATGCGCTCGGCGCCGCGTCCCGCCGGCTCGAGCGTCGATTGGACGCCACCGCAACCGACTAATGGCAGTGCGCCCAGGGGGGCAAACGGCGATCGTCGTCGTGCCGCACCTCGTGCTGCGCCTGCTCGCCGGTGCGCAGACTCATTCACTCGGCGAGGAGCAAGACCGACGTCTGGGGTAAGAGGCTTGAGACTCGCGTTGGTCACCATGTATCACGCTACCTGACGGCGGGTCGGTTGTTGGCCCTTCTTTCCTGGGGATGTTATGCGGGGCTTGTGAGCAGGTGGCTGCTTCGAGCACGAGTACCTAAACGATGGCCTCATTCCAGCTCTCATTAGTTATCAATCAGTTATCACCTATTAACGCCGGCGCACTCTGGTACGGTTTCCGACCCTTACAGCCTCGACCGGAAAGTGTTACCGATTCGGCCCCCGATTGCACACCCGTACCTTGTCCCTCGCACACCCTAACTGCCTGACTGGGCGTGTTTATGGCGGGACACGCCAGAGCCGGGCATGAAGAATGCTCTCAGTCAGTTATGGCCACCAGAAGAACTAAGATCGCGGCTACGGCGCATGCTGACTACCCCCATTTGCCCGCCCTCGGGTGCCCCCCTCCCCTACCTGGCATCACGGGCGGGATTCTTTTTTACCTGGCGGTGGGGCTGTTGGCGACGCGGTGTACTATTGACCAGGGAAGAAACCCGGCCGGGGGAAACCTATGAGAAATTTGAGACCAGCTCGTTCGCGGGTCCTAGCGCGAAGTAAGGCCGATACCTTGAAGCTCAGGATAACCGGAAACCTAGGCCTCAGCCTCAGCTTCGATCTCTGGCATATCTGTCGTTTGGAGCAAAGCCGCTACCGCCACTATATCTTCGATCTGAAGAAAGATCGTGGTGTTCCATGACTCTGGTTTAGCGTGGCTCCTGATGTTCCAGCGGCACGCACTGCGGGCTGGGGCGCGGGTCCTGATCGTGAAATGCCGCAACGCAATCGCTCGCCGCTGCGCGGCGGTCGGTCTTGAGGTTATACGCGCCGAACCATGGATTCGACAGCCGATGCTTCGCCAAGGCATGCCTTGCCGCGCACCGGTTTGGGGATCCGCAATCGCGCTGAGCGGTGAAGTCGGGTGCCACCTCAGTAGCAAGAACGGTAAACTACACGAGCACAATGCACGCGTAATTCACTGATTCTTTATTCAGTTCCGTTCCGTACCCCGTTCCACCTCGGCTAGATTCTCCCCAAGAGCAACAAAATCAGTACCACCAGCAACACCGTGCCAAGGATACTGCTTGGACCGTAGCCCCATCCGCTGCTGTAGGGCCAGGACGGTATGGCACCGATCAAAAGCACGATCAGTACGATCAATAATATGGTTCCTAATGACATCGCTTCCTCCTATCTCATAAATCGTATGTCTACGCTCGCTTCCCGGACTATTACCGCAATTATCCCACTCTCCTCAGGTGCACCCTCGCATGAGGAAAATGACCAGTAGAATGGGGATGGGCACGCCTAGAAGCCACAATAGGATATAACCTGCCTTACCTGCTTGCGACTTCAAGGTTGCAGGACGCTTAAAGATGTGCTGCAAGTCACTTTTTATTCCCATGCCACTCTCCTCTACGTTCGTTGGGTTTGCTCCGCGGCCACCACAGCCGCGGAGCGCAATATCCGGATTTATTATAGGTTCCTCGCCCACCCATCGGCTTCTTCCTGTGCTTTTTCCTTGGTATAACCATACTTGGCCTGTAACCGACCGACCAGCTCTTCGCGCTTCCCTTCTATGACATCCAACTCGTCATCGGTAAGATCACCCCACGTTTGCTGCGCCTTACCTTTGAGCTGCTTCCAACTACCCTTGACTTGATCCCAGTTCATGTTGTCCTCCTCGTATCTATTGCGGTTTGTGCTTTAAACCCGCGACTCAGCCGCGGGTGTCCAAATCGACTTCAAGTACCGTGCCGCTAAACGACATAACGCAATTTACCTTTCGGTTTAATGGGATAGCACAGTCGCTTCGGCGAACGGTGAGGTCGCACATGAGATTGGCAGCAAGAATTTCCGGTTGATTTGTAAGCTTTACGCAAAGCGGGGTTCACCTCTGAGGTAAGGCGATCAGCAGTCATTGTAGAACGCGCTTGGCGTACTCGAGACAGACAACCAGATCTTCTTCCATGGGGTATAGTCGACCGTATCGCCGCACAACAATGCGCCGCTGGCCCCTGTAAGAGTTGCAACGAGGCAAGGTAATATTTACACGAATTAAACGCCGCGTTTTTTTCTAGGGAACCATTTCTGGATTATTCCGAGCGCAAACTGACCGCTCTTGTTCATCTCGGATGCACCCACCAATAGCGGGCATATAATGTGCTCAGTGGCATATACGATAGTAAACCTCTCGGGCGAAGAGCCCTCCAACTGATGCGCGAAAGCGGGAGAATCAAATGAACAAGTTAATTTCTATGATATATGCTGGCCTCATAGGTAGGATCTTTAAACGTATTGAATTATAAGAGGAACTATCGAAGTTTCACTCGATCTCAAAGAGCAATCGACAAAGATTAGCTCTAGAAAGGAGAGACCGAGTGAAACGTGCAAAC
>Ga0187892_10003746_pt1 | contig 27063 bp, 29 predicted proteins | sample MA1701073metaG_FD_139345 | JGI IMG/M metagenome (GOLD analysis project Ga0187892, IMG submission 139345) | Bio-ooze microbial communities from a basaltic lava cave in the Kipuka Kanohina Cave System on the Island of Hawaii, USA - MA170107-3 metaG ... | reverse complement strand
ATGCCTAACAGAATCTTCGGATCGGTAAAATCATTTACCGCGAAGGGAAGAATGCTTTCTAAAGATGTTCTGCAAACACTCGCAGAATCAAGGGATATGGACGAACTGGTTACGCGAATAAAGAATACCATATACCTAGATGCTATTTCAAAACTTCAGAAGCCCTATACGGCGGAAGGAGTGGAAAATGCCCTAAGGGAAGACCTTGTGAACTTTCATGCGAGTATGGCAAATATTTCTGGCGGATCTGATGTGGTTAATGCGCACTTTATACGCTACATAATTTGGAACCTTAAGCTCATCCTAAAGGGAAAGGCCTTGGGAAAACTTTACGAGGAGATCCTACCACATGTTAATCTGCGTGCAGAGGAGCTCGTTGGCAGAAGGGATACTGTTGTAAAGGCTCTTGTGGCAAAGGATCTTGATGAAGCAGTGACAGGTTTGACCGGAAGCGAATTTGGCGAAGAAGCTCTGAAGGCAGCGAATGTGTATAGAGAGAAGGGAGATCTGCAGATATTCGATACCTTTCTAGATCATGTATTTTACAGGGCGCTCAACAAGGCACTTACAACATCCGGTAGGGAGGCTGATGTAAAGGCAGTAGTGGTTCCAGAGATCGACGCTTACAACGTCTTGAGCGTTTTACGCGGCAAGTTCTGGGGCTTGAATGAACAGCAGATCAGGGATCTAGTTATTGCCACGACATCAACAATCTCGGAAGATACGATTCAGAAAATGATCAATGCTGAGACTGTTACAGATGCCATAGCGGAGCTTGGCAGCACAGTCTACAAAGATATCATACCCCAACCTACAAGTGACATAGAAGCAATTTTGAGTCTTGAGAAGTCGTTCGAAAGGATACTTTTCAGACGTTTCCTTGCTGCCTTCAGGACAATGTTCACATACTCTACTATGATAGCTGCAATAAAACTAAAGATAATCGAGGTAAGGAACCTTTCCGCGATCGCATCTGCCATCGAGCAGAAGGTTCCGACAGATGTTGTGATGTCAAAACTACTGCTTCCAGAATAGTCTTACTTTTTCTTCTTTTCCCAGAGCAGGCTTGTATAAAGCATCTTTGGCACGATCTTCTTGAACTCGGTTCCTTCTCCTTCGTACCATTTTGGAAACCACTCGTAAAGGTGCAACCTGATCGCTTGGATGTAGACGATCAGACCCTCGATCATTATTATTCCAATATTTCCTCCAACCAATAGAGCGATAGCCATTCCGACATCGCCTTTTTCCATGGAATATATGAACGCGTCATTTACAGTGACAAGTAATGCAACGTGCACTAGCAGCATTATACCCAGTCGACTGTAGCTGATTGTGTGTGATAACAACTCCATTGTTCGCACCATTACTATTTCGATCACCGCACCCATTATGCCTCCTCCCTCTCCTTCGATTCCATGGGCCTTCTTGCGCTTCTCCTCCTTGATATGACCCAACATCATTACTGCGATGCATGCAAACAGCACTGGCACAGATATCTTTGCAATAACCTCCACCGTTGCCCACGAGCCAACGACAAAGGTTATCCATGGAACAGGTTCATTGTGAACCCTGTCTGTTATGCCGAACATTCCAATAATATCATAGCCAGAACCAATTGCAGCAAGTATCAGTGATACTACTGCACAATACATTACCAGTATGGGTATATTGTGTGTGAAAACCTCCAGCATGTTTCGTTCCTTCAGATTTCTTCTTATGTTGAGAACAAATGCGCTGATTAAATGAATGATACCTATGGCTATGGAAACCTTCAGAACCATTATGACCTGATCAAAGGTAAGTTCTGATACCTGCAGTATTCCTACTAGTTTGCCTTCCAGTGGGTGCAATATGTCACCCAGAATTGCAACTTCATCTACATGCCAGCCGAAAAATTCTCCGGTTATCAAGCCAGCCATAGCAGCCGCTGCTCCACTTGCAGCCAGCAGTGTGCCCCAAGTTCTAGTGCCTCCCAAACCTCTAGTTCGCAGAAGCATACCCAAACCAAATAACAGCAGACCATGACCAAGATCACCGAACATTAGACCATAAAAGAGCGGCCATACGAAAGCTATCATCGGTGTAGGATCTGTTTGTCCGTACCTCGGTATGCCCTGTGTTGCAGTAATCACTTCGAACGTGCGAAGATATTTTGTATTTGTCAAAAGTGAAGGAAGTTCTTCGGCATGTTGTTCCTGCTCGCTCTCATTTACCTCTTCAACCACACAGACCCAGTCCTTGGATAACTGTCTGAACTTCTTCTCCATAGTGTCAGGTATGAAACCGTGAATAACTGCAAAGTTCTTGGTGCCTCCGGGTTTTCTCATAGTTTCCAGAACATCTTTTGCAACCCTTGCACCTTCGTGCAGAGACAAGATCTTATTTGATATGTTCAACTTGATCTTCTCTATGCTCTCTTCAAGATCTTTCTGCTTCTTTTCAAGCTCCTTTACCTTCTGCTCCAAATGCTTGTAAGCTTCACTTGGATTTTGTGGTAAATGTGGCGGTATCAAGAACGGATGTGTATCGAAACTTCTTAGTACCTTTGAAATCCTTTCAGCATCGTCCTTCATTCCAAATATTATCAACGCAACTTTCAACTCGTTCAAAGTGAGCTTAATCATTGGAAGATCTTCGAGGCTTCTTTCAATTTCGGGCAAATCCTTTACATTTACAATAAACATGTTTGCATGGAACCTCTTCAAATTCGTGATAGTTGCGAGATCAAGGTTTATGCTTGATGCAACCCTGATGGCATCTCTGAGTGTCTGGTTCTCTTCTAGGGATCGCTTTACAGAGCCGTGCTCGCTCAGCAACGATTTTGTTTCATCAACGATGGTCTTTGACTTTGCTTCCAAGTCGGAAACAAGCTCGTCGAGATCTTCAACGACATACTGTGTTTTGCCCTTCGGAGCTCCCTTGAACATCGTTGCCATGACGCCAGTTTCAAGCGGAATGTTTAATGCTCTTACAACTTCGTCTATTGACTGAAACAGCTTCTGGGCTCTCAGCAACAAGTTATCTAGTTCAGGGTTTGTGTGTTCAGAGCCTTTGGGTAAGGGGTGAAACCATTCGAGTTCTGCCAGACTGCTTACAGCCTGCGCAGATTCAGTTCTAGGAAGGATCAGTGTTGCCTTCATGAGCTTAGCAATTGGCACGCCATTTGTGGTGCATGAGCTACATCTTTAAAATCTTTCCATACTAAATTCAATTGATTGTGTTTGTTTTGGTAGCATATACAAATTGGCAATCATATAATCAACTATGGAAGTAATACGAAAAATACTTGTGTTACTTACTGTCCCTGTCCCAGTATGATGAACATCATGACTATACCGTAGATCGCGATAGATTCTACCATTCCGATGAAGATGAAGACTCTTGACTGCATCTTTGGATTGTCACTAATAGCTGCAAGACCTGCTGCGCCTACATATCCTAGACCTACACCCGCTCCAAGAGCTGCCAGACCGAACGCCAGACCCGCTCCGATCAATTGCTCTCCAGTGAGTGCTTTTCCTGCTTCCTGAGCAAATGCTTGAGAGGTAACTATGCTAAGAACTGTTACCGCTAGCCCAGCCAGAACGGTTGACCTAAAATTCATTTGCATCGAACATGCGTGGATAGCTATATTTAACTATATCTCGGGTATGATTTGCAAACTTGTGTAATTTTTGTATAAAATTTTTATTATTTCTTTATTTTGAAAGTGCCTTTTGTTTTGCTGACTTCAATTCCTGTTTGATCTTTTCAACACTCTTGTCGTGCTCTTCCTTTAACCTCTTCATTGCTTCGCTGTAGAACCTGTCTATGATCTCGCTGCTCATTTTATTTTACCTTCTTCCTCTCCAACACTACCTTGACCTTCTTCAATCTGACGAACTCTTCTCGTTCCCTTTCCTCAAGTGTCGCTGTTATGAACCTTATAGCGTGTTCATATTGAGGCATTATGACATATTCAAGAGCATTGATCAATCGCTGCGTTCGTTCTAACTCTTTTGCCAAGCTAAAGATGGCGTTTTCAAACTCTGCTGCCTTGCATATTCCCGGCAATAAATTCTTGATAAGCTTAGCTGCCTTGTCAACTGCAGCATTTGTATCAGAAAAACCATATGATAAAGAATCAATATTTTTTGTCGATACTTGCAGTGTAGGAACTTTAACATCGACAATTCTACGCACATTAACATCAACCTCCGTTGCAGATGGAGTTAGTGACGCAACGGATTCTAGTGTCCCAGTTCCTAATGATAGATAAGCATCGAAGACAGAAGCGTATACCTGCTCCAGCGGAGCCCAGATGTCTTCCCTTGCTTTGTTTGCTTCCTCGATCATTTCGTCAATTCTCCTAAGCAGAACCTCTCTCTTGTCATCGAGTATCTTGTGCACCATCTTTGCAACTTTCAGCGATCTTCTTATTCGTATAAGTTCGATCTTTGTTGGTAACACGCCTTTGCCAAACGACATCTATCTCGCCTTGTAGTACTTTCTTACGTAGTTCTCCTTGATCTTTGTAAGCTCGCCTTCTGGCAGCGATGACAGAACATCCCATGCCCTTCCCAAAGTTTCTTCAAGGGTTCGGTTTTCATCGATATTTTGTTTAAGGAAACGTTCCTCGAACTGGTCACCAAATTCCAGATACTTTAGATCTACACCGGTCAAACCAGCTTTGCCCACGATCTCTGACAATGCACGTACCTCCTGTGCCCTAGAATAAGCATCATACAGCTGATTGCTTACCTCCATATGATCTGCCCTCGTCTTGCCCTCTCCAACTCCGTCTTTCATGAGCCTGCTCAAACTCATCAGCACACCTACCGGAGGATAGAGTCCCTTTCTGAATAGATCTCTGCCCAACACGATCTGTCCTTCTGTGATGTAACCAGTCAGATCTGGAATTGGATGTGTGATATCGTCTGCCGGCATTGAGAGAATTGGCATCTGTGTTATGCTTCCCTTTATCCCCTTCACCTTGCCAGCTCGTTCATAGATCGTCGCAAGGTCGGTGTAAAGATAACCGGGGTAACCCTTCCTTCCAGGCACCTCTTCCCTTGCCGCACTGATCTCTCTCAACGCTTCCGCATAGTTTGTCATGTCGGTCAAGATGACAAGAACGTGCATGCCGAGGTCAAATGCCAAGTATTCTGCAACAGTTAACGCGACTCTGGGTGTAATTATACGCTCGATCGCCGGATCGTCTGCTAAGTTGAGAAATAGCGCGCTTCGCCTTAATGCACCGCTCTCCTCTAAGCTTCGCTTGAAATACTGGGCCTCACTGTGCTGAACTCCTATAGCAGCAAATACTACTGCAAATTCTTCGCTGGTTCCCAGCACGGTTGCTTGTCTTGCAACCTGTGCAGCAAGTATGTTGTGCGCCATACCAGAACCAGAAAATATTGGAAGTTTCTGTCCCCTTACCAGAGTAAGCATACCGTCGATCACGGAAACACCAGTTTGTATAAAGTCCTCGGGGTAGTCTCTCTTTTCTGGATTGATCGGAGCGCCGTTAACATCTCTGAATTCCTCAGCTATTGGATCTGGCAAACCGTCTGTGGGTCTGCCCAGACCATCAAAGATTCTGCCCAGTAATTCCTGAGAAGCTGGCATCTCCATTGTCTTGCCCAAAAATCTTGCCTTCGTTCCAGTTATGCTCAAACCTGTTGTACCTTCAAAGACCTGAACAACAGCCTTGCCGTATCCGATCTCCAAGACCTTGCCCAATCTAGTACCTTCAACAGTTTCAATTTCTACCAGTTCATCAAATGATGCACGAGTTACGCCATCGATCACAATCAGCGGTCCTTTGATCTCCTGCACTTTTGTGTACTCGACACCGGCTTCAACCAACTACCGCCACCTCTTTTTCCGTCAACTGTTTGAACTGTGCAACCATGTCGCTGTGGAGTTCGTCTATCTTGTTGAGCTCTTCGTCTGGAATTTCGAATTTGGCTTTTAGCATCCTAGTTATTATCGGCATTGCCCTGATATCGGCCAGTGAAGCTCCCTCCCTCAATGCTTTTACGGCTTCCTTGTGAAAGTCAACCATACCCTTCAAAAGCTTAAGCTGCTTCTTCGGGCTGCAGTAGGTGTCTATCTTGTCATAAGCACTCTGCTGCAGTATGCCTATCTTAATCATCCTTGCAACTTCCAGAACAAGCTTCTCTTCATCTGGCAACGCTTCGGGTCCCAACAGTCTCACGATCTCTTTTAGCGTGTCCTCCCTTTGCAGCAAGAAATATCCTTCTCCTCTCAACCTGTACCATTCCTTGCCAACATTTTCCTCCCACCATTTAGAGACGGCTTCAAGGTAACCTGAATAGCTCAACATCCAGTTTATTGCTGGATAATGTCTTGAATAGGCAAGTCTGGTGTCAAGGCCCCAGAAGGTCTTGATGAATCTGATCGTATGCGTTGTTACGGGTTCGGTAAAGTCTGCTCCAGATGGAGAAACTGCACCAACGAGTGTTACGGAACCCGTTCTGTCGGGACTGCCCAATGCCTTCACCCTGCCAGCGCGTTCATAAAATTCTGCCAATCTAGATGCAAGATAAGATGGATAACCTTCCTCTGCTGGCATCTCTTCAAGTCTGCCACTCATCTCTCTCAACGCTTCTGCCCACCTGCTTGTTGAATCTGCCACAAGCACAACATCATAGCCCATGTCCCTATAGTATTCGCCTATTGTCACTCCAGTGTAGATACTTGCCTCTCTTGCTGCCACTGGCATATTACTTGTATTTGCAACAAGGATGGTTCGCTCCATCAAGGGCCTACCAGATCTTGGGTCTTTCAGTTCTGGAAACTTGATCAGCACTTCGGTCATTTCGTTTCCTCTTTCGCCACACCCAATGTAGACAACGACCTTCGAATCAGCCCAAGCGGCTATCTGATGCAACGTTACCGTCTTACCAGTTCCAAAACCTCCAGGTATTGCGCCTGTACCCCCTTTAGCTATAGGGAAGAATGTATCAAGGATACGTTGACCTGTTATGAGCGGAATTTCGGGATCATATTTTTGTGCATATGGCCTAGGTTTTCTTACAGGCCAGTAATGGTACATTTTTGCTTCAGACTTTTTGCCATCATGCTCGAGAGTTGCCAGACCATGTTCAAGATCATAGGTGCCTTCCTTCTCTATAGCCGTCACCTTGCCTCCAAGATGATTCGGCGGAAGCAATACTGAATGCAACACAAGCGGTGTCTCCTCGACCTCGCCTATCTTACTGCCAGCCTGTAACTCTTCTCCGACCTTTACAGTTGGAGTAAACTTGTACTTCTTGCTGAAATCTACAGGTTGTGTACTTATACCTCTCCCGATAAACGCTCCAGAGCGCTTTCCTATATCGTCAAGCGGTCTCTGTATCCCGTCGTAAATCTTGCCTATAACACCTGGACCCAGAAGAACACTCAAAGGCTGACCTGTACCATTGACAGGCTCGCCAGGTCTCAAGCCTGCGGTAGATTCGTAGACTTGAATAAATCCGACGTCACCAGTCAGTCTGATGACCTCGCCGATAAGTTTCGATTCACCTACTTGAACCGTTTCGTACATCTTGGCATCTGACATTCCATCGGCTCTCACTGCAGGCCCGCTGATCCAGACTATTCTTCCCTTTGCTACCATCTATATCACTTCATGAAAATGTTAGCGATATCCTTCTTTATCAATGGCTTGAGGCGTTCGATTCTAGAATCTAGAGTGTTATCGTAGACCATTGAGCCATCCTTTGACTTTATTCTCAAACCTCCAAGGCAATCTATGGGCTCTTCGCTAAGCTTGATCTTGCCACGATCCATTTCCGATGCTAGTTTCTTGACAATAGTTTTATCCTTAGCATTACATTCGATGACCACATCGCCACCGACAGCACTGACACCGTCCTCAAGAAGTTTCTTCATCATAGAAGCATACTTTTCAGAATTTCTTATTGATTCTATCTTTGCAGTTGCTTTCTCGAAAGCGTCGCTTGCAGCGTCTTCAACCAGCACAAGCTGTTTGTTTCTGGCAGAAAGCCTGCTGCTGCCAATTATCTGTCTTTTCAGGTTTTCAGCCTGTTTATTTGCACCGTCAATAATCTTGTTATATTCCGCTTCAACAGAACTCCTTGAGGATTGTAACTTAGAAACTGCCTGCTCATAAGCTGAATCAATTTGCGAGATCATGTCTGCTTCTGCCTGAGACAAAACCTTGGTTATTGTTCGATCTAAGGCAGAATTCGCATCCATATGGTGCTGGCATAAACCTAGGGAATTTTAATCTTACTGATCTTTAATCAGCTTATGACCCTGATGAACTTGCACGCCATGTCCTTCTTATCATCTGAAAGAGCTACAAAAGCCTCGATCAGCTCTTTTTCAACATGTATAGAATCAGATACTATGGAACGCATCTTTTTTACGTTCATTGGCACAAGTTCTGTTATTACGCCTTGGCTGTATGAAGTTATGTACTCTTCGACTATCTTGAACACAAAGGACGGTGCGATCTTAATGAGCAGAAGTATGCCATCTTTAAGCAGTTTCTGGTTCGGATCACTGTTTGCTAGGGTGTTAAGGTATTTTTCGAGCATCTTGATTCTGGAATCGCCAAGCTCCTGCAGCGAAGATGCAACAAGCAACCCTGCATCTGTAAGCTCATAATACGGCATCCCTTCCTGCTGCAACGCTCTGGGTCCTCTCCTAAGGGGCAACCTTCCGCCTTCCCTTACAACCCCTGACGGTATGAGGACTTCGTCAAGGTCTCTGAATATACCAGAGTATATGTTCTGCCAAAGTATGCCGTTATTCTTCGCAATAGCATGCGCGATAGCTGTTCTGGTCTTCATTTCAGGGCCTACTTCCATTGCTAGGTGTGCAAGAATTCCTCTCTGCCTCTTGGCTTCCCCGGTAAACTTGTTCTTCTTTGTCTTGAAAGTATCAAAGATAGCAAGGTTAGGTCTTGGCAGAGTTTTTGTTTGCAACTGTAACCCCTTAGCGCATTAGCATCTAAATTATGATATTTTAATCTGTCGATATTTTTAGAATATAATGTAATTTTTACCGAATTAACATATTAATTCAACGTAGATATCTCGAATAATGATTACGTTGAGTATGCGATATGAATATTTGCTAGTGTAATGATATGCAAAATATCATGCGATATTGATGTCTTGACGAATATCGCATAGCAACGGAACGCCGGAATTTGACTCGATCTTCATTCTACAAAGCAAAATCGAAGAGTTTCTCTTGACCTCCACTTCTAGCGGGATCCGTAATGAAATACACTCCTTTGATCCTCCAGTCAACATCGTTGCTCTGCAGACTGCTCCATACTGGTGAGAAGGTTTCGGTTTTCTTGAGCTCAACTCTATCAGGCAGTGTTAATGGAGTGTTCTGAACTACATAATATGTCTGGCCAGTGGGGGCAACAACGCCCTCCAACCTTTCGCCGATCTGTGATTGTGCTAGCCTGATACCATTTGCCATCAGATCATACTGTATTGTCTCGAGAACCATAGTGTTCTTGTTTGGGTTGAACACATCAAACACAACTTCTATTGTGGCTCCTTCATCATCGATCTGTTTGATATTTACACTGGTAAGGCTAAGTGTGACCTCCTTCATTGCAAATGGTTGCTGTGATTGCATCGGAAAGAAACCCATTGTCAACATAACAACGGCAGCCACAGCGATAGCGGCGCCACCACCGACAGCCCCCAGTATACCTTTGTTAACCACAGCTAAATTTGCTTCGCTAATCATTTAAATCTTGTCCAGCTCTCAGATGAGATAATAAGTCGCCGAGTCTAACAATATGAAGTTGGAATAAGGATTTTTTGGTTGTACATGGTTAATAATTGTACTTGACTACTAACGTGACATGTATCGCAAGAGTTTCATTGCGGCGATCTTAGCACCGATATTGCTGGTGCCGTTAGGTGCAGTGTTAGCTCAGCCTCCAGATCTGCAGAAGATAGTCTTTGTAGACTATGTAGGGCCTGTCCATAAAGGACCCTCCGGCGATGCCTGTGGAGACGGAACAGGGAAATACACTACACTCTTTGGAGGGATAGGATGGAAGAGTTTTCCGGTATCATATTATGTCGATTCCACTAACATAAATGGAGTTACTCCAGCCGCAGCTAAAAATGCGGTAGTAAATGCATTCGCTATATGGGATAATCAAGAACACCCTGTAGGAAACTTCTTTGTGGAAACTAATGATCAGTCCAGCACCAAGATCAAGGTTCGCTGGCAGCTCATAGACGGTCCAAATAATGTACTTGCCCAGACGAGCCTTACATACAACAGTTCCACAAAGTCAATAGTTTCTGCGGACATCATTTTTGACATTGGTGATAACTGGTTCATCGCTAACTCTTTGAACTGCGGCAGTGTGGGAAATTCGTTTGATATCGAAGATGTGGCAGCACATGAGATAGGGCACGCGATAGGACTTGGCCATGTCAATGATACTGTGCAAACAATGTACAGATACGCATCTCCGGGAGAGACACTTAAGAGAACCACCGGTAAGGGAGATCAGAGAGGGGTAGACAAGCTCTACTGACAAATTCTAACAGAAGTAGAATGGTTAACTCTAATGTAATGCTTATACATAATGCAGATCAAAAAATCACATGCTATACCATCAGGCAGCACATATTGGGCAGGAGAGAGCTAGAAAATCGCAGCACAAACTTTTCCAGTATTCAGGTTTTGCATTCTTAACAAAGACCGTTAAACAAAACGGCGAGCAGTTTGAACCTGTAGGAGAGGAAGACCTTGTTACAATGGACAGTGTTGAGGATAAGACAGTAGTAATTATCTGTGACGGTGATGGTTATGCTAAAGCCCAGACAAAACCCTTGCCCTTGGATCAGGCAAAAAAGATCTATGAAAAGATGCTCAATGATGGCTTTAAGAGGTTCGAGGGAGAAACGAAGGTTGTCAAGTAATTATTTTCGTTCCAACATCTGCACCCTTAATTGCTCGCTTGATCGCATTAACATCGGCCTTGATTACCCTCGTGGGAATTCTTGATCTTTCTATTACCTTGAGGGCGACGATATCCATGAGATCGTATGCACCTGCCATCGTGCTTTCATGCACAAGCATATTGCGAAGATTACGTAATTTTATGACCTTCAAGAGCTTGGCATTTTTATGGGTCTTCGGATCAGCGTCATAAACTCCATCAACGTCAGTGGCATTGATGAACATGCTTGCATTGATCTTTTCTGCTATCTGCACCGAGGTGGCGTTAGTGCTCTGTCCCGGATGCAAGCCACCTGTAACAACGATCTTGCCCGTGTCGACAGCTTCAACAACCTCTTTCAAATTCTTGGGTATATGGGGGTGTGCTTGTTTGCCTAGCGCATACACTAGCAGTTGCGCATTAAGCCTAGAAACTTCGATCCCTAATTCGTCAAGGCTGGCTTCATCCACGCCAAGGCTCCTAGCCAGATTTATGTAATGCCTTGCTATCTGTCCGCCGCCAGCAACAACAACAAATTGTGTCTTCCTGCTGATCGACTTGAATACTGCGGCATACTTCTTCAGCGATGTTTTAGAGGCGTTTTCGGAAAACACACTTCCGCTCAGTTTTATTACAATCCTATTCATTACATCGCCACTTTTTCATACCATGATTCTACTTCTCCGCCTAAAACCTTTTTCACTGCTTTCTCAACTTTTTCCCTGTTTTCTCTTGTAGTGTAAACCCTGATCATGTCCATGAAGCCTGAAATTGAACTAATAAGAGGAATCTCGCTTATGGGCAACGTGTAGTGCGTCTTTTTGCCAGAATCCTTACCGACCAAGATTATCGAACTCAATTCTTCTTTCGTGGGAGTCAATGGAACCGATGGCGCTTTCGATGCATCGAGGTAAACCTTGTTTGGGTCAACCTTAGCACTATTCGCAATTTCATCCGTCAGGATCTTGAGCGCCCTCTTACTGACGATCCGTCTTAGAATGCTGGGGCTCTTGTGTAATATCTTTTCGAAGACGCACTTTAGCAACCTTCTGTCTCTGTAGTCCGCAGCAAGTTTCGCAGCAAGTTTCAGGTCGTCATTTCTTGGAGATAATGATGCGAGTCTGACCATCGTGGCATCGTCGGTAAGTTCAAGGTAGTTTGCAAGTGAACTATCGGTAAGTCTCAACTCCTTGTCCGCAAGCAACATAGAGCGGAGTAGCATAACTTCAGCAGATCTAACAGTCTTATGAAAGTAAACTGCTTTGAACATTTCATACCTCGATATCATGAGTGACTCGAACGAGTAAAGTGCAGCTTTATCCAAAGCAAGCCTCTTGCTATGAACTTCAAACGAACTTATGAGTCGCTCTGCATCGATCTTTCCATATTCCGCACCGGTAAAGTAAGAATCTCTTAACAGGTAATCCATTACATCGGCACTCAACCCCCCAGCAATAATTTCGTTAAGGAATGAAATCTTTGATTCTGCAAATGATAACATGCTTATTGATTTGGCATTGAATCCATGCTTTCCTAAAATATCCTTGATTTCCGTCTGCTGAATTATTTTTCTTCCAATGTCTTCATGTGTGACATTGCGGTGTTCTGCCATTACTTCTTCGAAGAGATGCGAAAATGGTCCATGGCCTATGTCGTGAAGTAGTGCAGCGATCCTTAGAGTTTGAATTTGATCTTCATTGATGTATCCCTTGTCATTAAGTACATTGCCAGCACTACCCGCAAGATGCATTGTGCCCAAAGAGTGTTCAAACCTCGAGTGCTGTGCTCCAGGATACGTGAGATGTGCGCCTGCAAGCTGCCTTATTCGCCTTAACCTCTGAAAAACATGCGTATCTATGATATCGCGTTCGACTTCAGAAAGATAAACGTAACCATGTATTGGATCGCTTATCTCTGCAACAGGTTTGAATACCACATCACATACAGCAAGAACTGCATCCTTAATGTTTTTGCTTTATTTTAGTTGCGATGATCCGCATGATTTCCTTGTGCACGTCTTCTTTATTGCGATCCCCGTTGATTAGGATCCAGCCATACTTGCCAGCAAATTCCCTGTAGAGCTTCGATGCCTTGCTCATCATATCATCGTCCATTTCAAATACGTCGCCCTTGCTCTGCATCCTGTTTATTGATACTTCAGGATTAACATCAAGTACCACAACTACATCTTCTTTTGGGAGACCAGCATCAAGTGACTGCAGCCATTCCAGCCCAAGTCCGCTCGCTACTCCATATACCAAATTTGATTGATAATATCTGTTCAATATTACGGCATCATTTTCTTCAAGCATCTTCTCGATATCCGCCTTCTTCTCCCATCTGTTGGCGGAGAGTAGCATATGCCTTACCTCTATAGGATATTGCTTCTCACCGTGGAGGAGTGCTTTGATCTCCTTCCCTAAGTTCGTTGAATAGTCAGGAAAGGCCATAGTAGCAATGCTGAACCCTTCCTTCCTGAGGTGGTCTGAAAGCATCTGGGTCTGTGTAGATTTCCCCGCCTTATCACTTCCCTCGATTACTATTAGCATGATCGCTAGACCCTTCCAAAGACTATCAAATTAATGTATAGAAGCATGTGATAATATGCAATTCTTCACGTGCATTTGCATGGTGTATCCATCGCATGTATGTGTCCATTAAGACACACATGTATTTTTGATAGTCAAATGTGTTTGGTCAGTGATGCAGTCTCGAGACAGATGTGGCAAATGTGGTGTCCTTCTTGACAAGCAATGGATGCGCAATGCTCACAGGTGTTTTATGGAAAGCAATGTGAATAAGAAATTCATTAAACAGTTCATCATAACGGAAGCTGCGTTGATATCATTTCTTGTTTTGCTACTAGCATTGTAAGCGAGAGAATTAGATCAGTTCCACTATTTTTGCAAGGCCTTCTGCATCAAGGTTGCAGTTCTTCGGCTTTACTGCTAGGTATGACGCATTTGCGTTGCCATATGGTGCCTTGCAGGAGAATAATGTCAAAACAAGCCCATCATGATTCACTCTGAATCCGTTGCACGGTTCATGTGCTCTTATCAGTGCTTTTGTGTTTGTCACCTTCAAAGCCCTTTCTGTTATATCCTTGCCGAAATGTTTTCCATACCCTCTGTCGGAAGGTTCAGAGCCCTTTATTTCTCTAGGATCGTTCCAGAGTATCTCTTCAAGGTATCTGACCTTTGGATGTGTTTTGCTTGCATTTGCGATCTCGCTAATCGAACTAAGAGTTGCGGGCACACCACCATGCAGTATAAGATATGAATTTTCCAACAACACGCCATGATACATAATATCAAAAAGCGTTCTTAATTCCTGATAGATTGCGCTTCCAGCATTACCAAACTTTTCATCTATTTGATCTGGTAAATCGTGTGGCGAGAAAGGCAGATCGTTAGGTCCTTCATGGTTTCCCCGCATCAGTATCACACGATCTGAAAATCTTGATTTAAGGTAAAGCGTTACATAATAAACCTCGACAGATTCCTCGCCCCTGTCCCCATAATCTCCCAAGAATATTATTATGCTTGACAGATCGTCAATGAACCCGCTCTTCTGTAAGATAGTCGTTAAACTCTGAAGGTCGCCATGCAGATCTCCTACGAGAATCAACTTGCGTCCCTGCTTCACTTTGACCAGTCCTTCTTCTATTACTGAATCACCTACAATTCTATCACTTCGCTCTTGCCTCTGGACCGATGTTATGCTCCTGATAAGTGCTGAAAATTCAGCATCGCTTGTTGATAATGCTTTCTCTATGATATTCTTGAGCACACTATCTGTGATTGGTTTTAAGATAAAAAACTTATATTTCAATAAAGACTAAAATAGTTCGCATGGGATTTGGAAAATATATGGCAAAAGAGTTGATGAAAGAGATAGGCAACAAGTCAAGAGAGTTCTTTGAGTTTGTTATGCCTGCGGTTGATATTGTCGAGGATGGAAATTCGCTCCTTATAATAGCTGATCTTGCCGGGTTCGACAAGAAGGACATAAGTTTGAAAATAACCGACAGTGTTTTGACAATAAGTGCTACGAGAGATCCTGTTGAACATGCTGGAAGTGCTTACTGGAAGCAGAGACCGTTGAAAATCGAAAAGAAGGTACACCTGCCAATAAAGATCAAGGAAGGCGAGGAAGCGTTGGGTAAAGCGACGTATGAAAAGGGTGTTCTGGAGATTCGCATACCGATAACTGGCCGAGCAACTATCAACATAACGTAAAGCAATCAGTGCCTTCGGTTCATAATTATTGATGCGCCTATAATGCCAGCTGATGCAATGAGACCCAGCTGGCCCAATAATGGATTTGATTGCATAACAATTGACGAGCCAATTATTACTGATGAAGATAAAATGCTTCCCGCTACCAGTGTATGCTTGCTTCCCTTGCCGTTCATCATTACACTTGCGTTAGAGTTTTCAAGAAACGTCTTCAGCATTGGCGCGATGGTAATGGAATCGCTCAATCCTTTTGTAAATCTGTTGAAAGTATCCTTCATCTCTTCAACATAAGCTTCCTTGACAAGGCCCTCTTCTTCTAACAATCCTCTTAATACCTTGACAAACTGAAAGTCAACTTTTAACGTAAGATAGATTCCTTCGATTATAGAAGTCATACGCATGTAAAGTGCAAGCTGCTTTGGGAGTCTGAAAGGAAACCGTGTCATAGTCTTGTTTGCGAGTTCCATTAGCGCTTTTACCTCCATCTCGTCTACTTTCGTGCCGTGCATACCCTGTATAGCAAGTCCGATTCCTTTTTCGATCACGTAGCGATTTGCATTTGGAGCCAGTGCACCAAGACTGAATAACATATTCACGGTTCTTGCAGGTTCTTTTTCTACGAGCGAAAGATACAGCCTTACAAGTTTCAACCTTGTTTCGTTGTCAAGTCTTCCAACCATGCCAAAATCATACAGGATCAACGAACCATCATCTGCAACAGAAATGTTACCAGGATGCGGGTCGGCATGAAATATGTCGTGTCTCAGGAGCATCTTGAAGAACAGTCGGTGAACCCTGATCACAAGTTTTGATTTGTCTATTCCAGTTTCGTCCAACTTCTTTGCGTCGGTTACCTTTATTCCGGGAATGTATTCAAGAGTGAGAACCCTGCTGGTGCTCCTATCTGGTAAAACGCTAGGAATTATTACCTTGCTTTCATCCTTCAGGTTCTTCTTTATCCGCATCAAATTCTCTGCTTCTATTTTATAGTCCATCTCTTCGTGGACAGTTTCAATGAACTGTGAAAACATCGATTCCGCGGAAAATGCAATGTTACGATCAACGAAGCGTATGGCAATTGGGAGTAAACGTTTGAGTGCTTCAATATCCCTTTCGACTATTTCGTGTATGTTTGGCCTGTTGACCTTGACAATAACCTCCTTGCCATTGTACCTTGCTCTGTAAACTTGGCCGAGACTTGCACCTGATATGCAGTTTGTATCGAAATAATCGAATGCCTGATTTATTGGTCCTAGATCCTGTTCGATCGTACTCTTGACATCTTCGAAAGGAGCTGGAGGAACATCGTCCTGTAGCTTTGCAAATTCCTCTATGTAGGGCTGAGGCAAGAGATCTGCTCGTGTTGAAAGCCACTGCCCCAGTTTTACAAACGACGGGCCCAGTTTGATGAACGTATTAACGGCTTTTCTTGCATGCTTCCTGAACTTTTCTTCGTTAACGTTCTTGCCTTCCTTTCTTACCCATTCTTTTCTGTCTCTCTTGAAGTATATTGCTACCGGAAGCAGTCTGATTGCAACAGCGATGGCCCTGCCTCTCGCATTGTTTGATGTCATGTTAATCACTTTAGCTCTTTCAAATGTTTGCCTAATCTGTAACCCAGATAGCCTGCTGTTAAAGATGCAAATGATCCCAAGAGTAAGCTTTCCAAGAGCGCACCTGATCTTCCATTTCTTTTGCTGTAAACTTCGCTACTGACTCTTTTTCCAAAATAAATCCCAGAAGCTATACCCAGAAGAGTTTCTGGAGAATCCTTCATCAAGTGACCAAGAGGATCTTTTCGTGGATCTACTTTGTCAACATGAACAACATACTTATCATCATATTCTCTAATGTGCAAGTTGCCATATCGATACTGTTTCTTTGCACCTCTTCTTTCTCCAAGACGTGTTTCTTGAGCAGCATCCAGCATTATGGGACGAACGGACTTTGGGACCTCTATCTCTCCATCATCCATGTAGTTTGATGTCAATACGAAGCAATATAACTATAATGCCTGACGTGGGATGTTCAGAAACCAATTATAGGTTGGGCCCCTAAAACATCTCAATGAATAGAAAGGCAAGAGTTAGAGGGAGAGAATTCACAGTAGTTCTTGACAAGGATGAAGATGGTGGTTATTCTGCACAATGTGTTGAAATGCCGGCTGCAATAAGCCAAGGAAATACAATGGAAGAAGCTTTGAAGAACACAAAGGAAGCTATAGAATTGGTTCTGGAAGTTCTTGAAAGGAAAGCCAGAAAGCAGAGAGTGAAAAACGAATAAGAGATGTCATACTGAACTATCATGAATCTATTTCATGTTTGGAGGACAAATTTCCTTATGAATATTAAGAAAATGTCGCATTAACCTGAGAAGATCTACCATATTATCGATTTCCCGGTTTTCATAAGATTCTATAATCCAGTACGTCAGATCGGTTTCTATTTCCTGCAAGGATTCACATGCTCTCAGACGATCTTCTAGTTTCATATTCTCTCCATGCTTTTGCTAACGCTTTAACTCGCTCCATCCTCTCTTCATCGCTCAATGCTCTCAAACGCTTCAATTGTTTTTCGAACTTATTTTCCATGATTTCATATATGGACAGCAAATATAAAAACACTGTAGTTACTGTTCAAAACATTATACTATATACTAATTACTATTCACCAATAATCTGCACTATGATGCTTCGGTCTCTGCTTCTAGCATCAAGTTCAATTAAGACTATTTGCTGCCAAGTGCCAAGCGTTAACTTCTTGTTTGTAAATGGCACACTTAGTGATGGTCCGAGCAAAGAAGCTCTAATGTGAGAATGCCCGTTACCGTCATGCCACATGTTTTCGTGTTCATAATTCATATTTTTTGGTGCAATTCTTTCGAGCATATCTGGAAAGTCTTTGAGCAGTCCCGGTTCATATTCTATCGTTGTGACAGAAGCCGTTGAGCTTGGCACAAATACGGTTGCAATACCATTGCTGATCTTGCTCTCCTTCACCATCTTCGATACATCTTCAGTTATATTGATCATCTGCAATTCTCCCTTTGTCTTTATTTGCATCGTTTTTGTTATTACAGTCATACACATTTTTGAAAAGAGATACGTTTAAGCATAGTGCCAAAACATTGAGCGTCATGGAAAGCAAGCGAATCTACGATGGAAAGGTAATCTCTGTTAAAGTTGACACATTAGAGATCAACGGGAAACCGACAATAAGAGAAATTGTGGAGCATAATGGTTCAGCGGCAATCCTACCGTTGATAGGTGATACAATAATTATGGAGAAACAGCACAGGTACCCAATTTCGAAGGACATGTTCGAGATCCCTGCAGGAACGCTCGAAAAGGGCGAGAGTCCTGAAGATTGCGCGGCAAGAGAACTTGTTGAAGAAACTGGGTACAAAGCAGGCAGTCTGAAACCATTGGGAAAATTCTACATGTCACCAGGCTACTGCACAGAAGTTATGCATGTTTTTGTGGCAACTAACCTCAGCAAGGTAGATAGTCATGATATGGATGCAGACGAAGTGATTGAGATTGTGAAGATAAGTGTTAACGACGCTGTGAAGATGATTCTTAAAGGTGAAATCGAAGATGCAAAGACTGTGTGTGCCATACTTGCGTATGCACAGCAATCAAAGAGATAGCGAAGACAGAACTACGCATGCTATGGTTAGTGCTGTAGGAAAAGACGGCAAAGGTTAAATTTGCAATTTACAGATAGAATTTTTGATTGATGAGACTAACCTGCGCTGATCCTAGGACACCAGGATATGAAGAGATGCATCTCGACTGAAATCTCATCAATCCATTATTTTCCAAATATTTATTATAGATTGAATAGGAATCCTGAGCCATGTCTACAACTACCAGCAAAAAGTTTGAACTGGCTGGAAGTAAACCGCATTACGCTCCAACAAAGCAGTTTGCTATAAAGCATCTGAAGTTGGAGCTCAAGCCAGACTTTGATGAAAAAAGCATAGAATGCAGAGAGACGCTGGATATCATACCAATTGAAGACAACCTACAGCGTGTTGTTCTCGATGCTTCCGAGCTCAATATCAAGTCGGTGCAGACTGATGGTAAGGGTCTGCAGTTTAAGGCTCTTGAAGATACATTAAGAATCGAACTTCCAACACCAGCTGCTGAAGATGAACAGGTACGCATTTCGATCAACTATAATGCAAAGCCTCGAAGAGGATTCTTTTTCGTGAAACCGGATAAGGATTATCCCAACAAGCAGCTGCAGGCATGGACACAGGGCGAGGCAACAGAATCAAAGTTCTGGTTCCCGTGCTTTGACCATCCAGACATGAAGTTCACGAGCGAAATGATTGTAGATGTTCCTAGCGATTTTGTTGTCATATCAAATGGCAAGCTTGTGAATGTTACCAAAGGTAAGAGTGTAAAATATCACTGGAAGGAGGAGCACCCTCATCCTGCATACCTTACATCACTTGTTATTGGAAAGTTTGAAGAGATAAAGGAGAAGTATGATGGCATCGATCTTCTTTACTACGTTCCCGAAGATATGGTGGATAAAGTGTCACTTTCCTTTTCCAATACAATAAACATGATGAAGTTCTTCGAAGAGTATACTGGAGTAAAGTATCCCTTCGACAAATATTCGCAGGTAACTGTGGATAATTTTATTTACGGAGGCATGGAGAATGTGAGTGCAACTACACTTACAATGGATACGCTGCACGACAAGAAAGCACATTTGGATTTTACTAGTGATCATTTAGTTTCTCATGAACTTGCGCACCAGTGGTTTGGTGATCTAGTTACATGCAGGGACTGGCAGCACATATGGTTGAATGAATCCTTTGCAACGTATTTTGAAGCACTTTACTGGCAGAACAGCAGGGGTGAGGATGAGTTCAACTATTATGTTATGCAGCTTGCAGAGGAATACTTTGACGAGGCTTCCAAGAGATATAAAAGAGCTATAGTTACAAACACATACAAGCATCCTGACGATCTGTTTGACAGGCATACGTATGAGAAAGGTGGGTGTGTTCTGCATGTTTTACGAAACCGTGTCGGTGACAGCACGTTCAGGAGAGCTGTTAAGTTGTATCTTGAAAGATTCAGCAACAAGAACACGGAGACTGACGATCTAAGAAAGTGCGTTGAAGAAGTTTCTGGTCTGAGTCTGCAGCAGTTCTTTGAACAATGGTTACGAAAGCCAGGACATCCCGAGCTTAAAATTGAATATGATTTTGATCATGCATCTAAAGTAGCAACAATAAAACTTTCACAAACGCAGAATACTGATGATGGCACGCCGATATACCTATTCCCTCTAGATATCCATGTAACAACAAGTGCTGGCAAGAAGCAGTTCAAGTTCAACATTGATTCCAAGGAACATGCTTTGCAGATCCCGCTTGACTCGGAACCGTTGTGGTTTAGCGTTGATCCTAGCAATAAGTTATTGAAGAGAATGGATGTAAAAGCTCCAAAACAGATGCTCATCGAGCAGCTGAAGAACGGGAACACTGTTGAGCGTATCTATGCAACAAAAGCATTGTCAAACTTCAGTTCGGATGACGTTGTTGATGCATTGAAGAAAGTAATGATGAACGATACTTTCTGGGGGGTATCTGCCGAGTGTGCAAGGACGCTTTCCAAGATCAAGACAGATAATGCGTACTATGTTCTTGTTGATGCTTTGAAGATAAAACACCCAAAGGCAAGGAGAGCGGTTGTCAAATCGATTGGGGAGTTCAAGAAGAAAGAGAGTCTTTCGGCTTTGCAGCCATTTTTCCAGGACGATGAGAGTTACTTTGTGCAGGCAGAGTCTGCTTTATCATTGGGCAAGTCAACGTCGAAGGAAGCATTTTCATTGTTGTTGAAGGCATTGCGCATGAGATCATTCAACGAAGTGATAGCAGCAAATGCATTATCAGGATTTGGTGAATTGAAGGACGAAATAGGCGCACATGTGCTTATGGAGCATTCCAAGTTGGGCGAATATCACAGAGTTAGGGAAGCGGCAACACTGGCACTTGGAAAGTTTGCGAAGGACAATGATAAGGTAATAGAACATCTGAATCAATTGCTTAAGGACCCATGGTTCCGTGTCAGGATAAATGCGATAAAGGCATTTGTGGAAGCTCAGGAACCGAAAGGCATTCCTGAAATTGAGTGGGTTGCTAACAATGACATAGATCCAAGGGTAAGAAGGGTTGCTGAAGAAAGTGTGCTTACGATAAGAGAAGCAATGCAGACACCAAAGGAAGTTGCTCAGATGCGTGAGGAAGTTGAAAAATTGAAGACAATGAACTTGGAACTTGTTCAGAAGATAGACAAGTTAGAGCAGGAATTGAAAGGATAGTACGAAGAAAAAATCAAGCGGAAACTCAGTTCCTATGTATTTTTATTATTCATGGGAGATTTTAGACACATAATTATCATTATAAAATTTTTCTTGACTGGTTGACTGCTTGATTTGTCCTTTATATAGGACCCCCCTCTAGTAGCTTTTGCATCCGTGCGTTTTTTGGCGCATTAGGGAAATATCATCATGTCCAGATATGAGATCATGGTATGTATCTATGGTTGACGATGAAAACTTCTTCTAGACATTATTGAATGGGATATCAACCACAGCTTCATGCAGTAGAATCAAACAAACATTTCATTTATTGTTTTCCAGATCGTACTTTACACCTTCTTCCACAATAGTAAGTTTTGATACAGTTCCGTTATAGGCGTCAGGATATTCAGTGTGTATAGGAAATAACATTTTGGCGTTAATTTCAGTGACAGCTTCTATCAGGTCTCGACCTCTAGCGTGTCCCGAACAATGGCTTTGAAACTTGTTCATTCCAAAATGGTCTATCCAGTTGTCGATTCTCTTCTTATCTATGACCTGTTCTTCATTATATGGTTCGCTGGCAGAATGAATGTACACCGCTCCAGGATCGGGTCTTATATCAATAAGTGCTGTAAAACTGAAAAAACCTATGGCGCACAGTACTTTGCTTTCTTTTACGGCTATTTGTTCTGCCGTCCAAGCGTTATTTCTACCCACAAATTGTTCTTCTTTGCCCTTGTAATCTGAATCAGAATAGGTACCAGAACCCTTCTTTGGCATGTATATGACGATACTCTCGTCATCGACATCTGGAACATTTAGTTTTGGATCCTTAGACAACCACTTTAGAAAGTATGCATCACTTAGCTTCACAACAAATTTTCTTTCGTTCTCTTTCGCGATGTTGTAGAAAGTTCGTAATCTGTCAACATCTTTGAAATTGAAATCAACCAGAACCAATCTATCAGTACTGGAAACTATCTTGTCAGAGTCTTTGTATACCATTTCTTCACTTTCGTGTTTCTCCTCGTCTTTGATGCGAGTTCCCTCTGCAAGTAGAGCTATTGGTTTCACTTCTTTGGCTTTTTCAATAAAGTCTCTGGTCATTTGCGATTTAGTGCCATGAAGTCTGATATCACCAGTATAAGCAATTGGCCCGGATGATGTGTAAATAATGAAGCCATATGCTCCAGGTATGGAATGATCTACATGAATGGGTTCAACTTCAAGCGACCCTATCCTGAATCTATCCCCTGTCCTGAACATCTTTATTTTGCGTTGGATAGGTTCATCATTTCTGTTAGATGGTCTTGGTTTGTAACTGAGAATTTCTCTTTCTATATCTCTGTTGGAACGTTCTTCGAGAGCCTTCAAAATCAAATGACATGTTTCGCCCATGTAGATGGGAATATCTTCATGCAAGAATGAAATATAATCTGCGTGGTCTGAATGAGCATGTGTTAACAAAACCGCATCAATGTTTGGTTTCACTGTCTTTCGTCCTGCCATTTTCATCAGATCATCACGATAGACTCCCTCTATATCAGGTAACAGCCCCATATGCAGGAAATCTACGATTCCGTTTGCTACGCGAGGGTTGATGAATTCTTCAAAAAACTTTGCTCTTCTGCTGAATCCTTTCCCAAAATCTAAGAACACCCTTGTATCCTTGTCTTCAAGCAAGATCTTGTTGCCACCAATTTCATTCACCCCGCCGTAAAAGGTAAGAGAGGTCATGTATCCTTCTCATTTTGTCTGCGTAATAATGTTTGTTACCTAGCCGATCACGAAGGCATGGCATCCTCTGACTGCTGCGCCAAGTCATCTGCTTTAGCTAACAACTCTGACATGGAGTCAAGCAACGCCTCTCCCTTGCTTGGGTCCGAATTCGCTACACTCACGTATTCCTTGGTCTTCTCAAAATATGCCTTGTAATTGTCCAAGGCTTGGATGTAAAGAACATAGCTCTGTGCCCATTCTTCCGGAGGGCTGCTCCTGCGAAGCTCGAGCATCAATATGTCTACCTGATCGACAGCAGTATTAGCACGCTCATCAAACTCATTATTGGTTAACTCATCATTTTCCCACATATCAAACGCTGACTGGAACTCCTCAACTATAGCCTCGTTTCTGTCGAAAGCAAAAGCAAGCTCGGTGCCTGGGTCGGCAATTCTAGCTACATCATTAGTTGGTGAACTTGGTATGAGATATACTAGGAAACTCGCTCCCACTATGCCCCCGACTATAGCTGCCGTCAATATAATGCCCTTCTTTGTAGTTTTTTTTGCAGCCATTTCAAACTAGCGTGTAGTTGTGTTCAATAAAAGTATAGCTGGTTGCTTCAAGCTTTAAGTATGTTTTTTCCCAAATTATAGCAGGATTGAGAGAGACGTTTGAGATCAGTACTTTGGATTACGAATCGGACAGAAAGCGAATAGAAAGTATAATAGCGAAGGTCGAATGGAGTCTGCACGATAAGAGTTCGCTCGAGATAGCCGAACCTTCAAAGTACCTTGGATGGACATTCTTCAAGATATCTCTCGATGTTGCCTTCATAGTCAAAATGGCTGAGGTGTATGAAGGCCTAATGAATACTGAGGGCTGGACACATTATGAGAAGTTTGAGAACTGGCTCAGCTAAACTTGATGAGGTGGGATCCAAGGCAAAAGTAAAGACAGTATCTGAGTTTGATGGTCTATTCTGATCTCTCACGAGTGAAATGGACTTTAATTTGCCGCAAGCAAACGCTCAACAAAAATTAATTCACCAATATTTAATTCGATTCTCTAATGAACGCATATGATGAGAATAATACCCATACCAGTGTTACTTGGTATCATGCTTATTGCACCTGCTTATGGAGCCTCAAACCTTCAGGTCTTGAACTATTCGAGTTACACCAACTCCAATGGTTTAGCAGTAGTGGTTGGCGAGATAGTAAACGATGGAAAGGATCCTGTCAAATCCGTAGAGGTCAAGGTAAGCTTCATGGATGATTCAGGTCAGGTAATCGATTCAGGCGAGGCCGTAACGGCAGCGGCTATAATACCTCCTGGCCAGAAATCTCCCTTCATGATAGTTGGCAGCGTAGGTTATGCTGATTCGATAACTAGTTATGAACTACAGATCATGAATTTCGCAAGAGCCCAGAACAAACCCGCGATGCTACAAATAGTTTCTACAGGCGAATTTTCAGACGGCGTAGGTGAAGTAAGCATCATGGGAGAGGTAAGTAATCTGGGCGAAGATGTCGCAACAAATACAAAAATACATGCGACGTTCTACGATGATAGTGGAAGGGTTATAGGCTACAGTTCGACTTCTCCAGATCCCAGTACACTTGAATCAAATAGTAAGGTAGATTTTGAGCTGAAGATTCATGAAAGGGTTCCAGTGATACAGAGCTTTACTTTGTTTGCAGAGTCTGACCAGTATTCTACACTACCATTTGGTGTGCAAGACGTTAACAATCCTTTGGAGGTTGACAGCAAGGTAAGAGTATCAAAACTAGGTCTTGTTGATCAAGCAGGTAGCACTATAGGCAGTGCTGCACCGGGAGAACGTGTCTGGATCAAATCCGATCTGAAAAATAAATTATCTATCGAGCAAGAGTTTACCTACATAGTGCAGATCAAAGACAAGCACGGCTATCCGGTAACTATCAACTGGGTAGACGGTGTTATGATGCCAGACATGTCATTTGCGCCAAGCCTATCATGGGTTCCGGAGGAGGAGGGAGTATACTTTGCAGAAATATTCGTCTGGCACAGCATGGACAATCCTGTACCGTTATCATCATCGATAAGAACAATAATACTATTAGTAAGAACCTGATACAAAATTATCATTCAAGAGGAAAAAGAATTATTCCACGATTGATCGTACGTCTTTGCCGCGCTTGATCTGGCCTATTTCGTACCTTGCTATCTTGTCCCTTAAGGCCTTCTTCAGCACTTCTACCTCTTTCTTCAGCATTTCTATCTCCTCTTCCAGATTTGCAACCTTGTCTTCTAGTTCGCCCAATATGATCAGGATAGCTAGAGCAAATTATCTTCTTAAAAAGCTATCTGTTGAAATCTGTCATTTTTGCAACTTACACCTCAACAACATCTAGTTTGGCATTTGTTGTCATGAGATTACTATGAATCATGAGAAGGTTTAAAGGTGAACTCTGTTAGCAATGAGATGATTATCTCAGTGCTTTGTTAGTTTGACAAAACTACTCAGGATCGCTAGGCCGTCCTTACTCATCTCTGGATGAAACTGTGTCCCAAAGACCTGCTTCTTCTTATGTGCCACGATCTCGTAACTGCAGTTACTTGAATCTGCAATCGCTTCAAACTCCTGTGGAAGACGTGCAATGTAATAGCCGTGACTTTCGAATACATTAAGCGTCTTCTTGTCTGTTAACGAATTACTCTTATTCACGTTTATTGTATGGTCTCCAATTATTCTATCATTCAAGCGACGCAGCGAACCGTTTAATGCAAGAGCTGTGATCTCTGCACCGTAACAGATGCCCAGCAAGGGTTTATCATTTTCATACGCCTGATTAACAAGACGCATGTTTGCGACATTCATTGATTTCAGGTTGTCAGTTCTACCAGAAAGTATTATGCCGTCGTAATTGTTTACCTTGCAGCCATCAAGGTCGGCATGTAGTTTTATTTCGTGTTTAGCATTGATCTCGTTCAGGCATCTTACAAGATTGTTGAAGTATGACGACGAATTGTCAACGACCAAAAGCATCTAAGTGCCTACCTTGACGGCTATGTAGTGCGCTTCAGTTATACCGTCGATAATGGTTACAACGCCAAAATTAACATTTTCGCCCTGCTCCCATATCAAGACACGTTTTGAACCTCCTTCTGTTATCCACTTGTTAATGAAATCATCGATACTCTTCTTCACGTCTTCAAAGTCTCCTTCATCATTGTACTCTACCTCCTCCTCCAGAAATGTTAGCGGAACCGATATTGCCGATGGTCTTACAACTTCGAGTTCTTTCTCTTCAAATATCTGCAGTATGTTCTTTATCTTGGTATCACGATCAAGCTGCGTTGGGGTCGGTGGCGTGGTCGGAGTAACTCCAGCCAGCTTTGCAAGGTAAGCGCTGAACGCTTCTTCTACCGTCTGACCGAGACCGACGTGATACTCTCCAGTAAACGCGGCTCCGACAGCAGCGATCAAGCCCAATTGCGAAACTACTCCGCCAGCACCTGCAGTATAGATCGGAATAAAGTACACGTCTTGATCACCAACTCTGTAGATTATGTTGTCGCCAGTCCTAGGATTCCTCAGAAGTGTTTTCTTCTGAGCATAGTCTGGATCTCTTTCGAGTGCTTCCTCAACTGCTGAAGGCCCTAGCAACTTTGTGTCTGATTCTAACGGAATCTCGTAAAATATCAGTTCCCCATCATGCGGGTAGTCATTCCTTACAACCATGTAGCCTGCAAGGTTCTTGGCAGGTGCTGCCCTGAGTTCCAGTGAAAGCATGCCCAGATACTCTGGTTTGTCAAAACCCGGAGGCTT
>Ga0187892_10003743_pt1 | contig 27075 bp, 31 predicted proteins | sample MA1701073metaG_FD_139345 | JGI IMG/M metagenome (GOLD analysis project Ga0187892, IMG submission 139345) | Bio-ooze microbial communities from a basaltic lava cave in the Kipuka Kanohina Cave System on the Island of Hawaii, USA - MA170107-3 metaG ... | reverse complement strand
GAACCGCCGAACTCCCGCGATGGCTTCACGGCTACAACTGGCATCGACCTCACGCCGGCATCAGTTCTAAAACGCCTATCAGCCGACTCGGCTTGGCCGGGAACAACCTGTTGAGGCTCCACAGCTAGGCCGCCCGCACCAACCGGGTTTGCGGCCGCGCGAGGGCCAACTGGACGAGGTAGGTCCCGGTCAGGGCTCCGATGACGCCGATGAAGCTCAGAAGCGTGATGGCGACGGGAGACATGTCCATACCGGCAGCGTCCTTTGCGACCTGCCGCCATTCGACCGTAATTTTCGCAAAATTCCCTTAAGTTTTAAGGGGTTGTGCCTAATCGCCATTAACCGAGGCTAGCGCGCCGCCCGCTGCCGGAGCTGCGGTCCCTGAGATTCGTGCCGGCGTAAACCGCAAGAATCGACCCGAGGCTCGCAATGAACGAGATCAGGACGGCGGCGGAGGGTCCGAGTTCTAGCACCTCTGCGTTCCTTTTCTTGTTGTTGTTGCGCCCCGGTCATTACGGCCGCCGGGGTCGAATGCGGCGGCATTTAGGCATGATTCCGGCGATTTCCAGACCAATTCGGCCTGCCGCGGCTTCACGTCGCCCCGGCGGCCGCCTCCAGGCGGCTTCCGGGTCGGCGTTCCCAATCCGGCGATTTGAGATTAACATCGCCCTAGCGCCCGCCGGGGATGGGGCGCCTTCCTCGCGTCTCGGCGCCAAGCCGCGGCGTTGGCCTTTGGGGTGTCTCCGTCCGAGACGGAAGAGCGGGAGAAGAGGGGCCGATGACCTCCGAAGTGGTGTTGATGAACCGCCAGGCCGTCGCGATGGCCGCCGATTCGGCGGTCACGATCTCGGGGCCCCAATATCTGAAAACCTACCAGTCGGTCGACAAGCTCTTCCCGCTCGTCGAGGGCCAGCCCGTCGCGGTGATGATCTATAACAACGCCGAGATCATGTCGACGCCGTGGGAGACGGTGATCTCGCTCTACCGCGAAGCGGTCAAAGGCCGCGCGCTCGACACCGTCGAGGCCTACGCCGAAGACTTCATGGCGTTTCTCTCCGGCAATCCCGACCTCTTCCCCGCCGATCATCAGGATACGGAATTTTTCAAACACGTCGCCGTCGTCTACACGGTGATCGCCGAAGATTTCGACGAGCAGGTGCGGAAGTTCGCTGAAAAGAACGGCGCGCGGCTCGGCGGTCACCTTTCCTCGATCTTTGAATTCGTCGTCGGCGAACTTTACGCCGACTACCAGCGCTATCCCGACGACAACGCCCGCGCCGACCTCTCGTGCTTCCCGCAAGGCATGGGCGAACAGGTCCGGCGGCGTTATCGGAGCGAGATCGAACAGCTGATCGACAGCCTGATCGCCGCGCTGAAGCGCGAGCACCCTGGTCTTGCGGTAAGCGAAGCGACGCGCGAGCGTCTGCGCGAGATCGCCGTCTTTTCGGTGACTAAGGACGCATTCTTCGAGCACTACACCGGCGTCGTCTTCGCCGGTTTCGGCGGGCGCGAGAAATTCCCCGCGATGCGGTCCTACCTCACATCGAGCGTCATTCTCGGGATTTTGAAGCGCAAACAGGACCGCCGGGCCGACATGTCCGCCGACGGCGGGCCGGTGGTGCAGCCCTTCGCCCAGGACCGCATGATCCGGACGTTTCTGACCGGCATCGATCCCTATCTCAGGATGTTCATGTTCGGCGAAACCCTGAAGCTTTCGATGAACATCGTGACCGATCTCATCGGCCGCGCGCCAGGACTTTCGGATTCGCAGCGCCAGGCGCTCTTCCGCGATTACAGCGAAAACAACATGGGCTACGCCTTGAAGGAATTCTTCAAGTCGATCGACAGCTACCAGTACCAGGTGCACACCTATCCGATCTATCGCGCGATCGGATCGCTGCCCAAGCGCGAACTCGGCGAAACCGCGGCTTCGCTCATCAAGCTGAATTCGTTCCAGCAGAAGGTCATGCATTCGATCGAGACGGTCGGCGGGCCGATCGACGTTGCGGTGATCACCAGGAACGGCGGGCTCGAAATGAAGAGCGACAAGGCGGACCTCTAGTCAGGATCGGGACAATGGCGGACGGACGGCTGAAGGAAATCTGGGCGAGCTTTGAGGCGGCGACGACGCGCAAGCTCGTCAATCGCGCAGTCGACCACATCCAGGTTCCGCACCGGCGCGACTGGCGGGCCGATGACGAAGCCCATCTAAGGCAGGGGTTTGAAGAGCCGTCGACGACCGCTTTCGCCGCCCTGAAAGCGCGCCTTGCGTCGAAAGCGAAGAAGGCGGAGCGGCGATCGGGACGATCCGCCAAATCCGACAGCGACACGACGCTGTCTGAAACCGCGCAGTTCGCGCCCGAAACCGACGCCGCGCGCGACCTGATCAAGGCCTTGAAATCCACGGACTACCGAGTCCGGCGCCCGCAATTCGACTATGTCGACCAGGTGCGCATTCCGGAGAAGAAGAGCTGGTTCAGCGGCAAGTCGAAATCTGCGGCTCCGAAGAATGCGGCGGACAAAAAAGCCTTCCGTCTCTTTTAACGTGCGTTCCAAAGCGACAACGCCGGCAGGCTGAGCCTGCCGGCGTTCCCCCAGGCAATGCCTCAGGCCCGTAATCGCGCCATGGCGCAGACCCCGGAACCGTCCGGCAGACGGGCGCGGTCGATCGCCAGACAATCGCCCGGAACGGACTTTGTTCCGCAGGTGAAATAAGAATATTCGCTTGTGCGCGACAGTCGAGAGGCTACGCCAGAAGTCTCTCGATATCAGCGCGCCGTGCCAGAAGCGCGCGGCGGCCTTCGGCGATGAATTCCTCCGCGCGGTCAAACGAGGTCGGAAGGGCGTTGCGCATGTCGGGCTCGATTCTCACGTCAGGAGGGGAGACGGCGGCGTGGGCGCGGGCGAGATGCATCTGAAAGATGTCGGCGGCGGCGTAGGCGGTTTCGAAGAGATGCGGGCGCTCGCGCGACCTCGCCTTGGCGACATCGATCTGCCGATCGACCAGTTTGCGCGTTTCGTCGATCATCTTCGAGATGGCGGCGACGAAGGTCTCTTCGCCGGGAGCGCCTGCACCAGGTCCGGGCTCTAGCCCGGCGACCACCGGCGGCGGCGGGTTGAAGCGGTCGAGCACGCGCGGCATGGCGTTGAGATCGACCGATACCACGACGTCGCCGCCGAGGGCGCGGGCGAGCGAGACCGGCGACGGGTTGGCGATCGCGCCGTCGACCAGCCAGCGTCCGCCTCTGCGCACCGCATGCAATACGATCGGAATGGCGCTTGAAGCTCTGACGGCGTCGATCAGCGAGCCTTCGGTCAGCCAGATTTCCTCGCCGGTGCCGAGATCGGCGGCGACCGCTCCGAATTTGACCGGCAACTCCTCGATTCTCTTGTCGAAGGATTCAAAAGCGCGGAACGCCGGCGCGGCGTTGACGAGCCCGCCGCGCGTAACGCTAAGCGCGAAATTCTGGAGCGCCGATAAGGGCTTCAATTCTCGCGCCCAGGCCGCGAATTCGTCGAGCGCTCCCAAAAGGTGGGCCCCGCCGACAAGAGCGCCGACGGAGCAGCCGGCGATCACGTCGGGCTTGAGCCCGATTTCGTCCAGCGCCTTGATCACCCCGACATGGGCCCAGCCGCGGGCCGCGCCTGAACCGAGAACGAGGCCGAAAGTCTTCGTCATGAGGCTCCGTACAATGACTTGTTAACCGCCTGGTTTGACGGCCGCCCGCTCGGGCGTCAATCGCCGCTTAACCATGAGCGCGAATGATTAGAGCGAGGTGAAAGCCGATGATCGACGCAGAGCGCCCATCCATATTCGCCGTGCTGTCCGAGCGCCTGCGGTTCCTTTCCGCACGCACCAGCGTCATCGCCGAAAACATCGCCAACTCCGACACGCCGGACTATGCCGCGCGCGATCTGAAGAAACCCGAATTCGCACATCGAGTTTCAACCGCGCTCAAGGTTTCCAATCCCCGCCATATCGCTGGCGCCCAACGTCTTGCGGCCGCCCGTTTTGATGTCGAAGCGGCGCCCGACCCGGAGGCCGCGCTCAACGGCAATCAGGTGTCGATCGAAACCCAGATGATGAAGCTCTCCGAAACCCGCATGGACTATCAGCTCGCCTCGACAATCTATCGCAAGGGGGTCGAGCTGGTGCGGCTGGCGGCGCGCGGCGGGAGATAGTGCTGGGTTCTGGGTGCTCGGTGCTGGGATTAGGATTTAGGTTTTAGGGAGATCAATGATGGTGAAAAAGCAAGCAAAGTCCGAGAGCTCAAAAGCACTAACACCTAGCACCTAACACGTAACACCCAGAACCCGGCACCCGAATGGACGACCTCTCCACCGCCTTGCAAATCTCCGCTTCCGGCATGCGCGCCCAGTCCGCGCGGCTGCGCGTCGTTTCGGAAAACATCGCCAATGCGCAATCGACGGCGGCCGCCCCGGATCTCGATCCTTACCGTCGGCAGGTTCCGGTGTTTTCGAATTATCTCGAGCGAGAAGTCGGCGCGCGGCTGGTTGAAATGAGCGGCGTCGCACTCGATCCCGGCGATTTCGCGCTGAAGTTCGATCCCGGTCATCCGGCTGCGGATGATGAAGGCTACGTCAAGCTTCCCAACGTCAACACGCTCATCGAAATGATGGATTTGCGCGAAGCGCAGCGCAGCTATGAGGCCAATCTCGGCGCGCTCGACACCGCGCGTTCGATGGCCGGAGCGACATTGAGGATTCTGGAGTGACATCATGAAGGCGCACAACGACGACGCATGGGATCGCGGTCTCGATCCCGAGGTCGCGGCTCTCGCGCGCGCCGCAAAGGCGGCCGCCGACGCGGACCGAACACGTCCGCGCACCATCATCTGGGAGGCGCCCGGAGAGCCGGTGGAGATGAAGCTCAAATTCTCCGCCACCCTCGCGCTCTGCACCGCTGCGGGCCTCCTCTCCGCGATCGGCGCGCTCTTCCTGTTCAGCTGGCCGAAAGCCGATTTTTCGCATCTCGTCATCGTCCAGTTGCCTGCGGCGGCGCTGATCGCAACCGCCTTCGCCCGCGCGCGCAAGAAATCCGGCTGAGCCATGTCCGCGGACGCGATCAGGGCGGCTGAAGCCTATGCGCAAATCGCCCGTGTCGCGGCTGGCGCGCAGCGGAGCGCCGGCGCTGACGCGGCGATAGCGGATTTCGGCGCACTCGTGAAATCCGCCGTCGCCGGAACGGCGTCGGCGCTCGCCAGCGGGGAAGCTGCGGCGACGCGCGTTGCGGAAGGCGATGCAAGCCTCGTCGACGTTGTCACCGCGGTTTCGGCCGCCGAAGTCACGCTGGAGACCGCAATCGCGATCCGCAACAGGGTCGTCGAGGCCTATCAGGAAATCATGCGGATGCCGATCTAACGCGTGGCCTCGCGCCCAGCGGCCGCGCCGAGGGGGGCCGACGGCCCGGCATATCCTTCCATGCGGCATTCGGCTAATCTCGTGCTTCTGACGATGGGGTTGAACATGAAGCGCGGGATTTGCGCCGCTCTGGCGGCCGTGAGCTGCTTTGGGCCGGCATACGCTCAGAACAAGATGCCGTCGACGGCGCCGGCCACGATCGAGACCACGGCGGCGGCGGAGATGATTGCCCTGTTCACCAAGGTCGGGTTTACCGCGGTCGAAAAGCCCGTTGACGATCCGACGGACCGCGCCGTCGAGGTGCGAACGCCCGAGGGACTCGTCTGGTATATCATTTTGCGCGGCTGCAATACGTCGGGGCGGTGCGGGGTCGTTCAGCCATTCATCCAGTTCGACGGCGCCGGCGTGACGCTCAATCAGGCCAATCAGTTCAACCTCAACTCGGCCCGCCTTGCGACGCTCATGTTGATGGATGCGGATACGATCCTCCTTGGCTGCAAACTCTATCTTGCAGGAGGGGTTGCGCGCGCCAATCTCGAGACCGAGCTCGGCGTGTTTCTCGCCGACATCGCCTCGCTCGGCGAGTCGGTCCTACCGGGCGCCAAGGCGACGGTCAGTTTCCGCCCGACCGGACGCGACGCCGGCTTCCGGCTTCTCGACAGCGATGATTTCGGCATCGCTCATGCTGTCGTGAATGCGCTCGGCAAACACGCCCCGCAGCTTCCGCCCGATGCCGCCTACCGGCTGATGTCCGGCGCCGACCGATAGCTCCCAGGTCGATGCTGCAGGTTTACGGCCATCCTTTCGCGGCGTTCTATTGGAAGGCCGCGATCGCACTTTATGAGCGCAAGGTTGCGTTCGAATTCCGTATGCTCGACGCCGACCATCCGGAAAACCTCGAATTTGTTCGTCGCCTCGCGCCGACAGGCCAGTTTCCGGTTCTCGTCGACGGCGATCGCACGGTGATCGAATCGGCGGCGATCATCGAATACCTCGACCTTCATTGCGGCGCCGCGCCGCCGATGGTGCCCGCCGACCGGCGCGCGGCGATCGAGGCGCGACAGATGGACGGCGTTTTTGACGACTATGTTATGGGGCCGCTGCAACGCATGATTGCGGTCGTCCTGCGTGATGAGGACAAACGGGATCCCTATGTCGAGGGCGAGGTGAAGGCTGCGTTGGACAAGAGCTATGCGTGGCTCGACTGCTGGATGACGGGACGCAAATGGGCGGCGAACGACGCCTTCGGCATTGCTGACTGCGCCGCGGCTCCCGCGCTCTTCTATGCGCATTGGGGGTTCCCCATCCCCGGGTCCTTTGGGGCGCTTCGGGACTATCGCGTGCGTCTCCTCGCGCGGCCATCGATCGCAAGGGTCGTCGATGAGGCACGGCCTTGGCGCGAGGTCTTTCCGCTCAAGGGGCGCGGTGCGCCGGACTGACGGCCGCCAACCGCTTGCCTTCGTCCTCTCCTTCGCCTATCAGCCCCCATTCTTTCTTTCGACCCCACTGGACGGCGTCCCGGTGAGGCCGGCTTATGCGACGCCGCGGAGAAACCCATGTCGATTGCGCCAGAGCGCAAGGCGAAGCTCATCAAGGAATATGCGACCAAAAAAGGCGACACCGGCTCGCCGGAAGTGCAGGTTGCAATTCTTTCGGAGCGCATCGCCAACCTGACCGAACACTTCAAGGACCACAAAAAAGACAACCATTCGCGCCGCGGGCTCCTGAAAATGGTCTCGCAGCGTCGGCGCCTGCTCGATTACGTGAAGGGGAGCGACGAGCCGCGCTATCAAAAGCTGATCGAACGTCTCGGTCTGCGGCGGTGATTGGCGATGTCATCCCGGCCGGAGCGATGCGGAGCATCGCGGAGAGCCGGGACCTCATGACGCGGCGCGCGGCGCCTGCCGCATAAGGTCCCGGATAATCGCCTTCGGCGATTTCCGGGATGACATTTATTGGAGGAGAACCAGCAATGAAAATCTCCGGCAGCGCGGCGATCGTCACCGGCGGAGCCTCAGGACTCGGCGGCGCGACCGCCGAGGCGCTCGCTCGCGAGGGCGCGAAGGTGGCGATCTTCGACATGAACGCGGAAAAAGGCGAGGCGCTCGCCAATAAAATCAAGGGCATCTTTTGCCAGGTCAACGTCGCCGACGAAGCGAGCGTCAAGGACGGACTTGCGACGGCGATCCGGGTGAATGGCGATCCGCGCATTCTCGTCAATTGCGCCGGAATCGGCGTCGCCGAGAAAACCGTCGGCAAGAACGGCGCGCATAATCTCGCCAATTACCGGCGCGTGATCGAGGTCAATCTCATCGGCACGTTCAACTGCATCAGGCTCGTCGCCGAAGCGATGGAGAAGAACGACGTCCTGGTGGACGGCGAACGCGGCGTCATCGTCAACACGGCGTCGGTCGCCGCGTTCGACGGACAGATCGGCCAGGCCGCTTATTCCGCATCGAAAGGCGGCGTCGTCGGCATGACCTTGCCGATCGCGCGCGACCTGATGAACATCGGAATTCGCTGCAACACGATCGCGCCGGGCCTTTTCATGACGCCGATGATGGCGGGCATGGACGAGAAAGTGAAAGACGCGCTCTCGGCCATGGTTCCGTTCCCCAAGCGCCTCGGCAAGCCCGAAGAATACGCGTCTCTGGCGCTCGAAATCGTCAGGAACGTCATGCTCAACGGTGAAACCATCCGTCTCGACGGAGCGATCCGGATGGCGCCGAAGTGAGTCCGTAGTGCGTAGCGCTTAGTGCGGCCGAGCTGACGTACAACCCCGCGCACTACGAACTACGCACTTGCCCGCGCAATCCGGCGCCGGCGAACACGAAAGAAGAGACTATGTTTGATATCACCAGAAAATCGATCAATTGGGGCGGCCGCAAGCTGACGCTCGAATCCGGGCGCATGGCGCGCCAGGCCGACGGCGCAGTGCTCGCGACTTATGGCGAAACCACGGTCCTTGCGACCGTCGTTGGCGCAAAGGCCGCCGATCCGAAGTTCGATTTCTTTCCCTTGACCGTTCACTATCAGGAAAAATTCTACGCCGCGGGCCGCGTCCCCGGCGGCTACTTCAAGCGCGAAGGACGGCCGACCGAAAAGGAGACGTTGACCTCGCGCCTCATCGACCGGCCGATTCGCCCCCTATTCGCCAAGGGCTTCAAAAACGAAGTCCAGGTGATCGCGACCGTCCTTTCTCATGACATGGAGAACGATCCTGACATCGTCGCCATGATCGCAAGCTCCGCGGCGCTGACGATCTCAGGCATCCCCTTCCTCGGGCCGATAGGCGCGGCTCGTGTCGGCTTTATCGATGGTCAATACGTTCTCAATCCGCCGATCGAAAAACTGGGCGAGACGAAACTCGATCTCGTGATGGCGGGAACCGCAGATGCGGTGATGATGGTCGAGTCGGAGGCGAAAGAACTTTCCGAAGACGCCATGCTCGGCGCCGTCATGTTCGGCCACAAGGCCGCGAAAGAGGTCATCGACCTCATCATCGATTTCGCCGAGGACTGCGCCAAGGAGCCCTGGAACTTCGCCGCGCCGGATTATGCGGGTACGGTCAAATCGATGCGCGCGCTGGTCGGCGACGACCTGCGCGCCGCCTACAAGGAACGCTTAAAGCAGGCGCGCCACGACAAGGTCGGCGCCGCTAAAACGAAGGCGCAGGAGGTCTATTGCAAGGAGGGCGACGAGAAGGCCTTGTCGACCGTCACCTTGGGATCGATCTTCAAGGAGCTTGAAGCCGACATCGTGCGCGGCGACATTTTGAAGACCGGGCGGCGCATCGACGGGCGCGACACCAAAACGGTCCGCCCGATCGTCGCGCAGGCCGGCGTCCTCCCGCGCACCCACGGCTCGGCGTTGTTCACGCGGGGCGAAACCCAGGCCCTCGTCGTGGCGACCTTGGGCACCGGCGAAGACGAACAATGGATCGACGCGCTCTCCGGCACCTTCAAGGAAACCTTCATGCTGCATTACAACTTCCCGCCCTATTCGGTCGGGGAGACGGGCCGCATGACCGGGGCTGGGCGGCGAGAAATCGGCCACGGCAAGCTCGCCTGGCGTGCCCTGAAAGCCGTCATGCCGCCGGAGGAATCCTTCCCCTATGTTATCCGCCTGGTGTCGGAAGTCACCGAATCGAACGGCTCCTCGTCGATGGCGACCGTGTGCGGATCATCGCTCGCGCTGATGGACGCCGGCGTTCCGGTGACGCGCCCCGTCGCCGGCATCGCCATGGGATTGATCCTCGAAGGCAAGGACTTCGCGGTCCTCTCCGACATTCTCGGCGATGAGGATCACCTGGGCGACATGGATTTCAAGGTCGCCGGCACCGATCAGGGCGTGACCTCCTTGCAGATGGATATCAAGATCGCCGGCATCACCGAGGAGATCATGAAGGTGGCGCTCGCCCAAGCGAAGGACGGCCGCATGCACATTCTCGCCGAGATGGGCAAGGCCCTTGATCACGCACGCGGCGATCTCGCCGACACCGCGCCGCGGATACAGCAAATGCAGATCCCGACCGACAAGATCCGCGAAGTGATCGGAACCGGCGGCAAGATCATCCGCGAAATCGTCGAGAAAACGGGCGCCAAGGTCGATGTCGGCGACGACGGCCTGATCAAGATCGCATCGAGCGACAAGGCGAAGATCGAGGCGGCTTATAATTGGATCCATTCGATCGTCGCCGAGCCCGAAGTCGGCCATATCTACAAGGGCAAGGTCGTCAAGGTCATGGATTTCGGCGCCTTCGTGAATTTCTTCGGAGCGCGCGACGGGCTCGTGCACATCTCGCAGCTTACGCGCGGGCGGCCGGAAAAAACCTCAGACGTGGTCAAGGAGGGCGACGAAGTCTACGTCAAGCTTTTGGGCTTCGACGATCGCGGCAAGGTGCGCCTTTCCATGAAAATCATCGACCAGAAGACCGGCAAGGAATTCGCGGCCGAGAAGGAAGCCGCCGCGGAGTAGCGGCGTAGGGCAGGCTGAGCAAAAGCGATGCCCGCCGACCGCTGTTGCAACGGGGTTGCTGAGACGGACAAAGACAGGAACCGCAAAGCGCACAAGGGATGCACAATGGTCACAACGAGGGCGGCGCCTTTGTGCTCTTCGTGCGTTCTTAGTGGGCTTAGTGGTTTCCCTTCTTAGCCGGCCGACGCACGCCGGGGCAAGAGGGCAGCGCGAGTAAGGGGAAATCGGGAGAACAAAGATGACAAAACGCGTCCTATATCTTTCAGCCGTTTCGCTGATCGCGCTCGCCGCCTGCGGCAAGAAGGCGGTCGAGGAGAAGCCGGTCGCGCCGGCCGCAGTCGAGGCGAGCGCAAATGCGACCGCCGCCGCGGCGCAGATGCAGGAAGACGCGGCGGTGGAATTTGACGCCGCCGTCGTTGAACTGACCAAGACCTATTTCGCGCTGGTTCCCGAAACCGCGACCTATTACGGGGCGCCGGCCGACCTCGCCGGTCCTGACGCCGCCTCAAAGCTCAATGCGCGGAGCCAGGCGGCCGATGAGAATCGCCGCGCGACGATGGAAGCTGAACTTGCGAAAATTAGGGCGATCGACGAGGGTCCGCTCGACGAACAGCGCCGCACGATCCGCGCCGCGGTGATTGCGCAGCTCGAAGGCGCGCTAGGGCCCTCGCGCATCGCTGATTACGGCGCGCTCTTCAACGTCTACGGATTCTGGTGGACGCCTTATGCGGTCCTGCAGAACTCGGGGCCCGTTGTCGATGTCGCTAACCTCATGGAGGCGCAGCACGCGGTGAAGTCCGCGGCCGACGCCGAGGCGTATCTCAAACGCCTCGAAGCCTTCGGCCCGATGATCGACGATGTGACGGCGAAGCTCCGCCATGACGTCGAACTCGGCGCGACGCCGCCCGATTTCGTTCTCGCCAAGACCGCGAGCGTCATCGACAATTTCGTCGCGGCGCCGCCCGCCGATAACGTGCTGGCGGCAAGCCTCAAGAAAAAGCTCGCCGAGGCGAAGGTCCCCGCCGACGCCTTCGTCGCGCGCGCCGAGAAGCTGGTCACCGAGAGCATTTATCCGGCGGAGAAGCGGCTCGCGGCCTATCTCTCCGAACTGAAATCGACGGCGCCGCATGACGCCGGAATCTGGCGCCTTCCCGAGGGCGAGGCCCTCTACAAGGCGATGATCCGCCACATGACGGACGCGGACATGACGGCCGATGAGATCCACAAGATCGGGCTCACCGAAGTCGGGCGCATCCAAAGCGAAATGGATGCGATTCTGAAGGCTGAAGGACTTGCGCAGGGGTCGGTCGGCGAGCGGATCGCGAAGCTCGCGAAGGAGGAGCGCTTCTTTTATCCGAATACGGAGGAAGGAAAGGCGAAGATCCTCGCCGACGTTGACGCGCAGTTGAAGCGCGTCGACGCCGAGGCGCCGAAATGGTTCAGGACCTTGCCGAAATACGACGTCGAGGTGCGCGCCGTGCCGGCGTTCAGCCAGGACTCCGCCCCCGGCGGCTATTACGACGCGCCGGCCTTGGACGGGTCGCGGCCTGGAACCTACTGGATAAACTTACGCGACACCGCGATCTGGCCGAAATTCGCGGTGCCGACCCTAACCTATCATGAGTCCGTCCCCGGCCATCATTTCCAAACCGCAATCGCGCTCGGTCTCGACCAGCCGCTCATCTTGAACGCGCTCTCGTCGAACGCCTATGGCGAAGGCTGGGCGCTCTACGCGGAGGCGCTCGCGAAGGAGATGGGGCTTTATGACGGCGACGCTTACGGCGATCTCGGCCGGCTGCAGGACGAGCTCCACCGCGCGATCCGCCTCGTCGTCGACACCGGCATGCACGCGAAAAAATGGAGCCGCGAGCAGGCGATCGAGTACATGCTGGCGAACGAAGGCGTTGATCCCAAAGAAGCCGAATCCGAAATCGAGCGTTACGCCGTCTGGCCAGGACAGGCGCTTGGCTACAAGATCGGCATGCTGAAGATTAAAGAGCTGCGGAAACGGGCGGAGACGGAGCTTGGCGACAGGTTCGATATCCGCGAGTTTCACGACGAGATCTTGAAGGCCGGCGGCGTGCCGCTGCCGGTGCTCGAAGCGAACATCGACCGCTGGATCGCCGCGAAAAAGGCTTGATCGGCCGCCGATTGCCTTGCGGACGCGGGCTCAGGGATAGAGCGCCGCCGACGTCGTCGCGCGCGCCGGCGCGGTCGCGACCGTCACAGGCCCGGGGCGCGCGTCCAACACGAAAGGTCGCGCGCCGGCACGCAAGTCGAAAGCAGGCCGCGGCCGTCAAGATAGGCGACGAGTTCATCGAGCTTGTCGGTCTGGATGAATTTGGCCCCGGCCTCGATGCTGTCGGCGAAGCCTCTTGCTCCATCCGCCCATCCCATGACGTTCGAGAACAGCAGCATCCCGTTGTCGCGGATGGCGCGGGCGCTTTCGAACGAGAAGGACCAGCGGCGAAGCCCCATGATCGTGATCCCGTCGCCGGCGGCGACTGCGGCGGCGATGCGCCGGCTCACGAAATGCGGCCTCAAAGCGTAACGCGGCGACACGCCTTTCAGCCGGTTGTAAGCGTGCGCGCGCGCGAAGACCGTGACGAGCGGGCCGTCCGCGTACCCTTCTTGGTCAAGAATGTTAGCGAGGAGCGCGCCCGAATTCGCCGGCCCGCTCTTGAAATCGATGTCGACGCCGGCGCGGCCGCGAAGATTTCGCAAAGCCTCGCGCAATGTCGGAACGCGCTCGCCGGCGAATTCGGGGGCGAACCAGGCCCCCGCGTCGAGCCGCTTGATCTCGGCGAGCGCCATCTGATCGACCCGGCCGCTTCCGTCGGTCGTGCGATCGACGCGGGCGTCATGCATGACGACGAAGTGTCCGTCGACGGTCATGCGCACGTCGATCTCGATGACGCGGGCGCCCATTGCGACGGCGATGTCATGCGCCGCGAGCGTATTTTCCGGTGCAAATTTCGTGGTTCCGCGATGGCCGACGGCGATGATGTCGCCGACGTCTTCGGGAGGCTCGGGAACGGTTCGGGACCCTGCCGCCGCGCCGCCCGCGAGCGCCGAGGCGACAAGCGCGCTTGCGAGCGCCGATGTCCGGGCCGCCCAGTCGATCGTCAACGCCATCCGCTTGATCGCTCCCACGAAGCTTCGATGCGCCTCATGAGAACGATTCTGCGACAACGAAGTTTCGGTTTGATGACGATTTTATTTAGTCTCGTTTATGTGGTCTTGTTCTTCGGGATTGATGACGGCTGCCGGCGCCGGTCGCCCGGGTTGCGTCGATTTTTTCGACGATGACTCGGATCGCTTCGCTGCCGCCCGAATGGCGTCGTCCTGCGTCGCTGAAAGCGCAAGGAACATGGCCCGCCGGAGGCATCGCGCGTCGCACGTCCTTGCGCTTTCAGCGACGGAGGACACAATCGCATGGAAGGTTTTAAGCCGGAGTCCGCCTCAAAAAGCCTTTCAAGACGGAATTTTGCGAAGCCGGCGATTCTGTCGCGCGTTTAGCCCGGCCTATTCCTTGAACGCCGCCTCGTCCGGCATGCCGACGATATGGAAGCCGGCGTCGACATGGAGAACTTCGCCGGTGCAGGACGCGCCGAGATCGGAGAGAAGATAGAGCGCGGCGCCCGCAACCCCCTTCACGTCGGTGTCGTCGCGCAGGGGCGAAGCCAGGCGGTTGAACGAGAACATGTGGCGGCCGGAGGAAATGCCGGCCGCCGCGAGGGTCTTGATCGGTCCCGCCGAGATCGCATTGACGCGGATCCCCGCCGGCCCGAGGTCGCGCGCGATGTAGCGCATCGAAGCTTCTAGCGCCGCCTTGGCGACGCCCATGACGTTGTAATTGGGGATCGTGCGCTCGGCCCCGAGATAGGTGAGCGTGACCATCGATCCCCCTTTCGGCATCATCTTCGACGCGCGTTTGGCCGCATCGACGAAGGAGAAGGCCGAGACATCCATCGTGTCCTTGAAATTCTGGCGAGTGGTGTTCTCGACAAACGAGCCCTCTAGCGCCGTCCTGTCGGTGAAGGCGATCGCGTGGACGAGGAAATCGAGGCTGGGCCAAGCCTTGGCGACCGCCGCAAACGCCCGATCCATCGAGTCGTCCTTCAGGACATCGCATTCGACGATGATTTTCGCGCCGAGGGATTCGGCGAGCGGCCGCACGCGCCGCTCCATCGCCTCGTTGACAAATGTGAAGGCGAGCTCCGCGCCCTGCGCGGAAAGTTGCTGCGCGATGGCCCAAGCGATCGAGTTCTTGTTGGCGACGCCCATGATCAGCCCGCGCCTGCCCTTGAGGAGTTCGCCCTTCGGGAGGGCCGGTTCGTCGGTCATCTCATCGTCTCCATTCGTCGCGTGGCATGAATAGGCGACCGCGGCCGCGCCGTAAACGCCGGAAGTGAGTCCTCATGGAGAAAGCGTTATTCGTCGCGCCGCCGTGCAAGCAGCGCGCGGTAGACCGAGACGTTGAACGCCGCGCCGGTGATTCCGGTGTGTTCGGCCGGCACGCGCGTTTCGTCGGCGAGGCCAAGCGCCGCCGAAAGACCCGTCCCGTTCAGTTCGACGAGTCCCTGCCCCCACGCCATCGAGGGAATGTCGAGCACGTGATAGAAGAAAAGGTCGCGCCATTTCACGCCATGGCGCACGAACAGCGCCGTCGTGAAGGCTTGGTCGAACCACACGTTGTAGGCGGTGAAGATGACTTGCTTGTCGCCGCACAGCTTTTTGTGAAACGCGACGATCTTCTTGACGGCGTCGTCCTCGCTGACGGCGCCGTGCTTGCGCCAATCATCGACGTCAAAGGCATTGACAGCCCTCGCGCCCTCGTCGATGCGCTCGGGGTGAGCGGGCATGATGCGCACATAAAGGCGGCCAAGCTCGTCGCCATCGAGATCCGTATATACGATGCCGATATCGATCATCTCGTGATAGGCGGGGTCGAGGCCCGTCGTCTCGACGTCGACATGCGCCATGATCCAGCCGTCGGGGTCTTCCGGCGGCCACGCGGTCTGAGCGCGGACGAGCGGAGGGAAGAGGAAGGCGAAGACGATGAGAAGCATGCGCGCGGCGCGCGAAAGCTCTGCGGCGCGGCGCAAGCAATGCGAGCCGGAATTGCGGCGCACGAGGCCTAGTCCAACCGCGCCACGACGAGGCAGCCATTGGTGCCGCCGAAGCCGAAGCTGTTCGTGAGGAAACAGTCGATCTTGGCGTTGTCGATCCGCTGACGGATGATCGGCAAGTCTTCGAATTCCGGGTCGAGCTCTTCGATATGAGCCGACGCTGCGAGAAACCGATGCTTCATCATCAGGAGCGAGTAGATCGTCTCCTGCGCGCCGGCCGCTCCGAGCGAATGTCCCGTGAGGGACTTGGTCGAGGAAAAGGGCGGAATCCCCCGCCCGAACACTTCGCGGATCGCCCCGGTCTCGCGGCTGTCGCCGATCGGCGTCGAGGTGCCGTGGGTGTTGATGTAGTCGATCGGGCGCCGGACGGTTTCGATGGCGAGCCGCATGCAGCGCACGGCGCCTTCCCCGGACGGCGCGACCATGTCGGCCCCGTCGGAATTGGCGGCGTAGCCGACGATCTCGCCATAGATCGGCGCGCCGCGTTTTCGCGCGCGCGCGAGTTCTTCGAGGACAACAACGCCGGCTCCGCCGGCGATAACGAAGCCGTCGCGGTTTTTGTCATAGGCGCGCGAAGCGACCTCCGGGCGGTCGTTGAATTTCGTCGCCATCGCCCCCATGGCGTCAAAGAGATTGGCCATCGTCCAGTCAAGGTCTTCGCTGCCGCCCGCGAAGACGATATCCTGCTTGCCGAGCTGGATCTGTTCGGCCGCCGCGCCGATGCAATGCACGGATGTCGCGCAGGCCGACGAGATCGAATAATTGACGCCCTTGATCTGTTTCGCGACGGCAAGCGTCGCCGATGCCGTCGACGACATCGCCTTCGGCACGATGGTCGGCAGAATCTTTTTCGTGCTCTTCGTCTCGCGGGTCTTTTCAGCCGCCTCGACGATCGACCGCGTCGAAGGTCCCCCTGATCCCATGACGATGCCGGTCATGGGATGGCTCACCTCGTCGTCGGCGAGTCTGGAATCGGCGATCGCCTGTTCGAGTGCGAGATAGTTCCAGGCCGCGCCCTCGCCCATAAAGCGACGCGTCTTGCGATCAAGCATCTCCTCGACATTGATTTTCGGGCCGGCTTTGACCTGGCAGCGAAAGCCAAGCTCAGCGAAATCCGGCGCGAAGGCGACGCCCGAGCGTCCCTCCTTCAGCGATTGCGTCACCTCATCGGCGTCGGCGCCGATCGAGGAAACGATGCCGATTCCGGTGATGGCGACTCGCCGCATGGTCCCGCCTTTCAGCGTTCAGGCGCCGCGTTTCAACTGCTCGTCCGAGAACAGCCCGACCCTCAGATCGGTTGCCTCATAGATGCGCCGATCATCGGTGAACATCGCGCCGTCGGCGATACCAAGCATGAGGCTGCCCTTCATGATGCGGCGGATGTCGAGTTCATAACGCACCAGACGGTCCTCTGGGAGGACCATGCCGGCGAACTTCACCTCCTTGGCGCCGAGCGCGCGGCCTTTGCCGGGAAGCCCGGACCAGGTGAGGAAAAACCCGACCATTTGCCACAGAGCATCGAGTCCGAGGCAGCCCGGCATCACCGGATCGCCGGGAAAGTGGCATTCGAAGAACCAGAGATCGGGGCGGATATCGAGTTCCGCGATGACCTGGCCCTTGCCGTGCGCCCCGCCCTCCTTCGAGATGTGCGTCACCCGGTCGAACATCAGCATTGGCGGCACGGGAAGCTGCGCCGTGCCCGGACCGTCAAATCCCGAATATCCGCATTCAAGCAGTTCTTTGCGGGTGTAGCTCGACTTTTGGGTCATTCCGGGCCGCCTTGCCTGCGGGCCGTAGGTAGAGGGGCCGACTCCGCCGGTCAATTGTGCGTAGCAATATGACGAACTGTCAGTCCGCGGCGCCCCAAAGACCTTTAGACGAGGTCCAGCCGCTCACCCCGCCGACCGACAGTTTGCGCCAATGTCCGTGTTCTTCGGATTGTGCTGCGAGGACCCCTTTGTCGAGGCGCGCACGGACCTTGGCCTCGGTCTGCGGCTTCGCCCGGAGCTCCGTCAGTCCAAGCACGATCACGTGAGCGGATGCCCGAAGTGCGGCCTGGCGGACCCAGCAGGACGCTCCATCTACGTCGCTTATCTTCCGCCAATGATCGTTCGTTTCGGCGACGATCCGGACGGGGATCGCGGCGCGAACATAGGTGATGCGGATCGGATGCTCCGCGGTCGGGCCGGTTCGGCAATGCGTCCTCTCATATTTCAGCTCGGCGTAACGCGGGACCGGCAGACCCGACGGCGTCGCGGCGACCTTTTCTGCGGCCGCGGCGCAGGAGAGGAATAACGCCGTCGCGACGACGAAAGCCGCGGCTTTATTCAAGGGCTTCATGGACTCGACGTGTGCCGCGCGGAGCGATTAACAAACCGCTAATATGGCCAGCGAGCCGTTAACGTTCGGTTAAGGATCGAATGTCGTCGGGCAAGCTCAAAGTTACGGTAACGCGCCGGCTGCCGCGAACAGTCGAGGCTCGCCTCGACGATCTGTTCGACGCAACGTTCCACGGCGGCGATGAAGCCATGAGCCCGCGGGCGCTGATCGAAGCGGCGCAATCAAGCGATGCGCTGGTCGCCACTCTTGGCGATCGGCTCGATGAGGGATTTTTTGCTGACGCGGGAAACCGCTTGAGACTCGTCGCGAATTTCGGCGCCGGGGTCGACCATATCGACGTCGTTGCGGCGAACGCCAGCGGCGTCACAGTGACAAACACGCCTTCGGTGCTCGCAGAAGACGCCGCAGATATGGCGATGGCGCTCATCCTCGCGGTGCCGCGCCGGCTCGTCGAGGGGGTGCGTGCGCTGGAAGAGGGTCGGTTCATCGGCTGGTCCCCGACGTGGATGCTCGGCTCGCGGGTCAAGGGCAAGAAGCTCGGCATGATCGGGCTGGGTCGCGTTGGACAGGCGGTCGCGCGCCGCGCCCGCGCCTTCGGCCTCGACATCCACTATCACGCCCGCGCCGCCATCAATCCCCATGTCGAGAAGGAACTCGCAGCGACCTATTGGGAGAGCCTCGACCAGATGCTCGCCCATATGGACATCCTTTCGGTCAACTGTCCGCACACCCCAGCGACCTATCACCTCCTGTCGCGCCGCCGACTCGAGCTCATGCCGGCGAGCTCCTATATCGTGAATGTGTCGCGCGGCGAGGTGATCGATGAGGCCGCGCTCGCCGACATGATCGCTGCGGGGCGCCTCGCCGGCGCCGGCCTCGACGTTTACGAGCGCGAACCCAAGCCCAACCCCAAGCTCCTTGCTGCGCCCAATGTCGTTCTCCTGCCGCATATGGCGTCCGCGACAGTCGAGAGCCGGATCGAAATGGGCGAGCGGGTGATCATCAACCTCAAAATGTTCGCCGACGGCCATAAGCCGCCGGACCGGGTGATCTTGGGAATTGATTAGGGCCCCGCTAGGCGGGCGTTAGGACACCCGGCGCACGAACGGCCATCCGTCGTGCAACCGGGGCTCCTCGCTCGGCGCTCGGCCCCGGCGCTCGACACCCCCGTTGCAAGGCTGTAACAGCAAAGCGGAATCGGTTGCGCATCGCCGCGAATTTGCGCAGATTTGAGTTGAATTTAACGGGCCGGCGGCAAGATTGGGGTCGTCGGGGTCCCGCGGGACCGACAGGTTGACGAGGGGTCACGTGATCCGGGGAATGGCAGCTTCGTTTGCGTCGGTCGCGGCTTTTGCGGCGGTAGGGGCTATGGCTGACAGCGTGCCGCCGCCCAGCGACCTTTCGCGTTTTGCCGATCCGGACAACATCGTCCTTGCCGTGCGCACCGCCTTTCCGGCGGCTGGCGGCGAAGTTCGTCTCGCCGTTTACGCAGACGAGACGCAGTTTCTGGAAAAGGCGCTGGCCAAGCACGAAGCCGTCGTCGATGAATCGGGCGTCGCCGTGATGAAGCTCGCCGAACTCGCGCCAGGGACTTACGCCTTCGCCGCTTATTACGACGCCAATGGCGACGGCAAGCTCAACCGCGGCGGCGTCCTCGGCAAGCCCAAGGAGCCCTTTGGCTTTTCGAACGGCGTTCGACCGAAACTCAGGAAGCCGAAATTCGAAGAAGCCGCCGTCGATGTTGCGCCAGGCGCCGTCGTCGAACTGACCATCGAGGACTGATCTTCGCCGCCACGCCCGCACCCGCCGGGATTGGTTCGTTTCCTGAGCAAGCGGACATTCGCCTGCGCGGCCCAAGAGAGAGGCGGGCGTTTGCGCCGCCGCCTGAATTTACCGACGACTTGGGTGCGCGAACATTTTGCGACGTGGACCTTATCTGCCTGACCGATAGGTCAGTTCAAGGAATACATCCTCGAGGTCCGGTTCGACCGTCGTGAGATCCTTCACCTTCACGCCCGCCTCCGACAGCCGCTCGAGGATGTCGGCGACCTGAGCCTTGCTCGGCTGATACGGAATGATCAGGCGGCCGTCCTTGAGTTCGGCGGCGTAAGGCGCGAGCGCGGGCGCCGCGTTGAGCGGCTCAAGCGGCGTCACCAGGAGCGATTTGTTGTCGAACGAGGCGATCAGCTTTTCGGTTGGCTCGCAGGCGACGACGCAGCCTTCGTGGATGATGGCGATGCGGTCGCAAAGCTCCTGCGCCTCTTCGAGATAATGCGTGGTCAGGACGATCGTCACGCCGGATCTGTTGAGGCCGACGACGTAATGCCAGAGTTGTTTCCTGAGCTCGATGTCGACCCCGGCGGTCGGCTCGTCGAGGATCAGGACCGGCGGCGCATGAACCATCGCCTTGGCGACGAGAAGCCGCCGTTTCATTCCGCCGGAGAGCATGCGCACATAGGCGTCGGCCTTGTCGGAAAGGCCGAGGGCTTCGAGAATCTCCATCGTGCGCCGTTCCGGTTTCGGCACGCCGTAGAGCCCCGCCTGGATTTCAAGCGCCTCCTTCGGCGTGAAGAAGACGTCCATGTTGATTTCCTGCGGCACGACGCCGATCGCCGCGCGCGACTGGCGCGGATTCCTGTCGATATCGAAACCCCAGACGGTCGCCGAGCCCGCGGTCTTCTTCACCAGCCCGGCGAGAATATTGATGAAGGTCGACTTGCCGGCGCCGTTGGGACCCAGGAGCCCGAAAATCGAACCCCGCGGCACGTCGAGGTCGATGCCTTTCAACGCCTCCTTCGCCGGCGCCTTCTTGGTCGCCGCGTAGATTTTGCGCAGGCCTCGCGCCGAGATTGCTGCGCTGGAGGCGGCGATTGGCGTTGGTGGATTTGCGGTGCGGGTGTCCATCTCACAACCATAGGGCGGATGAACTCCGCCCGGAAGAAATCCGGGATCTAGCATGATCTGCCTTTGACAAGAGATTCGATACCTGATTTCTCATCCCTGATGTCGCTGGCGGATTTCATCCGCCCTACGGTTCTGATCCCAGATCCCCTGATGTCTGAACGCGATATTCCTCCCCCGCCTGAAGTAATTTATGTCGGCGAACGGCGAATCGCCTGCAACGGCGACGGCGGACCCTTGGGTCATCCGATCGTCTGGTATTCGCTCGAGGACGGCGAGGCCGAGTGCGGATATTGCGATCGGAAGTTTGTTTACGATCCGGCTAGAGCCCGCGCCTGATTCGGGCTCACCGGCCGTCGCTGCGCAGGATTTTCACCACGTCTTTGAACTTCGCCGGAGACGATTGCAGTATAGCATGCCGGAAGATGCGGCCCATGGCGCCGGCGATCGCCGCCGCGAAAACCAGCATCAGCGCGGTTGCGCCGGCGATTTCCCAGAAGGGCGGGTCGGAGGCCGCGCGCATCATGACGGCATAAGGCGTGTAGATCGGAATCCAGGTGAGGACTGAGGCCACCGCCCCGTTGGGATTCTGATAGATCATCACCACAAACGGCAGAGGCAGCCAGACGAGCAACATCAACGGGCCCATATAGCTCTGCGCGTCCTGCATGGTGTTGGAAACCGCGCCGATCGCGAGAAAGATCATTGCGAACATCGCGTAGGCCGCGGCGAAGTAAAAGAGATAAATGAAGATCAGCCCGGACGCGAACAGCGCCGAGAGCGTGTCGCTTGAAAACTGCGCCCCGCCCAGTCCCGCCGCAGCGACGAGCCCGGTGACGCCGAAAATCGTCGGCAGAGTGAGGCCGACGGCGGCGATCCCGATGAGCTTGCCCCACATCAGCTGTCCGGCGGTCACTGAAGACAGGAGCACTTCGACGACCTTGTTCGACCGCTCCTCGATGGTGCCGGTCAGGAGCAGATTTCCCGCCGCGAAAATGATGACAAGCAGCATGTAGGTCATGACCGCGGGCAAAGCGATTTCGATCCGGTCGCGATCGCCGAGTTCTGCTTCATGCGCGTCTTTATCGGCGCGAAACTCCGAGAGGGGCGCGCGGATATCCACAAGGGTTGCGAAAGCCTCCGCCGTCACGCCAAGACGATCCGCAGCGCGCCCGCGAAGCGCCTGGCCAAGCGCGTCGGAGATCGCCTCCTTCAATGCGAAATCCGTAAGATTGCGGCTCCAGTATTGCGCCGGAGTTGCATTCTCCCGGGGACCGAAATCGACCGGAATGAACACCGCCGCGAAAACCGGTTGTTCGTTGAGACGCCTCTCGCCAAGGAGATAGGGCCGCATGGCTGCGACCGCCGCGTCGAGAGACGGAGCGGCGAGCACCTCCGCAGGCGGATCAATCATCGCGAATTCGAGGGGGGGAGACGCAAAAGGCGGCGCGCCTCTGCGCAGATAAGGCGCAACCGCGGCGCGCGCCGCCTCGAGACCCTCGACGGCGAAGCTCTCCGCGCGGGCCCGCGAACGCGCAGCTGCGTAGAAGGGTTGCGGAATCGAGCCGGCCTCGAGTGCGCCGGGTTCGGCGGCGAGGGCAAGCCACGAATCCCAGGCGGCCAGAATGTCCCACTTGCGGCGAATCTCAAGTTCGGCCGCAATCGTCTCCGTGTAGCCCCCGGCGAGATCGACGACAACGTAGCGGCGCGCCGACTTCGATTGTTCCAGAAAACCGAGGGTGGCGCCGACGAGGATCGCGCCGAGCGGCATGAGGATCAGGAAAAGCAGAAATCCGCGTGAAAAAATGTATTGCCGGTATTCGCGCCAGGCGATGATGAGCGCCGGCCTCATGCGGCCTCCTCCGCCAACGGTTCGGCGATCGGGGACGCCTGTTCGCCGGCGACGGCCACAAAGATATCGTGGAGAGATGCGCCAGCGAGTTCGAAGCGGCTCAAACGCAGCCCCGCATCGAACGCCGCCTTGAGGACGAGCTGCGGATCGGCCCCCGGCGCAAGCGACAGTTCGTAGTCCTTTTCGCCGTTCTCGGCCTCGCCGGCATGCGCAAGCTGCGCGACTCCGCGCGCCTTGGCGAGCCAGTCGGCCGGATCGCGCGTGCGCAGCAGAAGGCGCGGCGGGTGCAGCGCGCGCGCTTCGGCGATATCCCCTTCGAACCGGCTTTGCCCCCTGGCGATGATCAGGAAGCGGTCGCAAAGCCGTTCGGCGTGCTGCATCACATGCGTCGAGAAGATCACCGTGCGGCCTTCCTGCCGAAGCGATCGGATGAGATCCTCAAGCGCATGCTGGTTGATCGGATCAAGGCCGGAAAACGGCTCATCGAGAATGAGCAGTTCGGGATCGTGGGCGATCGCCGCAAGCAGCTGGACCTTCTGCGCCATGCCTTTCGACAGTTCGTCATTGCGCGCGCGTGCAAAATCCTTAAGCCCGAATCGGGCGAGGAGTTCGGCGGCCTTCCTGCGCGCTGGATCGCGCTTTGCGCCGCGCAGCATTGAGAAATAGGCGATCGTCTCGGCGGCGCGCATCTTGCGATAAAGTCCGCGCTCCTCGGGAAGATAACCGATGCGGCGCCGCACCGGCGTTGCTGACGGCGAGCCGAGAACCGAGATGCGCCCCGACGTCGCCGGGATGATGCTGAGGATCATCCGCAGGGTCGTCGTCTTGCCGGCGCCGTTCGGTCCGAGAAAGCCGAAGATCTCGCCCTTCTCAACTTTGAAGGTGAGGCCGTCGACGGCGTTGAACGCGCCGTAGCGCTTCACGACATTCTCAAGGATCAGAACGGGCTCGGTCATCTGGCTCCAGGGCGGCCGCATTGCGCCCGAAATTGGGCGAAGGCCATTAAGATTGCTTTCGCCGCTGAAGTTCAAGCCGCATGAGGGGACGATCGGCCCGCCGCCTGGCGATCTCGACGAAGCCCGCGCGTTCAAAGACCGAGGCGACGCCATGATTACAGCGAAACGGGCGGCGCCTTGGCCGCAGCATCGATGGGGCAGGCGTCGATGACGCGCGCGCCACACTTCTTCGCCCAGACGATCGCGCCCTCGACAAGCGCGCTCGACACGCCCTGACCCCGATGCCCGCGCGGGACGACGAAACAGCTGACGGCGTAGACAGCCTCATCGGCCGCATCGTCGGGATCGACAGGCGCGCTCAGCCGGCGAGCGCCGTTCCAGTTCGGCACGTCGGAGCGCGGGCCGATCTGGATCCATCCGACCGGTTCGCCGCCGCGATAGGCGAGAAGCCCTGGCGATGGTCCGGCGGCGACGCGTTTGCGGAACCGGGATTTCATCGTCTTGCGGCGGGTCGGGTTTTCGAAATCGCTACGCGAGGCCCGCCAGTACATGCACCAGCAGCCGAAAAATCCTCCCGAAGGGCCGAAGATTTTTTCAGATCGCGCCATCGGTCCGGCGTCAACGGGAGGCAGACCGTCTTGGAGCGAAGGGCCCGCGGCATAGCTCACCAGGTTCCTGTATTCTTCATGCTCGTCCAGGGTTCGGCCGGCGGGAGCGCAGCGCCCTCCTGAAGGAGCTCGATCGAAATGCCGTCGGGCGAGCGGACAAAAGCCATGCGGCCATCGCGCGGCGGCCGGTTTATCACCACCCCGGCGTCCATGAGGCGTTTGCAGGCGGCATAGATGTCGGCGACGCGATAGGCGATGTGACCGAAATTCCGGCCGCCCGCATAATCCTCCTTGTCCCAATTGTAGGTGAGTTCAATCATCGGCGCCTTGGTCGCGCGCGCGCTCTCGACGTCGTCAGGCGCAGCGAGAAAGACCAGCGTATAGCGTCCCTCGCTGTGGTCCGAGCGGGAGACTTCAGCGAGGCCGAGCTGGGCGCAGTAGAAGTTCATGGACGCGTCCAGGTCGGTCACCCGCACCATGGTGTGTAGATAGCGCATCAGCGGTCAACTCAAGATTCGCCGTTCTTCTCACACGCGCTTCAGTCGCGCCAGCGCGCTGGCGAGCGCAGCGGCGAATTCGCCTCGTTCGCCGGGCGAGAGGAACGATCCCAGGATCAGCGTCCGCCCCTTCGACATCAGGCGGACCTGGCTGTCATGGCGGACCGGACGGTCGATCATGACCCGTGTCCAATGAGGCGAGAGCCGCCATCGCGTCTCGTGCCCGGAGGGAAGAACGCGGGAGACGAGCATCTGGTTGGGGGTCAGATGTACGCGTTCGCGCAGGCGCCCCTGCCGATAGCTCAGTTTGAACGCAAGCCAGACGAGAACGACGTCGGCCCCGCAAAATCCGACCACCGGCCAAGCCCCGATCAAGAAGAATACGGTCCCCATGGTCGTATTGACAGCGATGAGGAACGCCATGACCGCGATAAAGCCCTGATTGGGAAGCGAGCGATTGGGAGAAAGCACTGCGTCAAAGGCGCCGGTCGCCGACGCGGCCTCCGGAAGGTCGACCGCGCGCCCGGCGGCGAAAGGAGCCATGTCTTCGATATCGGCGTTACGCATCACCACTGACAACATAATCGGCGCGGACGCGTTCCGATAGGCGATGGCGCCGGTGAAAGAGCGAAATGCGGGCTTTCCGCAAATCTGGCGCGACCGCTCTTAAATCGAGCCGCTTTGACCGGCGCTTGCAGAGCGGGCTAATGCCGCGATCATGGCGAGGAAGCTGACGCGCGTGAAGGCGGCCGAATTCTACGCGCTTTTAGCAGCGAAAATCCCGGCGCCGGAAACCGAGCTGGAATTCCGAAACCCCTATACGCTCCTCGTCGCAGTCATCCTCTCCGCGCAGGCGACCGACGCGAGTGTGAATCTCGCGACGCCGGCGCTCTTCGCCGCCGCGGACACTCCCGAGAAGATGGTCGCCCTCGGAGAAAAGAAAGTCGCCCGGTTCATCAAGACTATCGGGCTGTGGCGCATGAAAGCGAGGAACATTGTCGCCATGTCGAGACTCCTGATCGAGCGGCATGGAGGGGCCGTGCCGATGGATCGCGACTCTCTTCAGGCGCTGCCGGGGGTCGGGCGGAAGACCGCCAATGTGGTCTTGAACGCGGCGTTTGGCGAGCCCACGATAGCGGTCGACACGCATGTCTTTCGCGTCGGCAACCGGACCGGGCTCGCTCCGGGCCCGACGCCGCACGCCGTCGAAGAAGGGCTGTTGCGAATCACCCCGGCTGAATATCTTCAGCACGCACATCACTGGCTGATCTTGCACGGCCGCTATGTCTGCGTCGCGAGGCGGCCGAAATGTCCCGAATGCGTCGTTCGCGAGATTTGTTTGTACAGGGATAAAACTAAATGATCGTGACATGGCCTCAAAATTCGCCGCCGCCGGCCGCCACGCGCCAGGGCGGGCCATGATCGCAGACGACCGGCTCATTGTCGCCCTCGATCTTCCAACCGTCGCGGCGGCCGAGGAGATCGTCGCCCAGCTCGGAAGCGAGGGATCGTTCTACAAGATCGGCTATCAGCTTGCGCCGGTCGGCGGTTTTGAGCTTGCGCGTGATTTGTCCGGTCGCGGAAAAAGAATCTTTCTCGATCTCAAGCTCCACGATATTGGCGCGACGGTCGAAAAGGGCGTTGCAAGCGTTTGCCGGCTCGGCGCCGATTTCCTGACCGTGCATTCCGAACCTGACGTTCTGAGCGGCGCCGTTGCGGGCCGCGGCGACGACCCGCGTCTCAAGATTCTGGCGGTTACGGTGCTTACCAGTCTCGACCAAGGCGCGCTCGCCCGGTCCGGCATCGCCATGAAGCTTGAGGACCTTGTCCTCAAGCGCGCCGAACTCGCCGCCGAAGCCGGCGCCGACGGCGTCATCGCCTCGGCGCGAGAAGCCGCAGCGATCCGCAAGCGCTTTGGAGAACGGCTCAAAATAGTGACGCCCGGCGTACGTCCGGCCGGCGCGTCCGCCGATGACCAAAAACGCGTCGCGACGCCCAGGGCAGCGATAGGAGTCGCCGATTATCTCGTTGTCGGCCGCCCGATCGTCGCGGCCAGTGATCCGGTCGCCGCCGCGCGCGCGATCGTCTCCGAAATGCGCGCCGTTAAGGCGTGAATGCGGAAGAAAGTCTGTATACAGACGGTATGCGGGTTCCGCGGAGCGCCGTCGGCCGCACCGTAAGACTCCGCCGTATCCGGACGATGTGGCTCTCGCGCAACGCTTCACGCGCATTAGCCATCTAAGGTTTTGGTCCGCTTCAGGAATAAAAAACTTATCGGACAGCATTGACGCGCCGTTATGATGGTCTGCGTCGGAGTTGGAGAGGCGGCAGGCCAACCGTTTCCTGACGGCTTCGACACGGCGAGCGAGGGGCGCACCGCAGCGTAACGGAAGCGGAGCGTTACCCTAGCCGGTCGCAGAGCCGGGGCTT
>Ga0187892_10003740_pt1 | contig 27083 bp, 27 predicted proteins | sample MA1701073metaG_FD_139345 | JGI IMG/M metagenome (GOLD analysis project Ga0187892, IMG submission 139345) | Bio-ooze microbial communities from a basaltic lava cave in the Kipuka Kanohina Cave System on the Island of Hawaii, USA - MA170107-3 metaG ... | reverse complement strand
TTCAACGTCGATCGCTTCGATGTCGTCGCCGCCAACGAGCTCGACCCGGCGGAGCGCGAGAAAGTAATGCGCCCCGAATATCGATCCTTACCGCTTACCGGACCGCGGATCGTCGCCGCGGTGATGCCTTCCGATCGCGAAGAGCGACACCGGATCCTGTTCTCCGCCGTCGGCGCGGGCTACGATTTGCCGAACTTCCCGCAACACTACGTGCCCTATGAAGAACAGATCTCACAGGCAATCGCGCGCTCCCGCCCTCTGGACGATCTCACGCAAAGGCGCGCGGAAGCTGAACCGCAACTCGCGGCCTTGAAGAAGGAGCTCACCGGGCGGGCCAATGACCTTGGTTTCCTGCCCGTGCGCGCCCGCAAGCAAGATCTCACCGCCATCATCGACCGCAAGACCGGCGAGGTGCTCAAAGTGTTACCCATCGACCCGTGGGTGTGATCTTGTGTCCCACGCACCAAAATCCAATAGCCGCGAGGAGCTCTCTGCGCGTGCTACACTGCAGCTATGGCAACCGTCACCTTTAATACCCTCAAGTTCGTCAAGAAGCTCGAGGATGCCTAATGAGCACGATCACTTTCGACACCCATGAATATATCAAGCGATTGCGGGCGGCCGGCTTTTCGGAGGATCAGGCCGAGGCGCTATCGTCGGCACAGAAAGAGTCTCTGGCCCAAGCCCTCCTTATCACCCTGGCGACGAAGGATGACATCATGCGGCTGGAACGGCGAATGGACGGGGTGGACGCTCAATTGATGCTTATAAAATGGATGATGGGTATCATTCTTGGCGGAATTATCGCGCTCCTTCTCAAGGCGTTCTTCCCAGTGTGAGTGCGCTAACTACGCCAGACCCCAACGCCGTTCGCCGGAGGCGAAGCTCCTTGATATCCCGCTTGACGCCGGCCCGAAGCTTCTCGATATCCCGCTTTAATCCCACACCAAGCTCTTTGACGTCCCGCTTGGTGGCAAGACTCTGCTCGATAAAACTCGGCCTCCGCCTGCGCCAACGCTTCCGCCTGCTGATCGGTAAAACCGCCCTCCTTAAGGCGCTTGGGCGAGTGTGCGCAGGCTGCGGCTGCTCATGATAGCAGCTTCGCGTTGGAAGGACCGGCATGGCGCGAAGCAGGTGGTCCGTCCTTGGACCTCATCCGCATCCGTGCGCCGCATGCAGGCTTCCGGCAATTTCGTTCCGGGGCCACCTTGCAATGCGGTAATCTTATCGGACCGCGGATGGCGTATCTTTAACGTCCTGGCTTATGCCGGGACAGTCATGCCAATAACTGTGAACGCCGTTTTACCCCGGGCGCCGGTGCGTTGACCGGGGCGCATCCGGCGTGGTAGGGCCCGCAGCTTCGTCCGTGGCAGCCGGGCGGCCACCGCGGGTAGTAAATGTCAAACGGCGAGAAAATCCTGGTTGGGCTCGATGAAGGGTTCGAGGGCCTTGAGGATTTCCTTGTGTACCTTCGGCCCGCCGGTGACGACGTTTCCGGAGCGGAGATAGCCGGGGCCTCCTTCCAGATCGCTAACGATACCGCCGGCTTCGAGGATCAAAAGCGCACCCGCGGCGATGTCCCATTGCTCCAATCCGAATTCCCAGAAGCCATCCAAGCGCCCGCAAGCCACGTAGGCGAGGTCGAGCGCCGCCGATCCCGCCCGGCGTATTCCAGAAGTCACTTGGATCAGCGCCTTGAACATCGCGAGGTAGCGGTCGAGGTGCTGCAATTCCCGGAACGGGAACCCGGTGCCCAACAAAGCCCCCGGCAAGTTAGGGTGTTGAGTGACGCGGATGCGGCGATCGTTCAGGAGCGCTCCCTCCCCGCGGCTCGCCGTGAACAACTCCTGCCGCAGGGGATCGTAAACCACAGCCTGGTCCAGCCGCCTCCTATATTTCAGAGCGATGGAAACGGCGAATTGCGGAAACCCGTGTATGAAGTTGGTCGTGCCATCCAAGGGATCGATGACCCATTGGTACTCGTCGCTCCCGTGAGTGCCGCTCTCCTCGGCCAGGATGGCATGGTTTGGATAGGCCTTGAGGAGGATCTCGATGATCGCACCCTCGGCCAGTCGATCAACCTCGGTGACAAAGTCGTTCTGTTGTTTGGTATCGATACGCAAGCCTTGAACGCGGTCGAGGTGCCTGACGATAATGTCACCCCCTTTGCGCGCGGCGCGAATTGCGATATTGAGCATGGGGTGCATCGGTGGCTTGCCTCAGGGGTTGCGTCGTTATGAATCAAGCGCGAAATTCTATCCAACAATGAGCGTGGAAGCGAAACAGGCTTGAATCCCCGATGAATAGTGGCGCTTTGGCGAAATTGCGCTTTGTGCTGGTGCGGCCGACGCATCCCGGCAATGTCGGCGCCAGTGCGCGCGCGTTGAAGACCATGGGACTCAGGCGTCTCTTCCTCGTGGCGCCTAATCGCTATCCTTCGGCCGACGCCACGGCGATGGCCGCCCGAGCCGCCGATGTGCTGCGGGAGACCGTGATCTGTGGATCGCCCGCCGAGGCCGTGCGCGGATGCGGTCTGGTGGTCGGTGCCAGCGCTCGGGACCGCAGCATCCCCTGGCCGACTGTCTCTGCGCGCGAAGGCGCGTCACGAATCCTCCAGGCGACCGCGCGCGGCGAGGTTGCTGTTCTCTTCGGGCCGGAGCATTCCGGCCTCAGCAATGCCGAGGTCGACCTTTGCCAGCTTTTGGTCAAGGTGCCGGCCGCCCCGGAGTATTCCTCACTCAATCTAGCGGCTGCGGTTCAGATCATTGCCTACGAATTGCGCCAAGCCGCGATCCCTCACCATGCGGCGGATCTCGCTATCGAACGCGCCGCGACCGCCGACGAGATGGCGCGGCTTTACCTGCACCTCGAAGAGACCATGATCGATGCCGGGTTCCTCGATCCGCAGAAACCGCGCCGGCTCATGCGGCGCATGCGGCGATTGTTTAATCGCGTTAGCCTCGATCAGAACGAGCTAAACATCCTGCGCGGGTTTCTCGCAGCGGCGCAGGCCAAGATAAAAACCAAGGTTTCTGGTGATCTTGAGCGCTAGCCGGCGTCGATGACCACGCGCGCATCGCTCTCCCGCGCCGCTTCCACCCAACCGATTCGCCAGGCGGACTCGCCGCCGTGCCGAAGGTGTTCGAGCGCCCCGCTGGCGTCGTCTGGGCTCACGATCACGACCATGCCGATACCACAGTTGAACGTCCGGTACATCTCCCGCGTTTCGATGTCGCCGGCATCCCGGATCCATTCGAAGATCGGCGGCCACGGCCACTCCCTGGTTGCAATCACTGCCCTAGTGCCCGGAGGCATGATGCGCGGCAAATTGTCGATGAAGCCCCCGCCCGTGATGTGGGCGATGGCCCGGAGGCGGACGCTACGAAGCAAGGCAAGGATCGTCTTCACGTAGATGCGGGTCGGTTCCATCAAAGTATCGGCGAGGCTGCGGCCGCCGAGATCCACCGTCAAATCCGCGCCCGAGTCGGTGATCAATTTTCGGATCAATGAATAGCCGTTGGCGTGCGGACCGCTCGATCCGATACCGATGATGGCGTCGCCCGGGATCACCCCACGCCCGTCGATAAGCCGATCTTCCTCAACGACGCCGACACAGAATCCGGCGAGATCGTAGTCGGCTCTTTGATACAAGCCCGGCATCTCGGCCGTCTCGCCGCCGATGAGCGCCATCCCGGCCAGCTCGCAGCCTCGGGCGATGCCGGCGACCACGTGCTCGGCGGTGTCGAGGTTTAGCCGGCCCGTGGCAAAATAATCGAGGAAGAACAGCGGCTCCGCGCCTTGCACGACCACGTCGTTCGCGCACATCGCGACGAGATCGATGCCGATCGTCCGGTGCCGATCAAGGTCAATCGCGAGCTTGAGCTTAGTGCCCACGCCATCGGTCGAGGAGACCAACAGCGGTTTGCGATAGTTCAATCCGGCGAGGCTGAAAAGTGCCCCGAAGCCGCCGATTCCGCCCATCACCCCCGGCCGGTGGGTCGCGTGCGCATACGGTTTTATGCGCCGCGCGAACTCGTTGCCACGCTCGATGTCGACCCCCGCGTCCCGGTAAGTTGCTCCCTTTTCTTGGCCGTTTCGCATCGGCTTATGGTAGCGGCGTGGGATTCGCGCGGCAAACCTTGACGGCGGCCGCTGTCTTAGCATACGTTCCGCGCATGCGCTGGGTGCGATATCTTCTGCTGGCCGCGGGATCGGTCCTCGCCTTAGCGAGTGAAGGGGCCCAGGTCCGTGGGCTTTACGAGGCGGAGATCCCGACCGCGGGCGGCGAGCCGGCTGCCAAGGCCGAAGCGATGGAAATGGCGCTCCGGGTCGTGCTCGTCAAACTCACGGGCGATCGAAATGCCGCGCAGCGCGAAGGCGTCGCGAGTCTATTCAAAGAGCCGCAGGTTTACATACAACAATACGGATATCAGACCTCCGAGGGCGAGCCCGGGAACGCGGGCAGCGGTGGGCGTGTGTTGGCGGTGAAATTCGACGCGAAGACGCTCAGCGGCGCTCTCCATCGCGCGGGTTTGAATCTCTGGGGACCTGAGCGCCCGCTGGTGCTGGTCGCGGTCTCGCTCGGCTCCGGCGAAAAACGCGTTATGGTCAGTCGTGACGACGCTTCGGGCTACACGCATGCCATCGAGTATCAAGCCCGGCTGCGCGGCCTACCCATCGTGATACCGATCATGGATGAGCGCGATCGGGCATGGCTGTCCGATCTGCAAGCGCTGCCAGCAACGGCCACCGGCGAGGTATCCAACCCCTACGGAGCCGATGCGATCCTGACGGGCCATCTCGACGAACTGGCCAGCGGTTTGTGGGAGGCTAGCTGGAGCCTATTCTATGGCGGAGAAGTTCAACGCTGGTCGTCCCAAGGCGATAGCGCGGAGACGGTGTTGGAGGAAGGCGTCGACCAGGGCACCGACGCTGTGGTCGCACAATTGAACGCGCAGTTGCTGGAGGAGGTCGTCGAGCTCACCGTGCACGGCGTGGCAGCGCTCGACCACTATGCGCAATTACAGCGTTACTTGGAATCGCTCGAAGCGGTCACCCATAGCAGCGTCGTTCGGTTACAACCGAATAGCGTGGAATTTGCGGTGACCGCCCGTGGCGGCGAAAGGGCGCTCGGCCGCGCCATCGCTCTCGGCAAGTACCTGGAGCCGATGAGTGGGGAACCGGCGCCCGGGCATTACCGACTACGCTTGCAGTAAAACCTGGGATCGGGCATCTCCGTGACGCGGCAGAGACAACTCCCGTTCGTATTCCCCGAGGGCAGGATCCCGAGCTTCGAGCTTTACTATCCGGGGCCCAATCGCGAGGTCTTCGAGCACGTCCGGCGGCTCGGCGAGGCGCCGGCGAGTCTCTATTTGTGGGGGCCTAGCGGTACCGGAAAGACACATCTCCTGCAGGCCGCCGGTCATGAGTTTACCGCCTTGGGGCGCCGGGCCTGTTACCTCCCACTCGCGCAAAACGCGGAGCTATCCCCAACGATCTTGGAGGGGCTTGAGGATCTGGACTTGGTCTGCATCGACGAGTTGCACAGCGTCGCGGGGAACCGCGAGTGGGAGCGCGCGTTACTTCATTTGTACGAGCGGTTGCGGGATTTCGGGCGCTGCTTCGTCCTCGCCAGTCTGGAAAGCCCCGGATTCATCAACATCGATCTGCCCGATCTCAAATCGCGGCTCACCTGGGGTTTGGTATTCCACCTCCGGCAACTCGACGAGTGTGATAAAATCCGCGCGCTGCAGTGGCGCGCAAAGCTTCGCGGCGCGGATCTTCCCGTTGACGTGGCGAAGTATCTTTTGCGGCGCAATTCGCGCGCGATGGCGGAGTTATGCCGGGTGCTCGATGAGTTGGATGAGTCGTCGCTGGCTATGCAGCGTAGGCTCACACTACCGTTAATGCGCGCTGTGTTAGATCGTCGATGATCACGGAGGCAGGCTATGACAACAACAACGATGGGGCCAGGCAAACAAGCGTGGTCCTGGTATAAAGCCGGCTGGCGGCTGTTCTTAATCAACCCTTCGACGTGGGTCTTGTACACGTTACTGTGGGTGCTATTGGCGATTATTCTTTGGCAGATCCCGATTCTCGGCCGCGTCGCTTTATGGATGATCAATCCCGCGCTTTACGCCGGGTTTCTATACCAAGCCGCCGAGATGGAACAGGGACGACCGCTTGCCGTGAACCATTTCTTCATCGGCCTTACCGATAAAACCAAGCGCCTGTCGCTGCTTATGCTGGGCGTCATCACCTTAGCCGCCTACGTTATTCTTAATGTCGTGACGGTGGTGGATCCGAGTCTGTATTCAACGATTGAGTCGCTATTGCGGGCCGATGCGAGCAGCGGGATCGTGGCGATCGTGATCAATCTACTCTTGCGCTGCGTGCTCTTGTTCATGATCCTTACCTTAGCGACGATGGCCTTGTTGTACTCCTGTCCCGCGATCATGTTTGCCGGGAGCGATGGGTTTGACGCCATGATGAATAGCTTTGAGACCTGCGCGCGCCACTGGCGCGCGTTTGCGGCTTTCATGGGCATCTTCATCGGACTGGCCATCGTGGCGATGATTCCCATGGGACTTGGGTTTTTAGTGCTGATACCGGTCACTTTCTGCGCCGCGTATGCCAGCTTTCAAACGCTGTACGGTTCAGCGCAGCCCGACGCGAACGCACCCGGCTAATAAATATACTTCGCGGGCGGGGTATGAACCTCGCCCTTGACCAAAGGGGAGAGCTGCACTTCTCCCCTTTGGAAATCCCATCGCTAAGGTACCCGCGGCAAGACCGCGGCGTATGCGTTAATTAATATCCTATGAGTCCAGGGCCTGTCGTAGGCGGAGGGCTGTCTGAGCGAGGCGCCTGCCGAGGGCGACACAAAGCTCGTGCTCATCGCCGCTGATCGGTCGATCGCTATCGGTGCCCGCGACATGGCTTGCGCCGTACGGTGTGCCCCCGCTCGCGCTGCGCATGAGCGCGGGCTCGCCGTAAGGTAAGCCCAGCACCAGCATTCCGTGGTGCAATAACGGAAGCATCATCGAAAGCAAGGTGCTTTCTTGCCCGCCGTGCTGGCTGGACGTGGAGGTAAAAACGGCCGCCGGTTTGCCGATCAACGCGCCCGACACCCACAGATCCGATGTCCCGTCGAGAAAATGCTTGAGGGGGGCGGCCATGTTGCCGAAGCGCGTTGGGCTCCCGAGCGCAAGCGCGGCGCACTCGACCAGATCGTCGCGGGTAGCGTAGGGAGGTCCACGTTCGGGAATCAGATCCTCGCTCGCCTCGGATTCGGCCGAGACCGCGGGAACCGTACGCAGGCGGGCTTGGCAATTCGGGACCCCGTCGATACCCCGCGCGACGAGGCGGGCCATCGCGGCGACGTTGCCGTGGCGGCTGTAATAAAGCACCAGGACATCGATCATACCACTCACAGAATTTCCAACACTCGTTCGGGCGGACGGCCGACGACCGCTTTGGCGCCGCTGACGACGATCGGACGTTCGAGCAAAATCGGATCTTGAATGAGCGCGGAAATCAGATCCTCGTCACTCAAGGTGGGATCATCGAGACCGGCTTGTTTATATTCGGGCTCGTTCTTACGCAGGAGCTCGCGTGGCTTGATGTGCAGAAGCTTCAAGAGCCGCGCTAGCGTCTCCCGATCGGGGAAGGTCTTAAGATATTCAACGATTTCCGGCTCGATTCCGCGTTTCTTAAGTAGCTCGAGGGCTTGCCGGGACTTGGAACAGCGTGGGTTGTGATAGATGGTTACCTGCATGATCCGATCTCCTGACGTTTGGCGATGTGGGTATTATCGCGCCTCGAATAGGAGCCGCAAACAACCGATTTGGTAGTGGGTTGCTTCCCTATACTTTTCATTGGGTAAGCTAGCCTAAAATCTAGTACATCGTTTCAACGATACGGTTACGTCAGAATCACTGAAGGTGTCATGCTATTGCTAATTCGTCATTCCAGCGCAAGCTGGAATCCAGGCTTTTTACTCTGCTTCTGGATGCCAGCTTTCCATCCTCGGGGCGCCAAGCAGGGCCCGTCCCTGGCCCTGGCTTTCGCTGGCATGACGGAAACATTATTGTGAACGTTTAACTAAAACGCACTACTCGGTTTGGTGAACACCTGTGTTAAGTGCCTGGTCAGCGGCCGCGTGCAAGGCGTCTATTTTCGGGCCCATACCCGCCACCAGGCGTTGCAGCTCGGACTCAACGGCTGGGTACGGAACGTCTCCAGCGGCCAGGTCGAGGTTCTGGCGTGCGGTCCCGCGGTCGAGGTCGAGAAGCTCATAAGGTGGCTTTGGCAGGGACCGCGAGAGGCGCGCGTAGCCGACGTTCGGTGCGAACCGGTATCGACGCCGGCCCCGGCAGGCTTTGTGATCCGCTAAGGAAGCTCTGCAAAAGTGTCGCGAGCACTGCGCAGGCCGAATCAACCGGCGAGACGGGCCTTAATAAACGGCACGGCCTCGTCGAGCTTGATATGGCTCGGGTGTTCATCCCGCCGGCTTTTGTATTCCAGTGTCTCGTTGTCCAACCCGCGTTCGCTAGGCACCAAGCGATGCGGGATCCCCACCAGATCCAAATCGTTGAACATCACGCCTGGCCGTTCTTGGCGATCGTAGTACAGGACCTCGATACCGGCCGCCAGCAGCTCGGCGTACAGCCGCTCGACCACGTCACCCAAGCGTCCCGAGCGCTGGATATTGATCGGCGCGAGCGCGACCTCGAAAGGTGCGATCGCCTCCGGCCAGATGATGCCGCGTTCATCGTGATTCTGCTCGATCGCCGCGGCCACAATCCGCGATACACCAATGCCATAGCACCCCATGATCAGGGTCACCGCCTCGCCGTTTTCGTCGAGGCAAGTGGCTTTCATCGTCCGGCTGTACTTGTCGCCTAGCTGGAAGATGTGGCCTATCTCGATGCCTCTCGCGATAGTCAAGGTACCCTGGCTGTCCGGGCTGGGATCGCCTTCGACTACTTTGCGGAGGTCGTCGACGTGTCGCGGCAACGGCAGGTCGCGACCCCAGTTGACGCCGGTGAGATGATAGCCGTCTTCGTTGGCACCGCAGACGAAATCGCTCATGCAGGCGACCGAGCGGTCGGCGATGATGCCCATGTTCAGTGATGTGTGTTGCAGATTCATCGGGCCGATGTAACCGGCGCGGCCGCCCAGATGGCCTTCGATTTCTTCGTCGCTGGCGAAGCGGAAATCGCCGATCCGCTTGCGCGCCTTGGCCTCGTTGAGGTCGTGGTCGCCGCGCAGCAACAGGAGACAAAATTGTTTATCGCGAACCATCACGGCGATGGTCTTCAGTATCTTTGCCGGCGGCACGCCCAGATAGGCGCTAACTTCGGCGATGTTCTTCTTGCCAGGCGTGGGGATCCTCTTCATCTCCTCTTTGGAGGCTGAGGGGGCATTCGTGGGCGGCAGCGCCTCCGCAAGCTCCACGTTGGCGGCGTAGTCGGAGGTCGGGCAGAAGGCGATAGCATCCTCACCGGAATCGGCCAGCACATGAAACTCGTGCGACATAGACCCGCCGATGTTGCCGGTATCCGCAAGCACGGCGCGAAATCTCAGCCCTATGCGGGTGAAGATTCGGGTGTAGGTCTCGTACATCCGGTCATAGGTCGCTTGCAACGAGCGTTGATCAAGGTGAAAGGAATAGGCGTCCTTCATCAAAAACTCGCGCGCCCGCATGATGCCGAAACGCGGCCGCACCTCGTCGCGGAACTTGGTCTGGATCTGGTAGAAGCTCGCGGGCAGTTGCTTGTAGCTACGGATCTCTCGGCGCACCAGATCCGTGATGACTTCTTCATGGGTCGGACCGAGACAAAACTCGCGTTCATGCCGATCCCGGAAGCGCAGAAGCTCCGGGCCATAGTGCTGCCAGCGGTGCGATTCCTCCCACAACTCCGCCGGTTGCACACCGGGTAGCAAGACCTCTTGGGCACCGGCGCGATCCATCTCTTGGCGGATGATGCGTTCCACCTTGCGCAGAACGCGCAATCCGAGTGGAAGCCAGGTATAAATCCCCGCCGCGAGCCGGCGGACCATACCTGCCCTCAGCATGAGATGGTGGCTGATAATCTCGGCGTCGGCGGGGGATTCCCTCACGGTCGGGAGTAAAAGCTGCGAGATCCGCATTGTGGTGCCCTCCTAGCGTTGCCGGATAGTTTCGGCCGAGTCGGCGACGCCCTTTGAGCCGCGCATTCTACACCATTGCAGCGGCTTGACCTGATTCCGAAATGCCAGTAGCTTCTCATATTTCAAGGTCCCGAAAGGTGTTAGAGGTGACAGAAAAATTACGCGGGGCGGAAATCTTCGTACGCTGCCTCAAAGACGAGGGGGTCGATTACATTTTCGGCTATCCCGGCGGGGCCGTGCTCCATATCTATGACGCGTTGTATCAGCAGGACGCCGTCAAGCACATCCTCGTGCGGCACGAGCAAGGCGCCACCCACGCCGCGGACGGTTATGCGCGGGCCACCGGCAGGCCGGGCGTGGTCTTGGTAACCTCGGGTCCCGGCGTGACCAACACCATCACCGGGATCGCCACGGCCTACATGGACTCGATCCCGCTGGTCGTATTCACCGGTCAGGTGCCGACCCATCTCATCGGCAATGACGCTTTTCAAGAAGTCGATGCGATCGGTATCACGCGTCCGTGCGTCAAGCACAATTTCCTGGTCGAAAACGTCAACGACCTCGCGAGCGTAATCAAGAAGGCGTTTTACATCGCCACCACGGGCCGCCCCGGTCCGGTGGTCGTGGATATTCCGAAAGACGTCACCGCCGACCTGGCCGAGTACCATTACCCGGAAACGGTCGAAATGCGTTCCTATAAACCGGTCACCAAGGGCCATCCGGGCCAGATCAAGAAGGCCGTGGCGCTCATCCTCGCGGCCAAGCGTCCTATAATTTACACCGGCGGCGGTGTCGTGCTCGACAATGCCGCTGGGCAGCTCATCGAGTTTACGCGCCATCTCGGCTACCCGATCACCAACACCTTGATGGGGCTTGGCGCCTACCCGGGAACGGATCCGCAGTTCATCGGTATGCTCGGGATGCACGGCACCTACGAGGCCAACATGGCGATGCACCACTGCGACGTGCTCATCGCCATCGGCGCGCGCTTCGATGACCGCGTCACGGGCGATCTCAAGCACTTTTGCCCGGAGGCCAAGATCGTCCATATCGACGTCGATCCCTCGTCGATCGCGAAGAACGTACCGGTCGCTGTACCGATCGTGGGCGGCGCGGGCAGTGTCTTGCGCGACTTGATCAAGGCGCTGCGCGAAAGCGGCGCGAAACCGGATCAGGGCGTGCTGGCGACGTGGTGGGGACAAATTAAGGAATGGCAGGCCGTCGATTGCTTGCGTTACGACCGCACCACCGAGGTCATCAAACCCCAGTATGTCATCGAGCAGCTCTACGAGCTCTCGGGCGGCGATGCGTATATCACTTCCGATGTCGGCCAACACCAGATGTGGGCGGCGCAGTATTTTAAGTTCGACCAACCCCGGCGGTGGATTAACTCCGGAGGGCTCGGCACCATGGGGTTCGGCTTGCCTGCGGCCTTGGGCGTGCAGCTCGCGTTCCCCGATCATCTCGTAGCCTGCATCACGGGCGAGGCCAGCTTGGTAATGTGCATCCAGGAGCTCTCGACCTGCCTGCAGTACGGGCTGCCCATTAAAATCATCAATCTTAACAATCGCTACATGGGAATGGTCCGGCAGTGGCAAGAATTCTTCTACGATCGGCGCTACTCGCACTCGTATATGGATGCCTTGCCCGATTTCGTCAAGCTAGCGGAGAGCTTCGGGCACGTCGGGATGCGGATCGACGCGACCGGTAGCGTGCGGCCGACTCTCAAGGAAGCGCTGGGGATGAAAGAGCGCCTGGTGCTGATGGATTTCATTACCGATCAGACCGAAAACGTCTACCCCATGATTGCCGCGGGCAAGGGTCACCATGAAATGCATCTGTCGCCGGAAAGGGAACTGGCTTAGAGGTGCGCCGGATCATCTCTATTTTGCTCGAAAATGAGGCCGGCGCTCTATGTAGGGTGGCCGGTCTTTTTTCGGCGCGCGCCTATAACATCGAGTCCTTGACCGTAGCCCCGACGGAGGATGCAAGCGTCTCGCGTTTGACCTTGGTCACGGGCGGTTCCGACGAAATCATCGAGCAAATTACCAAGCAACTGAACAAGCTCGTCGACGTCATCAAGCTCATGGATCTGAGCGAAAGCCAGCATATCGAGCGCGAGTTGATGCTAATCAAAGTCAGCGCCGGTGGCACGGCGCGCGAAGAGCTCAAGCGCTTGGTCGATATCTTTCGCGGGCGGATCATCGACGTCACCAACACCATTTACGTCATCGAGCTGACCGGCACCAGCGAGAAGCTGGACGCCTTCGTTAAAGGCCTCGACAGGAAGCTCATTGTCGAAGTCGTGCGATCGGGGGTTTCCGGCATTGCGCGCGGCGAAAAATCGCTGCGCATATAAGGAAGCTCTGCAAAAGTGTCGCGAGCAAGCCCAGATGCGCGAAGCCGCGGAGCGAGTCGCGAGACATATCAGGTAGATGGGCGAGCGACGAGCGAGCACGCGACAAACCGATGGGCTGCGCAGCAACTTTTGCAGAGCTTCCATAAATCATCGAAGCAAGGAATTCATTATGAAGATCTATTACGATAAAGACGCCGATCTCTCCTTAATCCAAGGCAAGCGCGTCGCCATCATCGGCTACGGCTCTCAAGGTCACGCGCATGCCAACAATTTGAAGGAGTCGGGCGTGCAGGTGACTGTGGGCTTGCGCGAGGGATCCGGCACCGCGGCGAAAGTGTCCGCGGCGGGACTGGCCGCCGCCTCGATCGAGCAAGCGGTCGGCGCGGCCGACGTGGTCATGGTGCTCGCGCCCGATGAGCACCATGCCGCGCTATATCGCGAGCATATCGAACGCAACATCAAAGCGGGAAAAGCTTTGGCCTTTGCCCACGGATTCAACATTCATTTCCGTCAGATCGAACCGCGCCCCGACCTTGATGTCATCATGATCGCGCCCAAGGGACCCGGGCATTTGGTGCGCTCCACCTATACTCAGGGCGGGGGGGTGCCTTGCCTCATCGCGATCCATCAGGATGCCACCGGTCAAGCCAGAGAGATCGCGCTCGCTTACGCGACGGCTCTCGGGGGCGGCCGGGCGGGGATTATCGAGACCAACTTTCGCGAGGAAACGGAGACCGATCTATTCGGGGAGCAAACCGTGCTGTGCGGCGGAATCACCGCGCTTATCCTAGCCGGGTTCGAGACCCTGGTCGAGGCGGGCTACTCGCCGGAGATGGCCTATTTCGAGTGCCTCCATGAGACCAAGCTCATCGTGGATCTAATCTACGAGGGCGGCCTCGCAAACATGCGCTATTCCATATCCAACACCGCGGAATACGGCGATTTCACCCGCGGGCCGCGCGTCGTGGGCGAGGAAGCGCGAAAAGCGATGAAGGAGATCTTGCAGGAAATCCAAAGCGGGCAGTTTGCCCGGGAATTCATCCTCGAGAACCAGAGCGGCGCACCGATGCTGAAGGCGAAGCGGCGCCTGAGCCGCGAGCACCCCATCGAGCAAGTCGGCGCCAAACTCCGCGAAATGATGCCCTGGATCCAAGCGAATCGCTTGGTCGATCGGAGTCGGAACTAGTATGTCGTTTCAACGACAAGGTTACGTCAGAATCACTGAAGGTGTCATGCTATCGCTACTTCGTCATTCCAGCGCAAGCTGGAATCCAGGTTTATTACTCTGGTTCTGGATGCCAGCTTTCGCTGGCATGACGGGGAATTAATGTGAACGTTCAACTGAAACGCACTACTCGTGCGCTAAGAAGTGGACAGGATTTACGGATGGCCGGCTCGATGCAGGCTGCTTAGAGGGGTTTGATCGTGCTCAACATCGGACACAATGCGAAGACCCCGCGCCGGCGCGGTCTGTACCTGTTGCCGAATCTCTTCACCACCGCGGCGCTGTTTGCCGGCTTCTACGCCATCGTCGCCGCCATCAAGGGAGGCTTTCACGAGGCGGCGGTGTCGATCTTCATCGCCATGTTGCTCGATGGACTCGATGGCCGCGTGGCGCGCCTCACCAACACGGAGACCGATTTCGGGGCGGAATACGATAGCTTGTCGGACATGGTTTCCTTTGGCGTGGCCCCGGCGCTCGTCATGTATCAATGGTCTCTGCTCGCCTTGGACAAACTGGGGTGGCTCGCAGCATTTGTTTACACCTCGGCCGCCGCGCTCCGGCTAGCGCGCTTTAATACCCAGGCGGGCACGGCCGACAAACAATATTTTCAGGGTCTGCCCAGCCCTTCGGCGGCGGCCTTGTTGGCCGGGTTGGTCTGGGTCGGCACAGACAGTGGACTGACCGACGGTAGATTCCTAGCGCCTCTGACACTGTTATTGACGGTGGCGGCGGCGGGCCTCATGGTCAGCAACGTTCGCTACCATAGTTTAAAGACCATCGATTTCAGAGGCCGCGTCCCCTTCGTGCGGGGCCTACTCGTGGTTCTGATCTTCGTGCTCGTGTCCCTGTCGCCACCCGTTTCGCTGTTTGTAGCCTTCTTGATCTACGCGTCCACGGGTCCGGTGATCACGCTGTTACAAATCCGCCGCAAACGCGCCGCGCGCCGAGGCTCCGGCGAGGGGCCGAACCCTGAGACGTAAGCTGTTGCCTTCCGCCAACTACCGCTGCGCGACGGGTTGAAAGGCGCAGACTTGCCCCAGATTGCGCAAGTGCGCTTCAATCTGCTGCATGCGATTCTCGGGCGCCGGATGAGTGCTGGCGAACTCGGGCGCGCCCGATGCGCCGCCGCTTGCTTCAGCAAGAATTTTCATCACATCGAGCAACGCGGCCGGATCGTAGCCGGCGCCTTTAATGAAGCACATGCCGAATTTGTCCGCTTCGAGCTCATCCTCGCGACCATATTTCATGTTGATCAGGCCGCCGACCATGCGCGCGACTTGAGCCATTTCGTACGAGCCCGCGCCCATCACCACCGCGCCGGTGAGTCCCTGTGTCAATTCTTGTTTAGCGATGTGCTCGGCGGAATGGCGGCCGATCACATGGCCGATTTCGTGGCCTAGCACACCCGCCAATTGATCTTCAGTCTCCAAGCGCGAGAGCAGTGCGACGGTGATGAAAATCTGCCCGCCGGGCAGCGCGAACGCGTTCACGGTTTTGTCGTCCGCCAGCACATGAAAATCGAACGGATAGCCGCTCTGCGCCGCGATGCTTCGCGCGACGATTTTCCTGCCTAGCGCTTTCACGCTTCGTTGTAGGCGTTCATCGGGATATACGCCGCCGAACTGTGCTGCCATCTCCGGCGCGGACTGCAATCCCATGGCGATTTCTTGATCCTGGGTCAGGCTAACGCGCTGCGATTCGCCGGTGATCGGATTGACCGAAGTCTTGCTGAAATACGAAAGAACGGAAAAACCCGCGATCACCAACATGATGATCAGGCGCATTTTCCACATGCCGCGATTCATAGCGAGCCTTGCTTAGACGCGAACATGCTCGAAGCGGTCGCGCTCCAGCGCCTCGTAAACGCCGCCGGCGATCGCGCCGAAGATGACGTGCGACAGCGCCATGATCCAGCCGCGCAGCGGCGCGAGCCACGGAAACGCGTCCACTACCGCATAGTAGTTGATCGCGTAAAGCGCCAGACCAAATAACGCACCGCCGACAATGCCGACAAGAATTCCCCAGCGATGCAGACAGAAGGCGATCAAGCACGCGAACCCGATGGCCAGCAGCATGTGCACAATGAAGCCGGCCGCGTAGACGCTCCCGCCCACGCCTGCGGCAGGCGGCAGCACGCTCGGCCCCAGAACGACTGCGGCGGAAAGTTGCAGCGGCAAATTGGCGTTACCCAAGTAGTAACTGGCGAGCCACATGTTCAACAGCACGAATACGACGCCGGCAACGATGCCGGCGATGATCGCGGCGCGCCAGTCCATCATTTGTCGAAGTATGGTTGGTCGATTGGATTGCATACGTTGCCCATCGGGCGAATCAGCGGCACGAGAAGCATAGCGCATTTAGATTGATCATGACACCGGCGCCGTAGGGCAATCGCACGGCACCGACTTCTTGGCGCTGCTGTGGGTTTGCTCAGTCTCTGGGAGAACCTACGCTCTAACGGGCGGGTTTGGGTTTCGGCACCTCGGTTCCCTGTCCGAGGGATACAGCGCTCCCGCGATCTGGATCTCCCCGCACGACGGCCGCGGAGTACGCTTGCGGGAGGAAGAGCCGTGGCTCGCCACCGCCGTCCGCCGGCACCACCCACTGGTCCATGACGGCCGGGCGCTCCGCTCCGCCGGGCAGGGCGTAGAGCACCTGTTCGTCGTCGAGCCACTGCACTTGGTCGTCCACGCTCCGGGTTTCGGCGAGCGGGTGCCGCCGCCGGGAATCGAGGTTCAGTACCCACAGCCGCCACGTGATCGGACCGATGAGGCCGCCGTCACGGTGCTTGAATGCGACGCGCCGGCCGTCGGGCGACAGCGACGGGCATTCGACGCTGTCTTCGATTACCTCGACGGTGCGCGCGTCGACGTCGCCGGTCACCAGCAAGGTCTCGCCGCCCGTGCCGAGCGTCGCGTAGAACCTGCGAGCGCCGGGCATAAAGGTCACGCCCCAGAAGTTGAAGTCCGCCGCGTGCATCGGCTGATTTTGGCGACGGACGGTGAATGTTTCCAGGTCCTCGACCAGCCACTGACGGGTGTCGAGGTCGATGATCGAAGTCCGGGTCGAGAATCCGACCGTCGCGTAGGAATGCCCGGTGACGAAGACGGTGGTGGCGGCCAGCGTCCCATCCGGCGCCAACTGCAGCCGGCTGGGCGCACCGACCAGCGGTAGTTCGGCCACCGGATTGAAGGTCTGATCGAACAGCACGGCCCCATAGGTCGTGAAGACGCCACGGTCTGCCGTGAGGCACACGCCCCGGCCGGCGGCCATGTGCACCCGCTCGCAGCGCAGCCTCGCCACGAACCGTGGAGCCGCCGGATCGGACAGCGGCGCGATGCCGAGCACGCCGTTGTGCTGATCGAGCGAGGTGTGCCTGAACACCAGGAGCGGCCCGGCTGGTGAGGACTCGCCGGGCGAGAGGAAGGGCGTCGGGTCGGAGACGGGCGTTTGCCGAGACCCGGGAGACGGCTGCGGGACGAGAGCAGCCGGCGACCCTCGTTGCGCGGCGTAGCGGACATAAGCCCCGGCACCTCCCAGGCAGAACGCCACGATCACGGCAAAAAGCAACGCTCGGCGCGACATGCGATCACGCCGCGGTGGCTGGCGTCCAGGGACGCGCCACCCGCAGGAGGACGGCCGCGAGCACCGCGGTGCAGAGGAGGCCCAGGCCGAAGACGACGAGCGCCTCCGTGGGACCGCGCCAGCTCCACAGGGCGCCGAAGAGAGACGACGCCAGGAGGCGCGACAACGCCGTGGTGGTGCCGACGATCGCAAGCCCCGTGGTCAGGTGGTCCTCCGGCAATATGCTGGCGGCGAGCGCCGCTAGCACCCCGTCTGTGGCCGCGTAGTAGGCCCCGAGGAGTGCCACGCAGGCCACGATGCCCGCGGCGGAGAGATCGGCGGCGATCAACAGGCCGTAGAGGCAGAGCACCAGACCCTGCCCGGCGAGGAAAACCCGGTGTCGCCCCCACCGGTCCGCCAGGCGTCCGGCGGGCAGCGCCAGGATCAGATACACGGTCGCGGTCCCCACGAACAGCAATGGAAAGAGCGTGGGCGGCACTGCGCCGCGTCCCTGCAACAACAGGTAGATCAGCGCGTCGCTCGCGGTCACAAGCCCCAGGAGTCCCCCCGCGACGACGAGCGTAAGGAAGCGGCGGCTCGCCAGAACGGCAGTCAGACGTGCTCGCGCCGACGCGCCGGAGCCCGCGCGCTCGGGCCGATCGCGACGATTCTCCACGAACAGGCCGAACACCGCGAGACCCACCAGCGCCACCGCGAGGCTCACGACGAAGACCGCGTCATAGGCCCCCGGCGCCGCGGCCAGAACCGCGAATGCGACGATCGGCCCCAGCGCCGCCCCGGCGGTGTCCATGGTGCGGTGCAGACCGAATGCCGCGCCGAGGCGGGACGGTTCGCTGCTCTGCGCGATCAACGCGTCGCGCGGTGCGGTGCGGATGCCTTTGCCCAGACGGTCGATCATTAGCAGCGCGGCGATCGCTGCCCAGACCGAGCCCACGAGCAGGAGGCCGAGCTTGCAGATCGCCGACAGCGCGTAGCCGACAAACGCGACCGGCTTGTATCCGCGCCGGGCGTCGGCGACCAGCCCCCCGGCCACGCGTACCAGGGCACTGGCACCCTGGTAGAGTCCGTCGAGCAACCCGAACTGCAATGGGGTCATTCGCAGCTCGAGCACGAAGTACAGCGGCAAAACCGCAGTCAGCGCTTCCGAGGAGATGTCGGTGAAGAAGCTGGTGAGGCCGAGGACCAGGACGTTGCGAGGGGCGGCGCCCCGGTACCGAAGGCGGCTGGCCGCCGCCACCGGCCCGATGACATCGGGCGCTCGTCGGTCTCGAATGGACGGATACACAGGCCCGATGGACAGGCTCAGCCGCTCAAGTCTTCCGGCATCGGCTCGCCGAGAAAGGTCTCGCGCAGGGCGTACCAGAATCGAAATCGGTGTATTCGGTCGTCGTCCCATCCGGGTTGTAGATCACCTCGCGGCGGAGCAACTTCATCTCATTCATCACGGCCTCCCTCAAAAGCCTTGGGCGGTCAGAGTTCCAAGCACCTTCTGTGCCCGCACGCCGGCGGTATCGGGCGGGAGTCGCCGGACGGAAGGGGTATCCATCCTCGGCACCCGAGCGCAAGATCTGGGTCGGGTCGGCCAGGGTGGTCATGCCCTGCAGTTCAATGAGATAGCCCTTGCGCGTCAAATAACCGCATGACGCAAACGCGCCGCGCGTCGCGGTGCCAGCGAGGGGCCGAACCCGAGGCGTAAGCTGTTGTCTTCCGCCAACCCGGCAGGTATAGTCGCCTCATGCCGTATACCGTCACCGATAGGTACGTGCTCGCCGTTGGCAAGACGGCGCCGATCGCGCTGCCACCGCCCCGGCCGCCCTCCCCGCTGCTGCCCGGCTAGGGCAGAACGATCGAAACTAAAATTCCCGTGACAACCGGTGTCCTTTGAAAGACACCAGAACGGTATCCCTTTTAGACGACTCGCGCCCGGCCGGGCGGGAGGATAGGCATGAAAGACAAGTTAATCATTTTCGATACGACCTTGCGCGACGGCGAGCAAAGTCCCGGCGCCTCGATGACCAAGGACGAGAAGGTTCGCATCGCCAAAGCCCTGGAGCGGATGCGCGTCGATGTCATCGAGGCGGGCTTCCCGATCGCGAGCCCGGGCGATTTCGAGGCCGTGCATGCGGTGGCGGCCGCGGTCAAGGGAAGTACCGTCTGCGCGCTGGCGCGGGCGCTGGAGCGCGATATCGACACCGCGGCCGCGGCGCTCAAAGGCGCGCGCTCGGCGCGTATCCATACGTTTATCGCTACCTCGCCCATCCATATGCGCAGCAAACTCAAGATGTCGCCCGAGCAAGTCATCGAGCATGCGGTCAAGGCGGTGAAACGGGCGCGCAGCCACGTCGAGGATGTCGAGTTCTCGCCCGAGGATGCGGGGCGCTCCGATTTCGAATTTCTGTGCCGCGTGCTCGAGGCCGTGATCGAGGCCGGCGCCAGGACGGTCAATATCCCGGATACTGTCGGATACAGTCTTCCCGGCCAGTTCGGAGCGCTCATCAAGGATCTGATCGAACGCGTGCCGAACAGCGACAAGGCGGTGTTTTCCGTGCACTGCCATAACGACCTGGGAATGGCGGTCGGAAACTCCTTGTCCGCGGTGCTCAACGGTGCGCGCCAAGTCGAATGCACGATTAACGGTCTCGGCGAGCGCGCCGGCAATGCGGCGCTGGAAGAGATCGCCATGGCGGTGCGCACCCGCCGCGACCAGTTTACCTGTGAAGTGAGGATCGACACCACGCAGATCCTGCATTGCTCGAGGCTGGTATCCAACATCACCGGCTTTCCGGTGCAACCGAACAAGGCCATCGTCGGGGCGAACGCGTTTGCCCATGAATCCGGCATTCATCAAGATGGCGTGCTCAAGAGCCGGGAGACCTACGAGATCATGCGTGCCGAAGATGTCGGTTGGCACGCCAACCGGATGGTGCTAGGCAAACATTCGGGCCGCAATGCGTTTCGTACCCGCTTGCGCGAGATTGGGGTGGATTTCACCCGCGAAGAGGACCTCAACGAGGCCTTCATGCGCTTCAAGGAGTTGGCGGACAAGAAGCACGAGATCTATGACGAAGATCTGCAGGCGCTGGTCACCGAGACCCATGTCTCAAGTGGCGTCGAAGCCGTTAAGTTGGTCTCGCTTAAGGTCTGCTCCGAGACCGGCGAGACCCCAAAAGCGCGGATCACCTTGCAGTGGAACGGCAATGAGCAACAACGGATCGCCGATGGCAGCGGGCCGGTGGACGCCGCCTTTAAAGCCATAGAAGGCATTGTCGAAAGCGGTTGCAACCTGCAATTGTTCTCGGTTAATAACATCACCACCGGCTCCGATGCACAAGGGGAGGTGACGGTGCGTTTGGAGCGTGCCGGGCGGATCGTAAACGGTCAGGGCGCGGATACCGATATCATCATTGCCTCGGCCAAAGCCTATATCAACGCCCTGAACAAAGTACTGTCGTCCCCCGAACGGCACCACCCGCAGACATCGCGTCAGGTGTAACGATCCGCTAACAATGTTAACCCGAGCACGCTATCTCGAGGCGATGGGGATCGACGTCTGGCGGCGCCGCGCCGCGGTGCGTGAGCATCCAACCGCGGCGCCAATAGCGGAAGGTAACGCCGTCCCTGCGGTCACGCGAATGATCTGGGAGGAGTTGCGACGCTCGGTGGCCGAGTGCACGCGCTGCGAGCTCCACCGCGGGCGTACGCAAACGGTCTTTGGCGTCGGCGATCCGCACGCCGAGTGGCTCATCATCGGCGAGGCGCCGGGGGCCGAAGAAGACCGTCAGGGCGAGCCGTTCGTCGGCCGGGCGGGGCAATTGCTCACCGCCATGCTGTTTGCCGTTGGTCTCAAACGCGAGCAGGTCTTCATCGCCAATATCTTGAAATGCCGGCCGCCGAATAATCGCGATCCGCGGCCTGAAGAGATCAACTGCTGTGCACCGTTCCTGGAACGCCAAATCGCGCTCGTGGCACCGAGAATCATCCTCGCCCTCGGCCGGATCGCGGCTCAAAATCTGCTGAATACCAGCACCCCGATCGGCAAACTGCGCGGCCAGGCGTTCGCGTACGGGGAGCGCCGGATCCCGTTGGTCGTGACCTATCATCCGGCGTATCTGCTGCGCTCCCCGCGTGAAAAACGCAAGGTCTGGCAAGACCTATTATTCGCGAAGCGGCTACATCGGGAATCCATGCGAGAGGAGCCCGCATGAGCGCGTTGCTCAAGCCCATGACAGTCACCTTGCGGCCGATGCTCGAGCGCGATGTGCCGGAAGTGATCGAGATCGAACGGCAGGCCTACGACTTCCCTTGGAGCAAGGGCGTGATGATCGACTGCATTCGCTGTGGTTACATCTCCTGGGTGCTGGAACACGAAAGGCTCATCGGCGCCTATAGTTTCATGACCGTGGCCGCTGGTGAGGCGCATCTGTTGAACCTTTGTGTCAAACCGCGCTGGCAGGGTAGACGATTCGGGCGCACGCTTCTAGAGCACGTGGTCGATGACGCGCGCGCGCGCGGGGCGGAGACGATGTTCCTGGAGGTTCGGCCCTCGAACGGGCCGGCGCGACAGCTTTACGCGCGCGCCGGCTTCAAGGAGATCGGCCAGCGGCCGGATTACTATCCGGCCCATGAGGGCAGAGAAGAGGCGTTGATGTTAGCACTGCAACTGCCCACCCGCGGATTCCGTTAGGGAAGCTCTGCAGAAGTTACTGCGCAGCCCATCTGCTTTGTCGCGTGCTCGCGCGTAGCTCGCCTATCTATCTGATATGTCTCGCGACGCGCTCCGCGGCTTCGCGCATATGGGCTTGCTCGCGACACTTTTGCCGAGCTTCCTTAGAAATCGCGCCGGTTCCTGCCGCGGTGCGGACAGCCCGTGGGTCACTTATTCAGTTCCGTGCGCAATAGGCGCAGGATGCGCGCGGCGGTCTCGCTGTTATCCCAATTCCCATCAGGGTCTAATACGATGACCTCGGTGTTATTACCGACGTCGGTAAGATGAATCTCAAACTCATCGTCGTCATCGTCACGCCAGAAGGCTAGGCTCGATAAAAAGCTCTTGTCCGGTTTCGGGGCCGTAGTATCAGAGAAGCGTAGGTAGTAGCTGCCGCGCGACCGGTCTTCATCTTCCACCTTAGCCCCGATCTGTCCCAGTGCGAACCCGGTATTGCGCCACACCTTCGCGAAGTCGTTGGACACCCGTAGATACGCTTTCCCTTCGCCCGCGTTCAACAACTCGGCATGGATGCCCTCCCCGGACGGCGCGGCCGGCCCGGATGCTAATTTCGGCTTGAGGCCGGGGGGAGGCTGTCGGGCTTCCGCGGTGGTTTCGACGGATTGGCCGCTCAGCACTTTCTTCAAGCGCGCCGCCATGCGTTCCTCGAGCCCCGCATCCCGAGGGCGCTCCCGCCACTCGAGACCGTCTCCGATCGGCGTGAGCACCTCGCCGACATGGGAGAGGTAGAGCACGGTCGTACCGCTTTCCTCGCCGGCCTCAAGGAACACCTTGAAGCGATCGCGCTCTTGCTTGGCGGGGTTTTCAACCCACCCGGTTTCCAAGACCCCGAGCTCTTCATCATCGACATCCAAGGCATAGCCGCGGTCTTTCATAAAGGGCCGCAGCTCGGCCCACACCACGGCGGGTTCAGCGTCGATGATGAGCAGCGTCTCATCCGCCAGCACCCCAAGCTTGGCCGCGCTCGGGCTCTCCGCCGATCCGGCTTCCCGCTGTTTTTTTCGTTGGGCAATGCGCTCTTGATAGGTTGAATAGCGTGCCGTTCCGCTCGCGTCCACATCCGGTACCGCCAGGGTGTCGCGGATGGAATCGGTGGTGAGATCCGGGGGCACTTCCAAGTCGGGGAGCGATTGACTTTTTTGATACTCCTTCTGCTTGTCGAGGATGACTTCATCGAACGTCGGAAACCACGCGCATCCGGCGATCGCAAGCGCAGCCCCGACCAAGCCCGCTGACCGTATTCGCAACACCTCAATTCACCTCATCCATTGCTTGAGCGCGGAGATCGTCGGCGCGCCGCCGCAGTCACGAAGCTGCCGCGCTAGCGAGCCCCGCTTGTGCCATCGCCGCCCTCACTTGGCCGTGGTACGCCTCGGCGAGCCAGGTCAAGGGCAGGCGAATGCCCTTCTTGACGAAACCCATTTGGTTTAGGGCCCATTTCGCTGGTATCGGGTTAGACTCCGAAAACAATTCCCGGTGCAGGCCCTCGAGCGTCGCGTTGAGTGTCTCCGCTCCCGTCCGATCGCCCGCCAAAGCCCGTGCGCACAGGAGGTGCATTGATCGCGGCGCCACGTTGGCGGTCACCGAAATCACGCCTTGCGCGCCGCGCACGATAAACTCCATCGCCGTCGCATCATCACCGCTCACGATCATGAAGCCGTCGCCGCAATGCTCGCGCAACGACGCCACCCGGCCCAGATCGGCGGTCGCTTCCTTGATACCGATAATGTTGCGGATCCGGGACAGGCGGCCGGCGGTCGCGGGCACCAAGTCGCACGCGGTACGTCCCGGCACGTTATAAAGAATTTGCGGGATCGCAACGGACTCGGCCACAGCCTTGTGGTGCAGGAAAAGCCCTTCCTGCGTCGGCTTATTGTAGTAGGGGGTGACCAGCAGGCAGGCATCGGCCCCCGCCTCGCGCGCGAACGCGGTCAGCCGAACGGCCTCGGTGGTCGAATTGGCGCCCGTTCCGGCGATCACCGGAATGCGCTTATGAACCTGCCGCACCACCTGGCGAATCACCTCGCAATGCTCTTTCTCGTCAAGCGTAGCCGACTCACCGGTCGTGCCGACAGCGACGATCGCATCGCTGCCCTCGGTGATATGAAACTCCACGAGCTCTTGCAAGGCCTTCCAATCGATGGGCACGTCGGGACTGATCCCAGTCTCCATCGGCGTTACTATCGCCACCATACTGCCCCGAAACATGAAACGAACGCCTTCCCCCTTTTAGGTGCCGGCCATAGTACGTTCCAATGACTACCTTGACAAGAACGGTCCGATTTCCTTGGACGGCTCGAACCGCCCTTGCCGGGGCATGGGTTTTCAATGCACAATCTCGGCTATACTTCCCGGATCTGCAAACCCTTACCGATGATCACCGTGGTACAGAATCATCTCGTCATCTCCGCGATCGGGAGCAACCGTTCGGGGCTGGTTCACCAATTTTCCAAGGCGGTTAAGGACTGTGGCTGTAACATCCTGGATAGCCGGATGACCGTTCTGGGCGGCGAGTTCGCGATGGTTTTATTGCTTGCCGGAACGTGGGACGCCGTGGCGAAAATCGAGAGCATGGTGCCTCGGCTCGCGGACAGCTTGGGGCTCACGATCAGCTCCAAGCGTACGGATGCGCGTAAAAAGCTGGGCAATATGATGCCCTATGCCGTGGAGGTGGTATCGATCGATCACCCCGGCATCGTGCATGATATCGCCCAGTTTTTTTCCACCCGCGAAATCAATATCGAAGAAATGTATACCGGAAGCTATTCCGCGGCGCACACCGGCACGCCGATGTTCTCCCTCCACGTCACCATCAGTGTGCCGACCAATACCTCCATCGCGGCCTTACGCGGCGAATTCATGGACTTTTGCGATCAACTCAATCTTGATGCAGTGATGGAGCCGGTCAAATGAGCGCCGCCATGCCGAGCATTCGTGTCGGGGATCCCGTGCCCGATTTCGATCTGCCCTTGACCGGCGGCCGGCGGCTCCGCCTGTCGGATCTAAGGCATAAGAAGGTGGTCTTGTATTTTTATCCCAAGGACCATACGCCGGGCTGTACGCAAGAGAGCCAGGACTTTCGAGATCTCGCCAAGGAGTTCGAGAAACACGCGGCGGTCATCATCGGGGTCTCACGCGATAGCCTCGGATCCCACGAACGCTTCAAGGAGGCGCAATGCCTGCCCTTCGACCTCCTCTCCGACGCCGATGAGACCATGTGCCAGGCGTACGGCGTCATGAAGGAAAAGAACATGTACGGCAAGAAGGCCTTCGGCATCGAAAGGAGCACCTTCTTGATCGATGGCGAGGGCGTGTTGCGCTGCGAATGGCGCAAGGTCAAGGTTGCCGGACACGCCGCCGAGGTTCTCGAGGCGCTAAAAACGCTCACCCCCTGAACAATCGCCGCGGGCTTGATGGTCACCGATTCTAAGCCCCGCCTGTTCGTGCTCGACACCAACGTGTTGATGCACGATCCCACCGCCATGTTCCGTTTCGATGAGCATGATGTTTACTTGCCCATGGTCGTGCTCGAAGAGCTCGACGCCGCTAAGAAGGGGGTTTCGGAGGTCGCCCGCAACGCGCGTCAGGTGAGCCGTATGCTCGATGATCTAATCGGTCCCGCCGACCGGGGCGAGATCGAGCGCGGCCTGGCGCTGCCGCAGCCGAATCACAAATCCGCGCTCTCCTCGGCCCGGGGCCGCTTGTTCCTGCAAACCCACACCCTGCCGCAGGATTTACCGATGCCGGTGCCCGGCACCAAGCCAGATCACTTTATCCTCGCTGCCGCGATCGGGTTGCAAAAAATGCATGCGCAGCGCACGGTGGTTCTGGTCTCGAAGGACATCAACCTTCGCATCAAGGCCCGCATGCTCGGCGTGCATGCCGAAGAATATCACAGCGATCAGGTGATCGACGATGTCGATCTCCTCTACACGGGGGTGCTCGATTTGCCCGCGGATTTTTGGGACCAGCACGGCAAGGATATGTCTTGTTCGCAGGAGAACGGACGCACGCGCTATACCGTGCGCGGCCCGCTCGCCGGGCAGTGCTTTCCGAATCAGTTCGTGTGCCATCAAAATCATCGCAACCTCGAGGCCATGGTCCGGCGCATCGAAGGTCAAGAAGCGACGATCGAGCAAGTCATCGACTACCGGGTTGCGCGCAACGCGGTCTGGGGAATCACCGCCCGCAATCGCGAGCAGAACTTCGCCTTGAACCTGTTGCTCGATCCCGCCGTGGACTTCGTGACCTTGCTCGGTACGGCGGGTACGGGCAAGACTTTGCTCGCGCTCGCCGCGGGCCTGGCCCAGACCATGGAAACCCAGGGCTATCGGGAGATCGTCATGACTCGCGTCACGGTGCCGGTGGGTGAGGACATTGGCTTTTTGCCCGGCACCGAAGAGGAAAAAATGACCCCTTGGATGGGCGCGCTCATGGACAACCTCGAAGTGCTCACCCAGACCGAAACGGGGGGCGAGTGGGGCCGGGCGGCGACCCATGATCTGATCCAGAAACGCATCAAGATCCGGTCGTTAAATTTCATGCGCGGCCGCACCTTTCTCAACCGCTACGTCATCATCGACGAAGCCCAAAACCTGACCCCGAAGCAAATGAAGACCCTGATCACGCGCGCGGGGCCCGGCACCAAGATGGTGTGCCTAGGCAACATCGGTCAAATCGATACGCCCTATCTCAGCGAGACCACCTCCGGCCTCACCTATGTCGTGGACCGTTTCAAGACCTGGCCTCACGGTGGGCATGTGATCCTTGTCCGGGGCGAGCGCTCGCGGCTTGCGGACTTCGCCGCTGAGGCCTTATAGAAGCCCCGTAAACGATGCGGGTCGGTCCATGCAGGCTTTTGCGTTAACCAGCGCGCGCGCCGTTTGCGCGCGGGTCGGTGTTGAAGGCTTGGTTAGCTAAATAACCGCCCGTGACGGAAGGCGTTTGGAAGAAACACGGTGAGCGGATTTGCGGTAAGGTGGGAAGACCGCGCCGCCGAAGACCGAAGCGTCAATGGTGTGATCGCATCCGTG
>Ga0187892_10003738_pt1 | contig 27092 bp, 18 predicted proteins | sample MA1701073metaG_FD_139345 | JGI IMG/M metagenome (GOLD analysis project Ga0187892, IMG submission 139345) | Bio-ooze microbial communities from a basaltic lava cave in the Kipuka Kanohina Cave System on the Island of Hawaii, USA - MA170107-3 metaG ... | reverse complement strand
GGCACCGGGTCTCAGCGTCTCTCTGTCCCCGTGTCCCCCCGTCTCCCCGTCCCCCCGTCTCCCAGTCGCCGCGTCTCCGCGTCCCGCCACCGCCCGCGCCTCACCGCAGCCTCTCAACATCGGAATAATCTTTCCCGGGTTGCAGAGACCGGTCGGATCAAAGGCCGCACGCACACGCAGCATTGTTTCCATATCGGTTTCGGAGAAAATCAACGGCAAGTAAGCCAGCTTATCGAGACCCACTCCGTGCTCGCCTGTGATGCTGCCACCCGCGCGTACGCAAGTCTCCATCAATTCCCGTCCAGCTTCTTTTACTCGACGAACGTCATCGGCTGAACGCGAGTCAAAGCAGATCAGCGGATGAAGATTGCCGTCACCGGCATGAAAGACATTGGCTAGTCGGAGTTGGTACTTGGCTGAAATTCGATAAGCCTCCGACAACACTTCCGGAAGTCGGGAACGCGGGACGACTGCGTCCTGAATCATCGAATCGGGTGCTATCCGACCGACCGCTCCAAAAGCGCCCTTCCGCGCGGCCCACAACTTCTTTCGTTCATTTTCATCACGCGCCAAACGGCAGGTGCGAGCGCGATACTGGAGGCAAATATTCTTGACGCGCTCCGCCTCGGAATCGATTCCCGCCTCTATGCCATCAAGCTCAACCAGTAGTGCCGCTCCGACGTCCTGTGATAGACCCGCGGCAAAGATGCTGGCCTCGACTGCGCGAATGATTTCACCGTCCATCATCTCTAAACCTGCCGGCATAACTCCTGCGGCGATGATGGCTGACACTGCGTGGCTCGCATCATTCACTTCTTCAAACTCAGCCAGAAGAGTTCGAACTGTTGGTGGAATCGGTACGAGCCGCAGAGTGGCTTCCGTGGCAATTCCAAAAGTTCCTTCGGAGCCGACAAAAACTCCAAGCAAATCGTAGCCGTTTCGATCATTTGTCGGACCGCCAAGGTCAACCACATCACCGCCGGACAGAACGGCGCGCACATCAAGTACATGATCAGTGGTGGTTCCGTATTTCAAACAGTGAACACCTCCCGCGCTTTCGGCGATGTTGCCGCCGATGGTGCAGGTCGGTTGACTTGAAGGATCCGGAACGTAGTGGAGTCCCAGGTGCGCTACGGCCCGCGAGACATGCGAATTCACCACACCGGTTTGCACTCTGGCTGTTCTGTTCTCCGGATCAATACTCAAAATCTTGCGCATGCGAGCGAGTTCAATAACCACGCCGCGGTTGAGTGCCAGAGCCCCACCTGACAAACCAGTACCCGCGCCGCGAGGCGTGAACGGAACCCGGGCTGATGCGAGTAAGCGCATGACTTCAGAGGTTTCTTCAGTTGATTTCGGGAGGACAACCGCGCGGGGAAGATGTTTGTGATGAGGCAGGCCGTCGCACTCGTAAACGAGCAGTTCGCCCGGCTCGGCCAGCACGGCGTCACGTCCGAGAACGGAGCGCAGGTTTTCGATCAATTTATCCAAAGTTATTTGTTGGCCGAGTTCCGACGGTGTCGTCGAGCAAAACCGATCCACGAAATAACACGAAAAATCACGAAAGAGCTTTCGTGGGAGTTCGTGTGGTGCGCGTGGATCGTTTTTACACTTAAGCTGTTGAAACTTAACAAAGGAAGCAATGATACACTACGAGATCGTTCTACCATCGGCTTGGCTCAAAAATCGATTTGCCTGAGCGCCAAAGGCGCGGAATATGACAGCCAGGGGCAAGCGCGTAGCGAAGCGGAGCGCGTCGCCCCTGGAGAGATGCCTTGAGCGTTGTTTAGCCCTGAAAGGGCGGAATAGCTCCGTCCGGATTTTCAACACACTTCCCTGTATTTCGCTCTTTCAGAGCTCGGATTCTGTCGGTATTAGATCCAGGGGCGACGCGCTCCGCTTCGCTACGCGCTTGCCCCTGGCTGTTATATTCCGCGCCTTTGGCGCTCAGGCATTGATTTTTTGTGCAGAAGCGACTACCAACCACCGTCTTAGGTGCTTGATGGCGGGAATCCTGATAGAAAATGAAAATCAAGAGCTTGTTCATCGTCGTCAGTCTCATGGTCACAAACATTAACGTTCATGCTGACAACATCACTTTGTCCCCGAGTCTAATAATCCTCAACGCACGCATTCACACGATGGACGCCGCCCGTCCCGAGGCCGAAGCCGTGGCAATTTACGGCAACCGGATTCTTGCCGTCGGTTCCAGCAAAGGAATCAAGAAGTTGGCAGGTAAAGAGACCCGTGTGATCGACGCGAAGAAGCAGTTGGTGTTGCCGGGATTCAACGATGCTCACGTTCATTTCCTGAGCGGCGGTTTTCAACTCTCGAGCGTGGATTTGCGCGATGCTGATACGCCGGAAGAGTTCGCCGAGCGCATTAGACGCTTTGCCGAGAAGCTCCCAGCAGGTCGTTGGATAACCGGCGGCGACTGGGATCATGAACGCTGGTCCGGCGCTCAGTTGCCTACCAAAGAACTTATCGATCGCTTCACACCCAACACGCCAGTCTTTGTCAGCCGCCTTGATGGTCACATGGCGTTGGCAAACAGTCTCGCCCTAAAGCTGGCGGGTGTAACGCGTCAGACTCTCGACCCGGCTGGTGGTCTCGTTGTTCGTGATCCGAGGTCAGGAGAACCAACCGGAGTCCTGAAAGATTCAGCCATGAGCTACGTTTGGAAGGTCTTTCCCGGTTCGAGTTTTGAAGAGAAGTTGGCCGCCGCGCGTGCAGCGACCAACCACGCGGCTCGACTTGGCGTCACGAGCGTCCAGGACATGTCTGCGGGAAACGATGTCGGCATTTATCAAACGCTGCTCGACCGCGGTGAGCTGAAAACGCGGATCTATGCAGTTTCACCTTTGTCGGCCTGGGAGCGTTTGGCGCGAACCGGAATCAGAGCGCATTTCGGGAACGAGATGTTGCGGATCGGTGGCTTGAAGGGTTTTGCCGATGGCAGTCTTGGCTCGACTACCGCTTTCTTCTATGAGCCCTACAAGGATGCGCCCAACACAAGAGGACTTGCGGGAGATGAGATGTTTCCGGAAGGAGCAATGCTTAATCGGGTTCGCGAAGCTGATCGTGCCGGATTGCAGGTGATGATCCACGCCATCGGCGATCGAGCGAACGATATGATTCTGTCGACCTTCGAAGAGATCGGAAGGGAAAACGGTGGCAACGACAGACGGTTCCGTATTGAGCACGCGCAACATCTCCGGCGCGAAGACATTTCGCGTTTCGGGCGCGCTCGAGTCATCGCATCGATGCAGCCATATCACGCAATCGATGACGGACGATGGGCGGAAAAGAGAATCGGAAAAGACCGCGCCAAGACGACGTACGCCTTTCGCTCGCTGCTGGATTCAGGAGCGACGCTCGCTTTCGGCACAGACTGGACAGTGGCCCCGCTGGATCCGGTCCTGACTATCTATGCCGCGGTGACGCGCCGCACGCTCGATGGTAAGAACCCGAAGGGGTGGATTCCTGAGCAGAAGATCTCAGTTGAAGAAACAGTTCGAGCCTACACCGTTGGTTCGGCTTACGCTGAATTTCAGGAAAATGTGAAGGGAACCATCAGTCCGGGCAAGCTTGCGGATCTCGTCATCCTTTCGCGCGACATCTTCAAGATCGATTCGAAGGAAATCGAAAAAGTGAAGGTGGTTCTTACGATTGTTGATGGACGAATTGTGTTTGAGTGGATGTAGGGTGATCTCAGCGCCAAGGGCGCGAAATGTAACAGCCAGGGGCAAGTGCGTAGCGAAGCGGAGCACGTCGCCCCTGGATCAGAGTCAGAAAAATCTATACAGCCCTGTAAGGGCGGAACAAGCGCCAATGAAAAGATCTTTCGCGAAAATCGACGACGGTGTATCCTCTCCGCCAAAGCTTTCAAAACAACTCAGAAAGCGAGATGAAAGACATGCCTCAATCCCTGTCTTCAATCCTCATTCACCTGATCTTCAGCACCAAGAATCGTGAGCCCTTTATCTTACCGGAGATCGAATCAGAGCTGCACCCCTACATGGCGAAGATTTTCCGAGCGCTTAGGTCACCAGCATTGGCAATTGACGGCACGAGTGATCAGGTTCACACCCTGTTTTCATTGAGCCGTGTTGTAACCATTGCCGACATCGTGGAAGAGGTAAAAACGGAAAGTTCAAAGTGGATGAAGACCAAAGGTCAGGAATTCAAGAACTTTCATTGGCAAAGCGGCTATGGAGCCTTCTCAATCGGGCAATCACAAGCGGCCCGGGTCCAGCGATACATCCAGTCGCAAAAACAGCATCATCGGCGAGTTAAATTTCAAGACGAGTTTCGGAAGTTCTTGAAGAAATATCAGATTGAATATGACGAAAAGTATGTATGGGATTGAGGTGCGCGATCGATATTTAATTGTGCCGTGACGTCCGATCTCAATTCCGCCCTTACAGGGCTGGAGAGATTTAATTGGATTTTGATCCAGGGGCGACGTGCTCCGCTTCGCTGCGCACTTGCCCCTGGCTATTACATTTCGCGCCTTTGGCGCTGTGTTGAGCGGTTGTTTCGAAAGGCCCAGGTGAGGAGTTCAGCGGGGACAGGGTCCCCTTCCTGACTGCAGTTCCCCCCCCCAAAGGTCCTAATCAAATAAGCTTGGATAATGAATCGAGTAACCCTATCTAATCCTCACCGTGAAGCCTACGCTGCCGGAATTGTTCGGCGCGATATGGCTCAGGTTTCCGCTGAATGACCATCGAACATTCGTTACGTTCCGATCGTAACCCGCCGGCGCTCCACCGCCTCCGCTGACTGGCGTATAGGTCCACGTGGTTCCGCCATCGTTGGAATACGAGAAGGTCGCAACCAACCCAGTCGTGCCGGGATTACTCACCATTGTTCCGATCTTGAAATCAACATTCCGCAGAACTCTTTCCAGAGGATCCACATTCAATGGATTGGGATCGATCACGATGAAGCTGGTTGCCGGCTGTCCACCTGAGTTCGCGTACACAACCGTGTACGCCAAATCCGTTCCCGGCAACTGGACGCCGTTTGGCGTAACACTCTTCACCAAACTGATATTTGGCGGCGCCGCCGGGTTAATCGTTGTGGGATCGTTGGCGGTGTTGTTGGTGCCATTGGACTCGACTGCGATGGAAACGGTAGCGGTGTTCGTGACACTGGCCGGCGCCGTGAACGAAACATCAACGGTAAGAGTGATCGCAGGATAACTGTTTCCCGCCGCCAACGCGTCGTTGCGAGTACAAGTGAGCGTTCCCAACACGCAGGACCACCCGGTGCCGCTGATGGCGGTAGCCGTCAAGCTCGCTGGTAAAGAATCGGTGACCGAGACGACGCCGCTTGTCGATGCGAATCCGGAGTTCGTGACAGTAATCGTGTAGGTCGCGCCTATCTGTCCCTGCGTAAAATTGCCGCTGTGCGTCTTGGCTATAGTCAGATCGGGTAACGGGTTGATCGTCGTGGGATCAGAAGCTGAGTCGTTCGTGGTGTTGACCTGGCCCCCGCCCGATGCGTTTGCCACGTTAGTTACGCTCGCCGGAGCATTGTTGGCTACAGTTACCGTGACGGTGATAACCGGATAACTCAGGCTGGCCGCGAGTGCGTCACTGCGCGTGCACGTAAGCGTGCCCAGCACACACGACCAGCCAGTGCCGCTAATAGCCGTGGCGGTCAGGCTGGCCGGCAGCGTGTCTGTGACGGTGACAGTGCCACTGGTTGCCGCCGAACCGGAGTTGGTAACCGTGATTGAATAGGTTGCGCCGACCTGTCCCTGTGTAAAGTTGCCGGTGTGCGATTTAGCAATCGTTAGATCGGGAACCGGATTAATGGTCGTTGTGTCGGTTGCGCTGTTGTTGCCCGCTCCGGTGCGTGAGGGATCGTTGGGATCCGTTACGCCGCTCACCGGGGTGAGTACGGTAGCGGTGTTTGACAGCGTACCGGTGGCGGTTAGCGAAAGAGTTCCTGAAACGGTATAGGTTACTGACGATCCCGAAGGCAGATTTGCTGTTGTGTTGATTGAATTGCCACTGCCGTTCACCGCACCGCAAGTGGCGCCGCCAGTCGCTGATCCACAGTTCCACGTTACGCCGGTAATACTTGCGGGCACTGTGTCGGTAACAATGGAGCCATTTGAAGTGTCGGGCCCAGCGTTGCTAACTACGATAGTGTAGGTGATTGGGCTCCCAGGATTGACGTTGGCAAGCCCGTCGGTCTTCGTGATGCCGAGGTTGGCGTTCAGGTTAATCGTGTCCGTGTCGGTAGCCGTGTTGTCGGCCGGAACTCCGTCAGTTAGCCATGAGGGTGGTGAAACTGTGGCAGTGTTTACGAGCGAGCCCGTGGCTGTGCCGGATAGAGTACCGGTGATGGTGTACGTAGCAGTGCCGTTAGGCAACAGTGTCGCACTCGTTGCGATCGCATTTCCTGAGCCAGACGCCGCCGCGCATGAAGAGCCGGCCGAAGCCGCGCAAGTCCATGCAACACCAGTCACGGTGGCAGGAACCGTGTCTACAACAGTTCCTGTAACCGTATACGTGCCGTTGTTGGTGACGACCACTGTGTAACTGACCGGGCCACCTCGGTACACGGTGGTGACGCCGTCGGTTTTGGTGATCGAAAGATTGGGAGCCGGAACAGCCGCGCTGGCGAGGTCGCCGGTAGCCGAGGTGCCGCCGCCGAGCGCCGTAAATAGCGTCGCGGCCAGCGAAGGAAGGGTGACGCGGTATAGATTGCTGGGGCTCTGAGATTGAACCAACAAACGACCGGTTGAATCGAAGCAAAGTCCGAGGGTGTTGGGTGTTGCGCCACCCGGAAAAGTAATCGTGCCAACCGAAGTGGCAGCGCCACCGGCGATTGACGCAGTGTAGAGCTGCCGGTTTTGATTGATGATGTAGAGGGTGCCGCCACTCGAAAACGCCATGTCACCGCCGCTGCCAGTGCCGGTAATAACCGACGCGAGAGTTGCCGATCCGGTTGTTTGATTGACCGTGTAAAGAAAGTTGTTATCTGCTCCGCCTCCGCCAGGCATGTAATAAAGAGTAGTGCCCAGGAATGCCATTCGGAAACCACTTCCAACCGTCCCTCCGAGATTTCCCAAAAGGACCGGCGCCACACCTGGCGTACCTGGATTAAACCGATAGACGGGCCCGTTGGTTCCGCCGCCTGTGTTAATGGCGTAGAAGATCATCCCATCGGACGGACGTTGCGCGATCGTGGCAGCGTTTCCGCCAGGGTAACCTGAATAAACAAGTGTTTGGACGCCGGTTGTAGCGTTGACTGACCAAATGTTGTTACTCCCAGGAGACGCGTTACCACGAATCTGGTAAATATTCGTTTGGGCAGAAGCCGAGACACCCAACCACATCAACGCAACCAGGGAGATCAACAAACGACACCGGCTCTTCTTCGGTGGGCGATTGACCTGATTCGACGAATTAGGCCGGCCGCCGTTCATTTTTTGTTTTCCTCATTCAACCGCTTTGGTGAGTTATCCGCCTGCTCCTCGCCTTTGGAGAGAGTAGCGTTGGAGGTGCCAAAGAGGTCAAAAAGATTTGAGAGCTTCGACGAGATTGTGAAATAGGTGCCCTTGCGGGTTGGCAACACAGAGCGGCCGGCGGGCTCGTTGGCGGAATTGAAATTGTAGCCGAGTCCGAAGCGCAAGTCTGGCAAAACCCAAAATCCAACTTCTGTACCGTAAACAGAGCGACTCGTTCCTGACGAGGGTTGCATCAGACGACGGAATTCACCCGCCCAGTCAACTCGGCTAGTCAGACGATACTGTGCGCGGCCCTGCATCAAATAACTCAGCGTGGAAACAAAAGGCAGATCTGCCTGGCCGTTGGCGCTCAAGCGTAAAGCGAATCGACCGTAGAGTTCCAACCGGTCGGTGGCCTGGTAGTAACCATCGGTTGAGAGGGAATCGATTCGATCGCGCGTCTCTATCGGAGATGATGTCGAAGCGGCCAGGGATTGCGAGCGGTGATTGAAGCTGAATAGCAATCCAACTCTGTCGGTCTTTAGCGGACGGATGGAGAGCGCGGCGGTTCCTTCAGTTGCTGAACCGTTTCGTCCCTCGAATCCTGTCCGTGACATCTGGAAGCGGGCCAACGTGGTAATTCCCTCGCGGATGCGGCCGGCAGCCGCCAGCGCAAACAACTGCCCGTTTCCAGATCGATCACGAAACTCATAGCGAGCGGAAGTGCGCAAATCTTTGGTTGGCTGAAACCCGAAACCTATGGTGGCACTGTTAAAACTTTCGCCGTTGCCGGCGAGATGGAAGCCACGCTCAAAGCCAAGTTCTAAAGACAATTGCTTAGAAATTGGCAGACGATTCTGCAGACCGATTACAGCAAAGCTGTCGGTTCCGTTAATCCCATTCTCGAGTTGATAGCGACCGATCATCGAACTGTATTTGCCAATGCGAGTCTCAACGCCGAACGCAGTTTCACGGCGAGCGCCACTGGCAGCGAAACCGCCGCCGACTCCCGAGAAATCGGCGATGGGGGTAATTGGGGCCGAGGCAAGTCGTTGAGTCAGAAATACCTTGGCCCATTGATTAACTTGATAGGTAGCCGCCAGAGTCGTCTGATTCGGGTAAGTTGGGTCGGCTTCACCGAGGTTCTGTTCCCGCCTAATGGCGACCTGGAGTTTGTCAGTCACCTTCAAATCGGCACCGGCGGTGATCAGGTTCGAGTCTGTGGTGCGTTCGGATTGTGCGTCCTCGAGACTCCGATGGTCGTAGCCGAAGTGGAGTCGTACTCGATCGCCGATCATCTGCTCCCAGGCGGCTGAAAGCGTAAGGCGGCGGTTGTCGGTTGCATCCGTGTGGTTGCGCTCATCAACAACACCAAAGTGAAGCAGGGAAGAAGGTCGCGGTTTTAGCTCGAGAGAAACCTCACCGCGGCGCGAACCCGGAGTCACAGTCGTTCCGAAAGGATTGAAGAAACCTGCGGATGAATATGCATAGCGAGCGCGAACTGCAGCCTGGTAGAAGGGCAGTGGTTGATTCAGCTCAACCAGATAGGCGCCACCATCGTGGCGGCCGTCGGCGGTCGAAAATGAATTTCCGCTGCCCATAATCTCACCCTGACTACGAGCGTAGGCGAAGCTAAGCTTGCCTCGATTTGGCAACGACTTTTCACCGTCGAAACCCGCCAGCACATAGGGCCCGGCATCTTCCTGTCTCTGCGTCACTCCGGCGAAACCGAGTTTTAATCCGAGTCCCTTAAATGTTTTTCTTCCACGGAAGGTATAGACGCCGCTGGAGAGCGAAGCAGCTCGATGTTCGTACGTAACCACAAACTGGGTCAGATTGAGATTGAAATCAAAGGTAGAGAGGTAACGCAGGAAGAATATCTCTCCGGTGAGCGCGTTTAGGTTGTAATCGATCGAACGCGAGAGAGGCTCGCGAGAAATGATGACTTCCGGATTCCGGCGATCCCTCACTTCGAGCACAACTGTTTCTGAACCCGGGAGAATCTCGCCATGCGAAAGCCGCAGCAGTCCCAATCCACCCGCCGGGAAGACATCTCGAGCGAATGCTGTGTCAGGCCGAGCGCCGGTAACAGTTACGAAATCACTGTTCGAATTCTCCACGTGGACCTTAACTCCGGTGAGTTTGCGGGCGTAACCCATCAACGCGAGATCGTCCATGTCAGCTTCGAAGTCGCCGAACATCGCATAGGAACGATTGTGATCCAAACGCGCATATAGTTTTGAATTTGATTGAGCAGCTTCGTAACGCGTGGACGAATCGCCGAAGAGCGGGTAGACACGATCTAACGGATCCAATTGGAAGATTCGGTCTCTTCCGGCGGTGCGGTTAATTGGGCGTTGCGAATCGTAAGCTAGCGTCAATTGGTTCTGACCCCAGATGCGGCCACTGTAAAAGAAACTGAGCCGGCGGCGCGAGTTGCCTTCTTCGCCTCGGGCATTCACTTCCGGCACTGATTGACCAAACGTCATCTCGGCGAGGCCAACCAGAATAGTCGGTCTTGACTCTGGTGTGATCCTCACCCGGGCTTCTGCTTCAATCGTACCCGTGTGGGCGCGCAGGCGCGCTTCTCCCGGCGCACCAGAAGCGATTAGTTTTAGGGTGGCTTCACCGCCGACCAGTTGGACGATCAACTGGCTCGTAATGACGCCCTCAACTTGCTCGGCTGAAAGTGCGTCGGCAACTCCGCCGGGGTTAAGCGTCGAAACTGATTTGGCTGCAGGAGCAGAGGTTGTTCCGTCCGACCGCACCAAATTTCCGGCCGAAGTTTCCATGGCAATCTGGTCGTCGAGAGCCGGGCCACCCCACTGGTCAAATGCACGCAAGCGCAGCGTGGTGAAATCGCGACCATTTGCCTGAATCTCGGTCTTCTCCGGAACTATCTCCACACGACGAGCCGGACCTCGGCCCATCACAACTAGTTCGGCGCGGCGTCCTTCACTGCCGTTTGGACCGACTGCGCTGACGCGAAGGCTGTTCGGGCCTGGTCTCAAGTCGATACCTACATAGGTAAAAGTTGAAACCTTGTTCTTTTGATCGAGGCGGGTCGTGCCAATGCTCTTATCGGAAACTGTCTTGCCGTTAACTTCAAGTTTCACTGTCCAATCGAGTGCTACCCGCGCTTCGAATTGCATTCCCGGCGACATGATGACTTCATTCGGAGTGGGGGACAGTACCTTAACGTCTCCAGGTGCTATCGGCTCAATCACTTCGGTGGTGACGAATTCACGCGTACCGAATGTGGTGGAAGTTTCAGCAGCCGGCAGGCTCGGCGTTTTGGAATTGTTAGGCTTCGCCTGAGACGTGTCACCATTTCCTTTGCCTGGACCGTTCGTTTGCGCACCGCTTCGAGTTTGAATGGGATCACTTCCGGCTGTCATGGCTGACGACGAATCTTCCGAAGCCTCACCCGGCAGTAGCGCGAAATTCTGACGAAGGAGGGCCCCACCGCCTAGTGGAGTACGCAACAGTCTGGTCCAGCTGCGACCGGCGAGTGTGCCACCGTCAGCCAAAGCATAACGCTGCGGAAGACTGATTGGATCGAGCGAGATCACCCACGGTCCATCACCGAGTGAAGGGAAGTTATAAAGACCTTCCGAATCAGTTATCACCGACTGGCCGGAATTGAGAAACAGTCGGATGCCGGGAAGTGGTTTGTCTTCGTCATCAAATTTTCCGTTTCGGTTTGTGTCAACAAACACTCGGCCAATGACAATTTGACGAGTTGAGAAAACTCCGCTGGTGACCGTAACGGTTGCTCTTGCGGGAGACGTCTCTTCGCGCTCTCCGCTGGGGAATAGTGCCGAGGCGACAGCTAGATTGTCCTGCTCGCCGGGATGTGCATTGGCTCCAACCCGCACACGATAAAGCAGACGCGCCGTCCCTCCCGGTCGGAGTTCGGAGGTGATCCTAAACAGCAGCTCGTCGCCAACGGTGGTTGGTTCAACCTGTTCTTCCACAGTTGAATTTAGAAACAGCCGGCCAGTTCCCGGAGCGTAATGAAACGAAGACGGTAAACGGTCACGCACTGTCAGGTCAGTTACCGGGGCCGCCGTCGGGTTATGAATCTCAACTCGATAGGTAATGGTGTCGCCGACCTCAGCACGCGGTCGATCAGCCGACTTGGTAATCTCGAGACCACGAGGCTCGAACATTGGGATATTCAGTGCCACCGCGGCCAGGTCTTCAATGCGAACATCCTCTCGCACCAACTCGAACCCACCGGCCTGAGCCAGAGGTTGTCCGTCCAGAGAGCGGGCGGTCAGAACGAATAGTCCAGCCTGCCCCGGGTGAATTGTGATTTCGATCATGCGGCTGGAAAAACCTGGCGCCGTAACTCTGACGAAATATCGGGCGGGAGACGACAGAGAGCCCAGCTGTTCAACGAGCAAGGCGAAACTAAAGTGCCCCAGGGCATCCGTGATGAAGGGATTTTCGTTTTGGAGGTTCGGCGGAAAACCAACACCAGGAGGGATACTCAACAAGCTGTTCTCATCCTGGTTGATCTGGATCGCGACTCGTGCTCCGGGAATAGGTGAAGCACTTCCGCCCCTACCCGCGAAGACTGTTCCGAATGGATCAACGACCACCACGGTGTTCGTCGTTCGCGTCGGAGCAACGTTTTGACCAGTCAGATCGGCGAAGTTAATGATGCCGACGCCGGATCCGGCGCTGGCAGTGAGCCGCGCCCGGAATCTAATTGTCACTACCTGGTTCGGTGAAACTTCGGGAAAACGAACGGCTATCTTCTGACCCTGTACATTCCCCTGGTCGCTATCGTCGGCGTCGGTCTGAGGCTGATTGTCGACGCTGAGTGATCCGGAGATGTACTCCAGTTTTTCAGAGAGTTCGTCAACGAATACGACATTGCGTGCCGGTGTATCGCCGCTGTTGCGGAAGCTCACGGAGTAGTTGAGATTCGCGCCCGCGGCGACTACTGCCTGCGACAAGCCGTTTACAGTCTTGATTGGTGGGAGAGCGTTATTGTCGGGAGACGTCAAACGCGCGCCCAGGCCAATCGCGTTAACGATCGCTCCCATGTCAGACGCCGTCCCGTTCGCCGTGTTTGTCGAAGTGGATTGGGCCGTCAGACGAATCGTGAGGTTGGTGTTGGCCGGAGAGTCATTGGTGTCGACAACAGCCAGGACGCCGAGACATGCACCAGGTGCAACTGTTGCGGAAAGTGAGGTGTTGATTTGAACTGCCGAGTCGGCATCGGAGACGACGCCGTTGTCGTCATTGTCGAAAAACAGACTTACGAGACTGGCAGGAGTGTTAACTTCGGCCTGCGTAATCCGATACGAATCGACGACGTTGCCTGTGTTGCAAATGCGGAAGGTTCTAGTGATGCGTTCCTGCGAACCTACCGTCGCTGATGGAGTAGTCTCGTCGGGCGTGACGACGAGAGATGAGACCGCGAGAACGGTCACGCTTACTGAGGGTGAAAGGGCGGTATAGGTTGTGCCGCCTTCGTCTTGATAGGTTCCTTCAGCCCGATTGGTAATTACCGTTCCGGAATTCGTATCAATGGCCAGCGAGCGTCCCTCCGCCGAATGCGCCAGGCCAAATCCCAGGCAAAACAGCAGCAGGAGAACGACTTTTTGGCTGAACGTGTTAACCAAGATTCTTAGTGCGATATGAAGTTCGAGGGATGATGGTCAAGGATGTTGATTCTTGCTTCATCCTTTTCCTCATCCCTCATCTTCGGGATTGGCGTGGCCCGTCTACGACCGGGGAGTAGTCCGTTGATGGGGACCACGCTCTACTGTTGAGTAGCCCGAGCGAGTAATTACTCGAGTCACTTAATCTGACGTTTGAACGTGAAGACTCCGGACTGACCCGCGGCCAACGACGGAATCGTGTCGGTAAGCACCGTGGAACCAACTGCGTCTCCCGTGATCACGCCGCCGAGGGAATCGGTTGCACCGACCACATGGTCCGTAGTGGTTGCCCAGTCGTTCGGAGCTGTGGAACCGTTCTCGGTAATTACGATGTTGGTTGCCGTCAACGTGACGTTGTTGACTCCACCAGAACTCGACACGTTTGTGTAAGTGATGGTGTACGTAATCTCCGCACCCGGCACTGGATCAGTAGGTCCACCCACGCCCGTTGAGTTCGACACGCTTACGGTCTTGTCCAACCGCAGGAAGCCGGTATAGACGCGATCGATTGTGTCGTTCGTAGAGGCAGGAGTGTTGGCTGAAGTAGCCCGGAGGACGGTGGCAAAACCCGTCAACACGACACTACCGGCCGGCAGAGTCACGGAGACGGTGTAGTTAGACGAACCACCAAACGCGATCGCTACCGGCGCGACAGGATTGCCTGTGGCCACACCGTTATTGATCACCGTCACTCCGTTAACCACCACTGTCGATCCAGCCGGGAAGCTGGTCACAGACAAAGTAAAGCTATCGTTGGCGTTACCGGTGTTTTGGATAGTGTTAGTGAAGTTCACCGTACCCGACGCCGTCGTGACACCGCCCGGCGGCACTCCGGCAATTCCGGTGTTGACACTCTTGTTGGTGTAGTCGTCGTTGTTGTCGGTAGGTCCAACGGCGCCTGGCTGACCCTGTGGGCCATTCAGCACGCTGCCGTTGACCTGCAGAGTGGTGAGTCTCAGAGGCGACTGAGCGGTGATCTGTAAGTTGAGTGAATTTCTTGCGTAAGCGTCACCCTGCTGCGAGATCGGATTGGTCGCATCGGAGGTGGTGATCAAAACGTTCAGGTCAATCGTCGGACCGCACGTTGGGGCAGCCGCGAGTGAAGCACCATGATTGAAAGCCACGCGCCTGATATTCGCCAGCGGAGGCTGGACCGTGGTCCACGTGGCTGTAGTAATCGGGTTATCCGTTAACGGCGACGTCGAGTAGAGGACGCCAATGCCTCCAGGGAAACTCTGAGTCGCGTCAAACTGGGTACCGGCTGGAATGGGCGCGATGGTGAAGACGCCACTGTTGAATCCAACGGGACCATTGACAAGCGTAATAGCGGTCGCCGGGCGAGCGCCGATGTTGCAAAGCTGCCAGTTGTAAGTAATGACTGACGCAAGCGGCACTGGACCTGCCGGCGCCGTCAACGAAAGTTGCAATTGCGCGTCGTTGGCTACTGTGACGCTTCGATCGCCACGCGCTTCGCGAAGACCATTCACGGACAAGAGAGAAACCGTCCGCACTTCGTTCGCGGAACTGTCTGCAGGCTCGTTGTCGAAAGTAGGACTATTCGTGGCAGTGTCGCCAAGGAAGACCGTGACTGTCTGTCCGGCCGTGGCGCCGCCATTGATACTAACTTCGACGAGTACATCGATGAAGCCGCCCTGCGCTATTGCCGCGGAAAGAACATCCGCTCCGTTGCCGAATATGTCCGTATCGCCACCATCAATCGCGCCGGGATTAACGACGTCGATGACAGCACGAGTGACAACAGCCGGATTCCCGACGCCGAGATGCACACTCGCCCCAGATGCGAGGAATCTGATTTGATCGGCGAAATTACCGGTGTTCGTTACACGGAAGCTAAAGAGCACACCAGTCTGACCCGCGACCACCGTGGGATCGACCTGGCCGTCCGGCGTGATTGTGAGACCGGAGACTTTCGCAACGGTTACGATCACAGTATTCGAGACCGTGCTGTAATTACCTCCACTGCCGTCTGAATAGGTGGCACTGGCCTGGTTTGATATTTGAGTGTCGGCCGGAGTCTGTTGACCCTTAACGGGAGCGATAAAGGCGCAAGCGATCGCAAGTATTGCAACTAATTTCGACAGTGCGCGCGGAGTGGCGAATATGAATCGGTCCATGATGTTTTTCTAAACCTCAGTTTTAATAAGTGGGCTCAGGTAATCCGGACTACTGAAGAGTTGCTTGACTAAGGGAATGAGTGATCCGGACGGGGATGAGTTGAGGGAGGCTACTAATCAGTTCAGGCGCACTTTGTAGGAAGCGTTGAGTTTGGATCCTACGTTCAGCGGATCAGCCCACTCGTAACGAACCTGGGTGTACATCGAGAAAGGAGCAGGGACCTTCTTTATCGAACCGTCAGCTTGCCTTTCCTCAATGGTCGGTTGTGTTGAAAAATTCTTTCCGTTATCGATGCTGTAGGTCACCGTCGCGGAACCGTCGGCAGATACGCTGCCGGCTACGAGCTGAGTGCCCGGCGGCACAACGCCCACCGCTTTGTATTCGTGAGCGGGTGCGTTGCCTTCATTCATCGAGGTGATTGTCCAATCAAGGATCTCACCTGACTTCACCGTGTCGGCCTTCTCCACTGGAATGCGACCATTGGTCCGCTCCACGGCGCCGGCCAGCATGACCTTGACGTCGGGCCGACCAGCCCGAAGGATCATGAATCTCTTCTGGGCAACCGCTCCGGCACTGCCAAGGGCCATCAGGCACATAAGGGCAACCGGCAGCGTGCGTAAACTCTTCTTTAATCTCATTATCTTTCTCCGTCTGCATCTGAGCGTTTCTTGTGACGCCCAAGGGGTATTGGCGCTTTAAGCCACAGCCAACGTTACAAACCATGTGCCTAAGGGATTGGAGCGCTCCATAAGACCCCGGAAACCCTCACCAGCATGGGCATAATGCCCCATGCACGACCTTTTCCAAGGAAAGTGCAGACTATGTCGGTTGCCAGTATTTGTAAGGAGTTGAATTACAGAATTTGTCAGCGGTCAAAGAGACCCAGGTCTTGGCAACCTGATTGACGGATACCCTCGAATTCCAGATTAAGCGGAAGAATCGCGAGTCTCTATCTTTGGTCGGAGCAATCTATAAAGGAAGAAGACTACCAAGCCGGCAGCCGCCGCGATCCCGGCAGTTTGAGCTTCGGCGAGGCTTACATTTGAAAGAAGCCACGCGGCCAAAAGCAGGCAGACTATCGCCACGAGAGTTCCGCCTCGTAGCTTGAACATTGGTGGAGGTGTGTCAGGGCGACGGCGAAATAGGGGTAGCGAAGCACATGTAGCAGCGTAAGTCAGAAGCCTGGCGATCGCACTGATGGTTAAGGCGGCGAGGAACGAACTCTTCAGAGTCAGCACGAGCATCAACGAGGCAGTGATGAGAATAGAAACGTAAGGCGTCAAGAAACGCGGGTGCACGCGCGCCATAAAGCCGGGCAGTTCCTTTTGTTCACCCATTGCGAAGGGCACCCGCGATCCGGAAAGCAAAACTATATTGAGGTTCCCCGTGATCGAAATCAGTGCCCCGGCTGAAATCAGTGCCCCGCCGGCAGGACCGATGAATCGCGTGGCCGCATCTGCGAGTGGCCTCTGTGAAGCTGCCAATTCAGGTAGTGTCCCGATGCAAACAACCTGGATAAGAATATACAGCGTGGCCACTACCGCGATGGCGATCAGCAACGCGACAGGCAAGTGCCGTCTTGGATCGCGAACTTCGCCGGCGGGAATCGCAGCCATCTCAAACCCGGTGAAGGCGTAAACCAACTTGAGGACGGATTGCGAGAAAGGTGCGTATTCAGGTTGTGTGTTGAAAGAAAAGTTTTGAGGATTCAGGAAGAACAACCCTACAGCAACGAAGATGATGAGCGGGATGAGCTTGCCTACAGTAAAGATGTTGCTTGCGATAGCGGCTTGACGCACCCCAATGATATTGAGTGAGGTGAGCGAAACCACGACCAGAACAATGACTCCAGCCCGCCACCATCCGGAGGTTGCTCCGCTCCAAAAGTACCCTAGATAACTGACTAACAGATTGCAGTTCGCGGCAAACGCCGTCAGCCTGGCGAGCCAAATCAGCCAGCCCACTTCAAAGCCGACGGTTGAACCAAACGCTTCCCGCGCGTAGAGATAAGGACCCCCGGTTTCGTTGAAACGGCTCCCCACCTCCGCAAAGCAAAGGATGATGAGAGTAACCACCAACGCGCAGGCGGCGAAGGCAATCAGGCTGTAAGAGCCAATACGTCCGAAAACGTCCGAAGGCAAGCCAAATATTCCGGCGCCGATGATTCCATTTATCGTGATGGCGACCAGGTCCCAACGCCGAATTCCCCGGAAGAGACCTTCCTTCGATGTTCTTTGCATCGGTCGCTTATAACAAAAAGTCGGTGACGGGAGAATAGCCAGCGTGCGAAATCTGTAGGGCGAAGGTGATTCCAGTTGACGTGTACCGTCATATTTTTTCGACCTTGCAGAGAACGATCCAAGAAGCTACACGAAGCGACATTAATAAATTGCCCCATTTCGTGTGATTTCGTGGATCGTTTCTTTGCTCAAGGCGCATAGCGAATAAGTCTCGCATCATGGAGTCAGTACCACCTCGCGATAGCGGGTGGGTGCTTACGCTATCGAGGCCTGATTTCTGGAGAAGCGACCCACCCGCTACCGCGAGGTGGTACTGACTTCATTGCGCAAGACTCTTCATTACGCGAGTTGATCAGAGATTCCTAAACATTGTTCTCGCTTGAGATGGCATAATGGTCTCTCAAGAAACAGTCTTCTCAAACCACTCAAAAGGAAGCGTTCAATGTTGAGAAATACTACTGCCACGGCCCTACTAGTCCTGATCGCAGCATACGTAAGCACGGGCCAGAGTCGTCATTCTGTTGCCGCTGCTCCACCTGTCCCAGGAGTATCATCAAGTTCACTTCAGGACCTGGTTAATCAAGCTGCGAGGACCACGCTTGCGCGCTTTGCAGACAAGAAGCTCCAGGAGAGCCAGTTGTCAATCACTCTCATCGATCTTCGCAATCCGCAGCAGCCGGTGACGGCGAGTTTTCGCGGTAACGAGCGAATTTATCCCGCAAGTGTCGTCAAGCTTTTTTATCTTGTGGCAGCGCACCGCTCGCTTGAGGACAAGAAGATTGAAGAGACACCTGAGCTGCGCCGATCACTGAAGGACATGATTGTCGATTCATCGAATGAAGCTACGCAATACATCGTGGATGTAGTTACTCATACCACCAGCGGATATGAACTTCCGGCTAAGGAGATGGAGAAATGGCAGTTTCAGCGCAATGCGGTCAATCGATACTTCACCCGGCTGGGATATACCAACATCAATGTAAATCAGAAGACGTTTTGCGAAGACGCCTATGGGCGAGAACGAGTTTCGCGCGGACCCAAGGGCGAAAACCGAAACAAGCTCACGACCGATGCGACCGCTCGGCTGTTTATGGAAATCGCGCTGGGGAAGGCCGTAACGACGATGCGAAGTGCGCAGATGATGGAACTGTTGAAGCGAGACCCGTCGAGCAAGACTTCGGACCAGGACAGTCAGGACACAGGGTTTACTGGTCCGGCCGTCCCCTCGGGCGCCCGCTATTGGGGCAAAGCAGGTTGGACAAGTACCACTCGTCACGATGCTGCGTACATCGAGATGCCGGACGGATCTAAATTTGTGCTGGTTACATTCACCGCGGATCATGCAAATGAGCGGCAGATAATTCCTGCAGTGGCGCGGGTTGTGATTGAGGGATTGAAATACGTGAAGTAATCGGCACAACCGCAAAGCGGTTGCCGAACAGAGCCCAGGGGTGCCGCGCTTCGCGGCTACCCTGGGAAAGAAAACGCAGATTTGAAATACCCCATCGGGGTTGCGGCGGTGGCATCGATCGTCCGCGGGACTATCGCAACTCGAGCTTTGATGTCGAAACCCCTTTGGGGTTGCGTCCTGTTTTCCCGACTACCCAGGGTAGCCGCGAAGCGCGGCAACCCTGGGCTTTGTTCTGTAACCGCTTTGCGGTTGTGCTTTGCGGGTTACTGTTCGACGTGTCGGGTCAGCGCGCCAAGTCGCCGCACTGGAAATTCTCCAAGGAACATCTCCGCGTCCTCCAGTGTCTAACCTTCAGACGCTCAATGAAAGGATGCGGCCATGTCATTTACCGTAGAGTCTGAAAGCAAACCTAATATTAACGTCACTCCTCTAATAGATGTCTTGCTGGTCCTGCTCATAATCTTTATGGTCGCGGTACCGCTAAGACCAACCCGCTTCGCCGCCAAGCTGCCGTCTCCGCCCGACGACCGAGTTCTTCCTCCGAATATCACAACACTGGTCGTGACTATTCAGCCGGACCGCACTTTGAAGTTGAATTCCCTCGACGACATGGGAACGGTGGACGATCCGTCGAAACTTAGCGCCACCCTGATAAAGCTCTTCGCGGAACGGAAGAAGAACCATAGTTACAAGTATGAAATGCTGACACGGGTTGACGTGCCGGAAGATCTTCGTGTCGAAAAAACGGTCTTCATCAAAGCTCAGCGAACACTGCCCTATGGCGAGGTGGTAAAAGTGATCGACGGCGTCAAAGGCGCTGGCGCGAATCCGGTGGGACTTCAACTGGATGGGCTGCAATAGCGGGCAGGACACTAGTGAGTTCGTTGGTGTCTTAAATGGACGATGCAACCAGCTTTCAGCGCTAGTCGCGTCGTCCACTTAACGGACGCAAGTTTATTCGACCCCACTGAAGCTCAATTATCCCATCGCTACCCTCACTTGCTTGTGCCACACACAGCGGTGTAACGTTGATTTCCCGACGCGAATACTGGCTCATTTCACCAAGGAGTAAAAATGCATTGTAGTTCCAGGCTTCGATCATTCGCGGCAATATTAATGATGATCGCCAGCGCTTCACTCATGCGGGCACAGGACGGTGGCGGCGCGTTGCCGCGCGACATCATGGGTGGCGCGGCACTAATCTTTCGTAAGCCTCAGAATCCGCAGGTCGGTGGTGGAAAGTTAGGGGACCGTCCCAGACCACGGCCGCCCTCACAAGCTCAAAACCAGTTGATTGCCAAGGGCAATGCCGCTCGAAGCGCACCAAAACCCAGGTATTCGGAAGCGGTGAAGCATTACTCAAAGGCGGCGACTCTTGATCCAACAGATCCTAGGGCCTTTGCCGGCATAGGCAATGTTTATATTGACCAGGGCATCTGGGATAAGGCGGTGGAGCAATATCGCCAGGCTGTAAATCTGCGGAGCGATTACGTGGATGCCCTGATGCCTATGGGTCTGGCGCTGGTTCAGCTGAAGCAATATCAGGAAGCGATAGACGTTTACGTTAAGGCGCGGGCAATCGAACCGAACAATCCGGAAATTCATAACAACCTGGGTTACATCTACAATCAAAAAGAAGCGTACAGCGAAGCAATTCAAGCGTGCGAAAAAGCGATAGCTCTGCTCGGCGTAACCGGCCAGGCGTTTCTGCAAGGGTTCCAGACACGCAACGATGTGCTGGCACATGCGTACAAGAATCTGGGGAACGCGTACAGCGGACTCAAGCAGTACCGGAAAGCCGCAGAAGCACTGAAACAGGCCACAGTAATTGAGCCGAAGAATGCTGCCGCACATTTCAACCTGGGTCTGACGTTGTATAACGAAGGGCGTTACGCAGAAGCTATCGTGGCATACAAGGAAGTGGTTAACTTGAGGCCCACACTCGCCGCGGGACATTTCAATCTGGCTCTTGCCTACCTGGCCGTCAATGACAGGGCTGCGGCCATTGCGGAGTACAACACCCTCAAGTCGCTCAATCCCAAAATTGCTGAGGAGCTTCACGTGCTGATTAAGCCTTAGGGTGAATACTGTGTGTGGTTTTTTGAGAAGCAATGTGCAAAGTCGCAAAGGCCCAAGTCGCTAAGCAGAATCAAGTTGTTGTGTTTGCGACTTTGCCTGGAAATTATCGGCCTTGCCCTAAAAGTATTCCTCGAGCAATCTCCCTCTCATTCACACCGTCGCTTTAGCGCGGTGATCTAGACCCGCCAGCCAATTGGAAACCGTTTAAACGGTTTCTGATGTTCGCTGTTGCACATAGCACCGGGCTAAAGCCACGGTGTGAATGAAAAGTGACACTGATTTAGCGTTCCCACTTTGACTTTTAGGGCAAAGCTGAAATTTTCAGATCGGCAGCGTCGAACCGTGACGGACGTTTCCGCATCTGATAGGCTGTCAAACGACAAACAAACCTCACCACAGGTTTCAGTAAGCAAAATTTCAGCATGAATTACTCTAAACGTCACATCGCATTGTTGGTAACGTTGGCGGCTTCGATCCCGGCAGTTGTTTTGTTTGACGCTCAGATAAGTCACGGACAAACTCCGGCTGCCGGCAAGTCTTCCACTCAAACTGAGTCACGAGTTAAGCCGACCTCCATCGTCCGGGAAAGGCGAGCTGGAGTTGGTACGAGCGATCACTCAGCCGCTGCATCGTTTGCTGAAGCAGCGACCCGTAATGCGTTCCTCCGCACCGAACTCTACTGGATCTTCGGTGGCAAGCAGCAGCGCGGATGGAATCTCTACTTGCCGCTAATCCAACGACTCCTGAATACGAATCAGCAAACCGGAGCAAACGGCTTCGCGTTGGCCCTGGCACGCTGGCAAGAGAAATCGGGCTTGCAACCAAGCGGAGTGCTCGATGAGGAATCCTGGTATGCAATGGTTTCTGCCTGGCAGGGGGCTCGGTTGAAGATTCGTGACTATCCGGCGGCCGATCAACTGATCACCGCACCGAGTTCTGATTTTTACGACCCGTCACGACCCGATGAACTTCGTCAAGTGGAGCGTGAAGCCTACGCTGCCTACAAGCGCATGATCTCCGCTGCTGCGGCCGATCCTTCAGTTGGTCTCGCTCGCGGCGTTGACGCTCAACTTGCTCCGACCGAGTTGTATTTCAAGATCATCTCTCCTTTTCGAACCCGCGAATACCAGGAGAAGTTAAGACGTGAATCGCCACACGCAGGCCGCGCCGGACTCGCGATCAACAGTCCTCACTTTACGGGACGCGCTTTGGATATTTACGTCGGCGGCGACCCAGTCGATACCCGAGACTCAAATCGAGCGCTTCAAGTGCAGACGCGCGCTTATCAGTGGCTGGTTAGAAACGCTGAGCGATTCGGGTTTCGACCTTACTACTACGAGCCCTGGCACTGGGAATACGTGAGGTAAGACTCGGCGACTCATCTCGCACCAGGTTCTCTCTGAAATCTCTGTGTCCTCCGTGTCTCCGTGGTGATTAAAGCTGGAAGAAGTATTAACCACGGAGATCACGGAAGTGTCTTAAGACCGCTTTTCACCGTCGATACTTTCTTCTTTGGAATCAGCGGTAGCGTTCGTCCATCCTCAAGCGCCCGTTCTTGCTCGATACTGCCGGTCTCAACGACAAAGTGATTGCGCCGCGTTGCCTTCCTCAGCATCCTCTTCAGCGTCTCGTCGTCCACTGCGGCCACGTCAACTCCCGAACTCTTGAGTTCAGTCCGCAAGCGCATTGGCAGGTTCACGCCTCGATCGTAGACGTCCGGATAAATATGCAGGACGCCGCCTTCAACCACGAGCGTGTCGTAATTGATATCGACGGGCACGGGTTCCTCAAGCTTAACAACCAGCATTCGAGATCCGCGCTTGGCGGCCTCAATGCGTTTGCGTGAAATTGCGGAGCCATAAGCGGCGACAATTTTCTCGGCAAGGTCGTAGAGGTCTGCGCGCAACATCCGCACGCAGCCGTGTGAAACCAGACTTCCCAGGTCGGTTGTTTTTGCAGCCTGGTGAATCAAGTAGCGGTCGCCCAGCGGAATTTTCATCTTGCCAAGTGGATTGCGCGGATCGCTGGCCTTGATCGTTTCACCCGGGCGTACACCTTTTCTCTCGCCGACCCAGGCACTGGGTGGCGGAATCCACGCCGGGTTCCAGATCAATTCTGTTGCTTCGCGAGCTCCGATGTAAATCGGATAGTCTTTCATTCCGACCCCGACGTAGTACGACTTCACCTCTTTGCCGCTTTGCCAAAGTGTCAGCCGGAACGAAGGTACGTTGAGAGTTAGTCGAATGTCTGAATTCCCGGGTTCCAAATCGGCCGTCTCGATATGACCACCCGTTACTCTGTCTGATCGCTCCGACTCGTGAAGATCGAAAGCGGTCTGTTGTGAATTGACTTGGCCGTTGAATCCGATCGTTAAGAAGAAAACGAGGACGGCACGTTTAAGAACTCGTCGCAAAGTGAAACTCTCCTCAGCAAAGTGAAACATACTGTCAGTCTGGCTCACTGTGTGGCTTCACCCTGAGTGCTTTCGGGAACCACTTCCAAAGACAACTTCTCCGTTCCCCTAATCACCACCAAAGATGATCGGCGGCCAATACGTTCCTCGGTGAGAAGCTTGTGAAGCTCGTCAATTCCGGAGATCGGACGATTGTCAAAACCTACGATGACGTCGCCTTCGAGCGTTCCGGCTCTCTTTGCCGGACTGTTACCCAGGTGAGAAGTGATCATAATGCCGCTGGCCACCGCCAGGTCGTAGTAGCGCACGATGCGTCGGGGTAGAGGAACGTTCTGACCGGCGAGTCCGATGTAACTGCGACTCACTCTGCCATCGCGAATCAAACGACTCGCGATGAATTTGGCAGTGTCAATGGATGTCGCAAAGCAGATTCCCTGGGCCGATGCGATCATCGCAGTGTTCACTCCTATCACTTCGCCTCGAGAATTAACCAGTGGACCGCCGGAGTTTCCCGGGTTGAGCGCGGCGTCAGTTTGAATTACGTCGTCCATCAGTCGCCCCGACTGCGCGCGAAGAGATCTTCCCAGCGCGCTGACTACGCCGGCAGTTACCGTGTATTGGAACCCGTACGGATTTCCGATGGCGATCACCAATTGACCCACTCGGACCTTCTGGGCGTCACCAAGCTGAGCGGGGATCAGGTTAGGGGCGTTGATTCGGATCACCGCGAGGTCGGTGTCCGGATCGTCGCCGATTAAGTCGGCGTGGTACTTATGTCCATCCGAGAGCGTAACCTCAATCTGCGTAGTTCCGTGAACGACGTGACTGTTGGTCAACACAAAGCCGTCAGGTGTTACGACGAAACCAGAACCGCCGCCCCGGGCCTGTTGTGGGGCACGGCGCGAACCCCTACTTCTATCCGTTTCATGACGAACTTCGATATAAACGACTGAGGGACTGATCTTCTCCGAAGCGCTGATTACGGCTCGAGAGTAAGCATCCATCAAATCTTCTTCGGAGGTATTGATGCGACTTGAAGTAGCCGATTCGGTTGGCCCATTTGGGTTGGTAATTTCGCTGTCTAGTAATTCAATTTCAGATCTCATGATTGTTATTAAACCACGGCTCGACCGGAGACGGTATGTCCGACACACTTCAGTTTGTCGTTGGCAACGTCAGCGCCAAGATAAAGGAAACTGCGCGACTCTTTGGAGTGCGGCGCCTGGTCGCCCCTTTGGTCCGAGGCGGCCTGACGCCGTTGTTTCGCTAGAATCTGCCTTAGGCAGCCGCGACAGGTCGCGTAGGGTCAAAGCGCTTACAGATCAGCGCACTCCAAAGGTGCGCAGCTTCCCTGAGGTTGGCGCTGACGTCGCCCAACGACAAACTAAAGTGTGTCGGACATGATAGAAATCTCATCGAAACTCTGAATGGTTTGATAGAGCTCAGAACCTTCCTGAACCTGATTCCCTGGTCTCACGCACAGAAGTGTCTTCATACCTGCGTTACTTGCGGCGTGGAGTTCACCGGCGACATCTGAAATGAAAACAACTTCTTCGGGCGACACTTTGAGTTCCCTGGCAATTCGACGATAGCTCTCAGCGTCGGTCTTTGACCCTACAGTGGTGTCGAAGTAGTTATCAATGAATCCGGTAAGATCGTCTGCGTCAGTATGTGCAAATAGAAGCTTCTGGGCCAACACGCTTCCGGATGAGAAAATGCTGATGCTCAAACCTTGCCGGCTCCAATCGGTCAGAGCGGGCGCCACATCCGCAAACACCTGGGCCTTCAGCGTTTCGTCAAGATAACCCTGCTTCCAGATTTTTCCCTGCAGAGATTTCAAGCCAGTGGATTTGCGATCGCGATCCATCAGCCAGTAAACGTATTCGGCGATGGAATGGACCTGAGCCTCATCCGATCCGGAGATAAGCGGCGGCGGTGATAAGTCGTGTCTCACGTCAACTTCATGTTCTTCGCGTAATGTCTCGAGGTCTGAAAGCAGGTCTGACGAGTGAAGATGTTCGGATATGTATTTCTTAAGATGGGCACGCGCATATGAAAACAGAATCTCATGGACGAACGCGATTGGTGTAGTTGTACCTTCTATATCGAGCAGGATGCCGCGGACGCCGGCAAGTGACGCTAGTGGAGTCATGACTTCGTTGCCACGTTTTGTTGAATGCTTATTGCGTTTTGCCTTGAGACAGGCTTTGAGGGTGGGAAACGCTGAAACAAACTGGGACAAACTTTTCGTCGACGCCACTCGCAGTGTAGTGAGGTGTCCAGCCGGCAGTGTCCTGAAACAAGCGAATCGCTCGAATGCTGCGATCAGCGCACAAGTTAAACCAGTGTCTGGTGCCGCGTGGTACGCGAAGCAGATCCCCAGCCTCAACCTCTATCGCTAAAACCGGACCTCCCTGGGGATGAACATGGAAAACTCCGTGCCCTGAGATTACGAATCGCACCTCGTCTTCGTCATGCCAGTGTTCGCGATTAAACTTCGCGAGCATTTCCTCCAAGCCGGGTGTGTCGGCGGTAATATCGATTACATCTGCGGTCACGTATCCGCCGCGAGTTTTCAAGCTCTCGATCTCCACCTGGTATGCGTTAAGTATCTCTTCATCTGGAGAATTGGGCGCGACTGAATGCGTAGATTGCCAACGTTCAAAGTCTATCCCAAACGCGGTTAGAAAAGAGGCTATCTCACCGGATTCAGTTAGAGTCTTGTTTTGTTCCTCAATTGTTACCCGAGCCATCGTGAAATCACCTAGCTGTTTCGTTCAATTGTCAGCTTCCTGCCGAGCGTCTCCAGCAGGAATTCCAGAATCTCGATATGCCTCTTGGCCTCTGCGAGATTATTACCCCACGAGTAGAGGCCATGGTTGCGCAAAAGAAAACCGTGCGACTGTTTATGTTCATTGAGAGTATCGCCGACCTGTTCCGCCAGTGCCAACATGTCTTGAGAGTTCTCAATAATCGGCAACCATTCACGGTGCTGGTGTGTTGTGACCCCCCGCAGGCCCTTCAGCATTTCGTAACCTTCAATAATCACACCGCCATCCGAAGCGTAAAGCTCAGAGAGTAGTGTATTCCAGATGGAATGGGTGTGGAGCACCGAACCGACCCCGAGTTCTCTTACAATCTTCACGTGAAGAGGACTTTCGTCCGACGGTTTACCCGAATGATTGTTCACCATCCGCGCCTGCTCATCGATTAGTACGATCTGCGTTTCTGTCAGCTCACCCTTATCAACGCCGCTTGCGCTCATGGCAAGGTGCAGAGGATCGCGGTTCACCACAGCGCTCAGGTTCCCGCTGGTTCCGAGTAGCCAGCCGCGGCTGTGAAAGCTTCGGGCAGTAGAAACCAGACTTGAAGCAATCTGAGAAAAACTGTCTGACATGGAAAAATAAGATGCTACCAAAGCGCCGTCTGGCGCAAGTTGATAATGAATCGACCTAATGTTCAAACAAGGTGGGGCGGGGCTTTGCACAAAAAGTCAAATCCCACCGACGGTAGTCGGTGGATGGTTCAATTCCAACCTACAGATAAGATGGATTGATACTCTTTGAATCCCACCAACGGCAGTTGGTGGATGGTTCAGATCCAACCTTGTTTCGCTTCCGGCACTTCAAAATAGGTGGGATCTGAACCTTCCACCCACTGCCGTGGGTGG
>Ga0187892_10003736_pt1 | contig 27110 bp, 52 predicted proteins | sample MA1701073metaG_FD_139345 | JGI IMG/M metagenome (GOLD analysis project Ga0187892, IMG submission 139345) | Bio-ooze microbial communities from a basaltic lava cave in the Kipuka Kanohina Cave System on the Island of Hawaii, USA - MA170107-3 metaG ... | reverse complement strand
TGCTTGCGAGTTTGCCACATTTTATGCTTCTACTGTTTCTTTGTTACCTACTCATTCTACTAGCACTAATAGGGTGGTCGCTAGAAATAGACGTATCGGTGTTTCGATTGTGGATATATCTGGATGGCAAAAAGAGCATGGTGTGTACAAAGTTACTCAGTACATGCGTAGGGGTTATAAGAATGTAAGAAGATCAAATGCAAAATGGAATGGAGAAGCTGGAATTCCGGAAGCAATTAGAGTGACTACTATAAAACCCGGTGGTACAACTCCAAAGCTTCCAGGAAAAACAGCGGGCATTGGCAATCCTACTTTCGATTATACACTCAGACGTACAAGAGTACAAGAAGGATCGGCTATTGATAAATTCCTCACAGCAGCAGGATATCCTAGAGAACGAGATCTTTATTCAGACAATACAATCATATTCGAGCATGCGATTTTTCAAGGTCCTGCAAAACCTGCAAGTGACATCTCCCTTTGGGAACAAGCCATGCGGCTCGTATGGGTACAAAGAGAATGGGCCGATAATGCGGTTTCAAATACTCTTTACTTTAAGCCACAATGGCCAAAGATTAGAGATATAACAGAAAACTTTGAATATAATTTGGAGTTGTATACAGATTTGACAGTAACAAAGATCGGTTATGCAAGGGACATGATATCTGAAAACAGAGACATGTATGAAGATGAACAATATAGAGTAATATTTTATTATGATAACAATAGAAAAATTGATAAGATTGAAATCTATCAATATGACCCTAACCATGAAGAAGATGACATTGAACCAGTTCTTTCTGCTATTGTACCATTAATCAAATCCGTTAGTATGTTACCTCACTCCAGTATGGGTGCATATGCACAACCCCCTGAAGAGGGTATTACAGAACAAGAATACCTTGCAAGGCTCAGTGATGTAGGACCAATTGATTGGTCAAAATTCAAAGGGTCTGATGGTATAGATGAAGTCTATTGTCAAGGCTCAACTTGTGAGATTTTGAAATGACGAACATAGGGGTATTTATTGATTTATCAAATTTGTATTACAGCGTATACAAAAAATGGGAAGGAATGCGTATTGATTATGAAAAATATAGAGAACGAATATGTGAAGATTTAGGATTTGATGATCCTATAATCAAAAGAGCAATGGCATATGGTACAGAGACAAAATATGCAGCAACACAATTTAAAGGATATTTGAAAGCAATAGGTTATGAACCTAAATATAAGCCGTCAAGAGTTTTGGATGGATTTAATGAGCAAAAAAGAAGCTTTTGGGATATAGGAATTACAATTGATGCCTTGGCAATTGCCCCCAAACTCGATGGAATAGTAATTGGTAGCAATAATCAGGATTTGATTCCTCTACTTGAAAAACTTCATTATGAGGGTTTAAGAGTAGCAATCTTTTCCTGTGGTATCCCAAAGATTCTAAAATCATATACGGATGTGTGGCTTGAAATAGATGAGAGCATGTTAGTTGAAGAAAAGAAAATCGAAGGTAATGATCCTGACCTGGAAGAAAGTTAAGGATCTTATTTAGAGGGCAGGTGCCAAGGATCTTTATAATTGATTTAGGTCCTGGCACCTGCTCCTTATTGCAAAGGAAGGGAATTTGATGGAAAAGAAATGGGAGGCATTTAAAATAGCTTTAATATTGGCAACAATTATAATGATATTTATCATACATGGCTTAATACAGGTAACAACTAAATGAAACATTTAATACAACCTAATAGGTGGTCATGTCTACCAACAGCATTTGCAATGGTACTAAATGTAGAAATTGAAGATATAATCAAATTTTGCGGACATGATGGTTCTCTTATTCCTGAAGCATGGAAAGATCTCCCAGAACCATTATGTAGGCAATCATTTTCTATTTCAGAAATTATTGATTATGCTCTTTTATATACAGAATATTCCATTTGTAAAATAGATATATATCCAGTATCAATTGCATTAGATTCTTTACCTGAATTTGAAATATACAATGAACAAACTAAAATGAGAAGGTTAGATCATTACTTGTCAAATTATAAAGGCGTACTTATTGGTGTAAAATCAAAAAATATTAGACACGCTATGGCATATGAAAATTCTATTATTTATGATCCGAATGGTAATAAATACAATATTCAAGATCAAGTAAATTTTAAGTTACAATCATTCTACCTTGTAATCAAATCAGAAAATAAAAAAATAATTTGACAAACATAGATTCATATATTATAATAGAGGGAGAGAGAATTTAGATATTTGATATGATTACAAAGGAAAATAAAATGGATGATTTGGAAATCAAAGGGAATATAATGAAACCATTTAATAAGCAGGCAATGCAGATTTTGATTAATCATGAAACAGATTTATTTCATTATTTTGAGAATAATACTGATACAACAGATACAATAGAGAATAGATTGAAACAAGTTTTCCTGGCATATGTTTGTACAGGCGATGAAATTCTACAGAAAAAGTATGATAAGTTTGTACTTGACGATTCTTTACTGCCTGATTCTTCGCTAGTTGCAGAAATCAGGAGACTGGTAACGGAATATGGTTGGTCAGAATTTTTGAATGGAATCAGAATCTTTTGCGAAAAGAAGGCCAAGCAAAATATTAAGCTAGGACTACCAAGCCGGGCAGAAGGCTGGTTGGCAGCAAAAGACAAAATAGCGATAGTCCGTAAGACAGTGGAGATGTAGGATGTTTTTACTTCGTAAAAAAGTCAAGGCGTGGTCAATTCAAAATCCATTTGGTGAACTTTCAGAAAAGATTGAAGAATCAGAACTAGAACAATTAATTACAAGATTAAGATTAGGGATAGAATCAAAAGAAGACAGAGAAAAATTATACAAAGGACATATGCGTTTGGCTATGAATATAGTAGCCAAATATGCTAAGCAAGCTCCAAATAAAATTGATGATCTTATATCAGAAGCAATGTTGGCAATTTCTATCTCAATTCAAGAGGCAAGAACAAAACTCAAAGATAACAATTTTACACCTTACTGTATTGCTAAAGTACATAGTTTGGTATATGCATTTATTACTAGCGATCATGTGGCAAAGGTGCCTATAAGCACAATCACACATAAAGCTAGAATAGGAGAACCTATAGCACCAATTAAAGTAGAGTCACTTACATTCTATTTTGATCAAGAAAGATCTAAAGAATTAGATCCTGAAGAGATGGTTCCAAAGAGAAATACCACCAGGCGAAGGTCTAAATCTCTAGAAACCGGCAATGGGGAACAATTGGTTATAATTAAGGAAATGATTGCAAAATCACAAAAGACAGTATTGGATCGTCGAGTCATTCATCTCCGATTCAAAGGCCACACAGATAAAGAAATAGCGGAGATATTGGGATTATCGGTATCAAGGGTGAATCAAATAAAAGCAGGCGTATTGGAACGTTATGAGGAATTTGAAAATGCAACTAAATAATAGGATTTCTCAATATTATGATGTACAGATAATGCAAACGTTTTATAACACAGATTGGGAAGAAAAAGAAACAAAGTTAATCCCGCAAAGTATGCTTTCATTTTGGTTATTTGTTTTCTTGGTATTCGCGTGTGGCCTTTTAATGGGAGTTATGCTTAAATGAGACAGGTTTATTATTTATCACCAACTAGCATAAGCACATGGAGGAGAAATAAGGAAGAATTTTATTTGCAATATCTTGCAGATTATCGACCGAAAAGGATTCCGCAAACAATGCCAATGAGTATAGGATCAGCTTTTGATGCCTATACTAAAAGTTGGCTACATGAAATTTTGTTTGGTAAGGGATATGATCCAAAATTTGAGTTCAAAGCCCTGTTTGAAGCTCAAGTCGAATTTCAAAATCGTGACTGGGCATTAGTAAATGGTAAGCATGCTTTTGAATGTTATAAGTATTCTGGTGCCTTAGACAGTTTGCTTGCTGAATTGCATACTGCAATTGGTAAACCGAGATTTGAACTTGAAATCAAAGGAGTAGTAGACGAGCATAGGGAAGGTGTTACAAAAAACTTAGGAGGAGTTTGTTTCTTGGGTAAACCAGATTTATTTTATATTAATAAGCATGGTACATGCGTGATATTAGATTGGAAAGTTAATGGATGGCTTTCTAATTATCCTAAGAGACCTTTGAGAGGCTATGTTAAAAAACGTAAATGGATTGGTCCAAAACTTCAAGATTGGGGCACATTACCCCAACATCCGGAAGCAATTATTCAATTGTTCGGTGGGCAATTGATTAATGTGGCTTTGTATCTTGAAACCGTAGAAAGTGATTGGTCAAGACAACTTGCAATTTACAGCTGGCTTTGTGGGTCTGATATTGGCCAAGAGTTCATTGCATGTATTGATCAACTTGCCTGTGACGCTAGAGACAAGACTAGGAATTTTCCAGATGTGGAAATTTATGAGCACAGACTCAGAGTAAGTTCAAATCATCAATGGAAGGTATATGCTGAGGCAGAAGAAATATGGGAATGTGTTCAATCTAAGCATATATTTAGAGATATGAGTAAGGAAGAATCAGACCAAAAATGTCGAGTCTTGGAAGTCCAAGCTAAGGCACTTTCTGGTGAAGGATCAGAAAATGACAAATTATTCGCTAAAATGGCAAGAGGGTTATAATCATTTTACAGTATTAAAAGCAACACCATATCATGATTGTTATCATGCTGGCTTCCGTTGGATTGTGATTGATAATCAATTAACAACTATAGTTGGCTGCTTTACTTGTGAGCAAAATGCAGAATTGTTCATGGCAGCTTTGGAGGATCACCATTATGGACCCAGAAACAAATAATGATTGGAAAAGTGTTTTAACATCTGTTGAATCTAAAGAAATAAAGAAACTTATTGAAAGGTTCAGTAAGACATTTGGAATTACATTACATGTTGCAATTGAAAATGAAAATATTTATATTTCCCACGGAGCAATGGCTAAAAAATATATACTACTAAAAACTAACAGACCAGTAAGAATAAGAAATTTTGAATCCGAAATCATTCCTTGCTACATGATTTTAGATAGCATAGGTTGTTGTATTACTGCCTCAATAACTTTGAAAAAGATTTTAACATCATTATTTTCAATTTTTATTGCCGAATGGATGGAAGCTGTCCTTGAACCCAATTGGAGTCCTTTAGATGACATTGGTAATCGGAACGACGAAATATGTTAACAAAAAGAAGAAAACAAAGAAAAAGAAGATGGAGCCAATAGGTATATGTATGGTGTGTTTTCATAAACCACCTACAGGAAAGTGTTTGCTCTGTGGCTTCGATGTTAAAAAAGATAAAGTTGAAGACCAAAAATGGCTATCACGCCAAGAATGGTTAGCTGAGACCAAAGAGCAAATGAAAAGATTTAATCAAAGTAAGCTTTCTGTTAGAGGGGCGCTTAATAAATTAGAAGAAGAAGTCAAAAATTGTATATTTGAGGAATAAAATGAGGGAAATGGTTAATAAAGGCGCAAAATTTCTTGATGAAAACTACAAAGGATGGTATAAGACAAATAGAATTAAGATTAAGACACTAAATTTACTTGATTCTAAGAAATGTATCCTTGGCCAATTGTTCAAGCACGAGAACGATGGCTATTTCTATGCTTCCAATCATATTGATGGATTAAAAGATGACAATGTTCGTAGAGCCTTAGGTTTTACACTCTTTGAAAATGATTCTGGTGACCCAACCGAATTAACATTATTATGGGTTGAGGAAATCAAAAAACGTAGGAAGAAAAGTAATGGTTAAGCTTCTTTTGGATTTAGATGGGACTCTTGTAGATTTTGTTGGTGGTGCAATAAAATATCACAATTTACCAATAGATATATATAATAGACCAGAGAATTTAGGAGAATTTGATATTGTAAAATTATCAGGTATATCTCCACAAGAATTTTGGGAACCTTTAGGTTATAATTTTTGGCTTAATTTGTCTTGGATAGATGAAGGCAAGGAAATTCTTGAATTATGTGAAGAAGTTATTGGCAGTGAAAATATATGTATATTAACTAGTCCAATCATCACATCGGGTTGTTTGCAAGGAAAAATTGATTGGATAGCAAGAGAAATGCCTAAATACAAAAGAAGCTTTTTAATTGGCCCGAGAAAGGAATTCTGTGCTAGGGCTGACAATATTCTTATCGATGATTCTGATAGTAATGTAAGCAAATTTATTGCACATGGCGGTCGGTCGATTTTGGTCCCTAGGCCCTGGAATAGTCAATATGAAAATAGATATAAAGTATTGGAGGTAGTAGGAAAATGTCTCAGGGAAAAGGTATAACGATTACAGGATCAGGAGAGCAAGATACCCTTACTCTCAGAATAAGGGTTATGCCTAATGAATCTTTTGATTTTGAGCACGATGCACAACGACTGTATGACTTTTTAATTGAAAACCTCCCAGTAGGTACTTTGGATATTTTAATTGACAAACTTAATAAAAGGAGTATTGAATAATGGGTGTAGATCTTTATCTTATGCCAGAAGAAACTTATGGATTGGGCCCAAATTACCCTCATAGGTATAGTCAAACAGTACTGGATTGCTGTAGAAAAAGTATTTTATTTAATGAAATAGCCAAATTATCATCAAAAGAAATTGTTATACCAAATACATTTTGTGGTGATAATGGTCGCTATGGTATAACAACATTTGATGCCTATGGTAATATACTTAAATCAGTTAAAGTCAAAGAGTTATTGACATTATCTAACCACGAAGAAGTCCTAGATAACTGGAAAAATAGAGCCATTTGGGCATATTTGGCATGTCTTCCTGAAGATTTAGATGTTATTTTGTATTGGCATTAAAATGAATTGATTCTATTTCTTTCAACATTTAATGAGTCCAAGATACGCATTGATTTATGGGAGGTAACTAATGGGTCAGCAAATTAGTCTTAGACAAGCATTGATTCATGCAAAAGGTCGAGAGATCAAGGAAGATTATATGACCTATTGGAAAGATAAGGCAGCTAGTGCAACTGTATTCACTGATGGGACAGTTTTGATCGCACAATCAGAATATGATGAAGATTATTCTGAAGTTACACCAGGAAATGGAATCGAACCACCTTCGTTCTATCTTTTATGTGACGTAGATACAGTACCTGAGATATGTAGCTAATATAGCTATGTTGCTTATCCAGAAAGCGGCAGAAGGTATTTTGAAATTGATATTTGATCCTTAAGGAGTAGGAATGATTATTGAAAATGTAAAATTGAAGATTCCACTTATTGATCTTGCTTCAATTATCATTGAAGAATTGCAAAATCGTGGAGATATTGGGTCTAGGCACTTTACAGAAAAAGACAAAATTACATTTAAGCTCAATGATACTCTTGAAGTGGAGCTTACAAAATCATGATCTGGCGACCGATTTATGAAGATTGCAATGGTCATTTAATCCCTGGCAAATGGTTAATTGACGCAAAACTAAAGAAAAAACGGAATCAATCGCTAAAGAAACTACAAAGAGTTTTGGCGATGATGCATATATTCTTATGCCTCATGTATCAACATATACTATTGTTGATTTCAAACCAGTAGAATTCAAGAATAATGTATTCATTTTCTAAGGAATAATAGATGCAATATTCACAATATCAAAAAGCTATTTTCGATTGGGTTAAGAATGGAAGCGGTAATGCAATTGTGAATGCTGTAGCAGGAAGTGGCAAAACATCAACAGGTGTTGATGCTATGGCCTATATTGATAATTTTAAGCAAGTGATGTTTGCTGCTTTTAATAGACATATTAGGGATGAGCTACAAAGTAAGTGTTCTCATATGTGGAATGTGAAAGTAGCTACTTATAATAGTATTGGTTGGGGAGCTTGTCAGAAAGCTGTAAAGCAAATTGAATTGGATGAAGACAAAACTACCAATATCTTGAGAACAATTATTGGTCAAAAAGAATTTAAAAAATATCAACGTTTCAAGGGGCCAATTAAGCGACTTGTTTCTTTAATGAAGGGTATGTGTGTATTTGATGAAGATACAGCAATTAGGGTAGTAGATATTCTCTCTGATCATTATGATCTCACTGTTCCTGGAGATAAAGATTTTGAAGAAATTTTAAGAATAGTATATAGTAAAAGTATGAATACCGTCGCAAAAATGGACTTCGACGATCAAGTATTCATGCCATTGAAGCATGAATGGTCCATGAATCAATATGATTTCATCATGGTTGATGAATTCCAAGATACCAATCTAATGCAATCAGAGCTTATGAAAAAGGCTTTGAGAGCAGGGGGAAGGATGATGGTATTCGGTGATCCCTGGCAAGCCATTTATGGTTTTAGGGGAGCAACACCAAATGCTATGGGAGAATGGGCAAATGATTATGATGCAAGAGAACTACCTTTATCAATTTGCTATCGTTGTCCAAGAACTGTTGTCGAAGAAGCCCAAAAGATTGTTTCCCATATTGAGGTTGCGCCAAATGCTAGGGACGGAAGGATTGATTCTATTAAAGAATCAGAGTTGTTGAAGGTTGTGCAAGATAGGGACTATATCTTGTGCAGGACTAATGCTCCATTGATCGAGACCTGTCTTAAGCTCTTAAAGCAGGGTAAGAAAGCTTCTGTCCGTGGTAGGGAAGTGGGAGATCAACTTCGGAATTTGGTTGACATAGTTCTTGGAGACGATAATGCTACTATCCAAGAATTTGAAATCTCTCTTGATGAGTATTATGAAATTCGCTATAATGCTCTTCTAGTACAACAGAAGGAACGTGAACTTCAAGAGCTTCAAGACAAATTGGATACATTACATGTAATCATGGAAAATTGCAAATGCGTCGGAGATATCAAGAAGACTATTGCTAGAATCTTTGATGATAATCAATCCGGCGGCATTTGTCTAATGACATGTCACAAAAGTAAAGGTCTTCAGAATCCTAACGTATATGTTCTAAAGCCAGAACAACTGGCAACTAATTGGAATGCTAAGAAGCCTTGGATGCAAGAAGAACAGAAGCGCTTGAAATATGTGACAATTACCCGTTCTCAATATCAGCTGACATGGGTGATAAAAGCTTAGGAATCAATTATCGAAGGGAGTTAGAAAATAGGGACGAAAATACTTAGTATATTATATGAGCATACATGTGATGTGTGCGGTAGAAAGAAAACACAGAAATCAACTCTCCCTAAAGATTGGACAAAGTTCGGCATATTATTATTCTGTAAGAAAGGATGTAGGGCATACTATACAACTAGTAAGTCTGAATCTAAGGTTAAAGGTGCAAGACGTTTAAGCACCAAATACAAGAACAAAGGAACTAAGTATCATGCCGCAAAATGAAAATAATCCATTCGACCCTGTAGAACTAATCCCTGAACCATCGTCTTGATCTTGGGTGCTGTTTTTATTGGAGTATGGTGTCTTGTTAAGTCAAAAACAACTCGACAAATGGGTTGTTAATGGTTTCAGCGGATTGCATAACTATTTAAGAGAGAGGGGCCTTGATGCCAAGGCCCCTCTTTCTGAAGAACATATTGCAATTCTTGAAACTGTTAACGAAACTCTAGATAATTTCATCGCCTTCGAAGGTGATGCAACAATAAATGATGAAAATGGCGTTGATGACAGATTAATGTCTAGGTACCAAATTCTAATTGAACTTTTGATAAATAGAATAAGTACTCTGAGAAGCCCTTTTCATGAGGAAGTAATAAAGGCCCTTAAATACCAAAAGGCTGAACTTCAAAAGTTGATTCGCGGCCATAAAGTTTTAAGGGAAAGATACATCAATGGACAAATTGGTATTCACCAAGGCGTAAAACCTCAAATACTTGAACTTAAGCCTGAGGGCAATAAATCCTATAAAAAACTTTCTGAAGCAGATGAGGCATGGCACAATGAAGAAAAGTTTCTAGTAATCAGTACGCATGATGCCAGTCTAAGTGGTATGTTGATTACAAGATCAGTAGCTTTACATATGGGTTATAGAAACTTCAGAATGCAATACTCACAAGGAAAACACTTTATATGGGAGTTCGTGGAATCATATCAAAAATGAAAATATTTATTTGACAAACGCATTAACATATGCTATAATAAAGTGCGGAGCAATCTGTATTTTTGATATGATTAGGAGGTTTAATGCTAGATCTAAATAAGATTTTACATCATAGTGCTTTTTTAACTGAAGAGTTCAATAAAATTCTTCCTACTGATATTGACTGTGAAAGTTATGATAATTTAGTTCAAGCAAAACAATATATGAAAACTGTAGTAAGACTACTACAAAATGTTAATAGGAGGAAAGCCCCTTGCAAGAAAAGATCACCATAAAATGTAGAAAGTGTAAAGTAGTAATGCATTATGATTCTGAAGAAGAAATGTTTGAAGACATGTGGTATCAAGGTATATGTGTAGATTGTCAACATGAGGATAATCATTCTGGAGAAGGGTAAGAGGGCTTTTACAAGCATAGAAATTTCACCAGTTACCATTGAATATTTCCTTAAAAGCAAGGGTATTTGAAATGATTGAATGCACTATCCTTGATGGCCCGCATAAGGGTTATCGTCTCGATTTCCCTGTTGCTCCACATCATATTGAGATTCCCTTGGGTGATAATACATTCCTCGGTGATCCGGTAATCATTGGCCATAGGCCAAGGAACATCTATGTTCGATACGTTCCATTGAGTAAGAATGAAAAGGAAAAGCATCTAGTGATGCTTAATGCTTGTGGTATTGTCAATAAGCTTGATCAACCAGCATACAGGCATATGGGGTGCACGTAAATAATAATTTAATTATGCAAATAAGAAACAAAGATCCGCCCGCAAAATAACTAATATGTACCCGTAGCTCAACTGGATAGAGCAATGGCCTTCTAAGCCATAGGTTGTGGGTTCGAATCCCACCGGGTATATTACACCCTTTTTAAGGAGATATTCAATGGCAAAAGGTTTCAAAATCATTCTCCACAAGACTGGTGAAGTCTCTTGGGTTGGGTATGGGTTTGATGGCAAATTGCATTGGACTAAAAGGGTTAGGCATATTCCTATGAGTTATACTACTTTGACTAGAGTGCAGAGGTTTATGGACAAGCACAATTATGAGATCGATTATGATGGATACACCCAAATTTAGAGAAGTGTTTGGATATAAAGTAGATGAAGATTGTCTGTGTGAAATATTAACATTATTGAATAAGTATGGATATAATAGATTATTAGCTTCAATGGCCTATTGTACCGCTCTATTTATTGTAGAGGTAGAAACAAACGAAGAGAAACTGATGTGGCATCAATTTATGGGAACTTTGGCTGGAATGATAGACACAGTTCCTATAAAGTACATTGGAGGAACAATCGATGGGACGCAGTACACAGGAAATTGGTATGACCAATGCAGCGAAGAAATGGTTGAAGGATCACAATGCGACGGCAGTGGAATCTGATAGTTCGACTTTTGGCATGTTCGATGAAACTATTCCACTTGGTAAGTGGGATGTAATGATTAAAGGAGAAAAGGTTACTTGCAGGGAAATTCTCCAAGCAAACCCTTGGTCGTCAGGGCCAATGCTTTTTACTTGTCTTGAACTTGAATCTGAAAATGGATTCAAAGCACAAATTAAAAAGTGGGATGAAGACCCTGACCTCTTAGAGCAACAGTTTGATTATGAATCAGGAAGATTTTGGGTATAGTTTCAGGTTCCCCGGTAGCTCAAATGGATAGAGCATCTGGAGGTTGCCGGTTCGAATCCGGCCCGGGGTATTACACTTGCATAATTATAAGATTGATTATGATGTATACACCCAATTTTAGATGAATTGGGTACAATAGTTGAATGTATAAAATCATAAGGTATATTCTATGACCACTAGAGACCATGCCGAAATGTTTGGTTTATTAAGCTCTGAACTTAGACTAAGAATTTTAATCTACTTGAAAAAAGTACACCGAGCTAATGTTAGTGAACTTTGCAAACAAATGGAACAAACACAGCCTTTGATTTCTGCTCATTTATCGAAACTTAGGGCTAGAGGTGTGGTTGACTACGAACGTAAAGGTAAGTATGCTGACTACTTCATTACTAATGAATATGTCCTTCAATTGTTATCATGAATCCAAGGAGAAATCATGGAAATTGGCTATATCAATGATTGAAAAAGAAGGAGGCCATTGCGAATGGGTAGATCAAGGAGGAAGTTATTATTGGTTTCCTCGGCCAAATATTAATCCTGAAATATTTGTAATAATTATTTGCTTAAATATCAAATCAGGGAGGAATAATTTAGATAATTTGGCTGAAGAAATTAGAGATACCTGCAAAGGTATCATTGCAGAGAAAATGAGCGATACTATCCTCAGACTAAAGGATGAGTGAAAATGAAAATTGCATTAGAACCAAAATACCGAAGAAGGAATGATGGCTCTTGGACAGAAATCGAAAAGGAACCAGGGTACATTGATTATGGTAATCAAAACTACATGGGTTTCATCTGTAAGCTTTGCTGAAGTCTTATTTGACAGTTCACGACTCTGGCATAGATTGAAATCTTGGTGGAGAAAATTGATTAATCTACCAGCTTAATAGTGTAAGTGGGGCCGTGGCGTAATTGGCAGCCGCAACGGATTTAAAATCCGTTTCCTTAACAGGAGTATGGGTTCGAGTCCCATCGGCCCTATTAACAAACGAATTCAAGGTAAGAGAAATATGGATTCAGGAAGAAATAACAAATTATTTGGATAAATGATTTGGAATCACCGAGAGTGTCCTCGATGGTTTGAGGAACGGCCTTATAAGCCGTTACACCAGGTTCAATTCCTGGACTCTCGATTAATTTTTTAAGGAGTAACCATTTATGGAAACAGTATGGGTTGTTAGATTCTTAGATAAAGAGAATGGTTATAAGACCATAGTTTCTTTACACAAGACCAAAGAAAGTGCTATCAGGAGAGCTGAAATCTTTAATCTTTGGTCTAAAGGAACTTCTAGGCATTTTTACGCTTCAGAGGAGAAATTTGAAGTTGATGGCTATGAAGCTATTTGGTATGACCAAGATGGTGATAAAGAGGTACACAGAATACATAGAGAAACGATTCAAGAAGCTTTGATTGATTTGGCAATACAAATACAATTGAAGGAAATATGATCAATGAAGAATATGATGAAATAATCAAAATTTTGGGAAAAGGTCATACTTTATAAGAGAAAAGGAACTATGATTACTGTAACTTGTCCTTATAGAAGTATCTGAAAATTTTGATCAAATACAAAGAGATAATAAATGGCATTATAGTATATGTGGTTACACACAAAAACCAATTTGGTTATGTAATGAAAGCATCGAAACTTTATGAAATAACTAAGACCCCTCATTACTCTATAATATATCTATTGTCAGAAGAAATCAAGAAAAATTATTATAAAAGGTTTGATCAATGCTGAGCAAGCAGCTTAAATCTCAGGAGCAACTCGACAATGAAGCTCACAAAGAATCTAGGAAAGGTGCAGTTAAAGATTTATAAAGGAACAGATATTGGAGTAGTTAAAAATCATTTGATGTTCACATTGAAAGAAGACATAATAGTTATAGCCAAAAGATTCAAGAGAGGCAAAAGATGGGGTGGTTGGGATTTTTGGTACAATGATTTATTTTGCTGGATTCCAAAACATATGGGGCAAGTTGTAGGTTCAATTCAAGAAAAGGAAAATGAATCTATAGGAGTTGCATGATTATTCAGACAGACGAAAAATTCTTCAATATTCCTGATGACTCATTACTTAGTTTGTCAGAGCACTATCTAGATCAACCAAATTCAGTAAGACTTATTGATTACGGCAAAGAAGTTGATCTCCTATATATAGGTGGGTGTAGTAACCTTAGAAAAGGAGAATTGATTAAGGAGGCATATCAAAAGAAGTTTGGCAAAGAGGACAGTTATTACAGACGACCTGCCAGATATTACAAAGGACAATTACTTTGGTATCATTCATCGAGCGGCGTATATCTTCCATGTGAAATTATTAAAATTACTCCAGAATATGGTGTTATTGAAATTCGATTAATTGATAGAACTCGTGATATTAATATGAAAGCTGTTAGAAGTTATTTATATGAAAAACACATTGAACTGGAATAATTATCATGGGAAATCATAAAGAAGAATCTACTAAGAAAGTAGAACCTGCTAAGAAATCCCTATGGGTAATGGTTGTTGCTCTGGGAAATAATACCATAGGTTTCTATGGAGCAAAAACGTACACGAAATCCGAAGCAAAGAAATATCTTGGCTTAAGAAGGCTGCCTGCTAAGACACCTATACGCAAGAATAATGATTTTGGGATCAAAGGCATCAAAATTAGGATGATAGATTAATGCTACCACAAACATACGCATATTTTAGACAAGAATTAGCATATAGGTTTTGGCTTTCTGGGGCAGTAAAGTCAGGTAACTTTACTCTTAGAAGTGGTGAGAAATCAAACCTATATATTGATTGCAAACAAGTAGCCATGCACGGTCCTACACTTGGAATTATTTGTAAATTGATAACTGGCCTAATTGGAGAATTTGGATCTGGAATTGATAGTATTGGCGGCATGGAATTTGGAGCCGTGCCTCTTATATCGGCGTTTTTAATACATAACAGTCTAGATATACAACATGGTTTTATAATCAGAAAAGAGACAAAGAGTAGGATAATTGGAACTCCTACAAATAAATGTATATTGATTGAAGATGTGATAACTACTGGCAGCACAATTATTAATTGTATTGAGGCTTTGGGAGGCATTCAGCCAATTGGAATAGTATGTATTGTAAATAGAAGTAATAAAAAGCATATTGAGGGATACCCAGTTAAATCTATCTTTAACCTAAAGGATATTTATTATGCCAAGCCAGGAAAATAAGATCCCATTGATTGGGAAAATATTAAGACTTATTAGTGGAAGATTTGGAATCACAACGGCGTTCAAAGAAACAGAATTCAAAATCGAATACGAAGGCTTCATAATTGAAGCCATAATATGGGACCCCAAGGGTAATTTATATTATGGCGTATATAGCCCAAAAAGCCTTGATACAATTTATGGGGGATTCAATGCACTTGAAGCAGCCGAACACTTTTTAATTGCAATTGTTAATCAGGAAATCAAAGAATTATTTAAGAGTAATAATATTTTATTGAAGGGAGTAAATAATGGCTAAGCAGGAATTTGTGCAATTATGCCATACTTACCGTCCCGGTAAGGATCGAGTCGCAGGATGGTTTATGTCCGAAAAATTGGATGGAATGAGAGCTGTCTGGGATGGTGGAATCAGTAGAGGTATGCAATGTTCGTTGGTACCTTGGGCCAATACTGAGAAGCATGATAGATATGTTATAAAGCCCTTGAGTACTGGATTATGGACGAGATATGGTCAACCTATTCAAGCTCCTGGGTGGTTTTTAGATAAGTTGCCTGATTTTCCATTGGACGGAGAATTATACATGGGTATTGGGAAGTTTCAAGACACTGTTTCGGTTGTAAAGAATCTGAATCCAGGAGCAGGTTGGGTTAATATTGAATATAGAGTTTTTGATGTACCATCATATAAGATGTTACTTGGGGATAGGGCGATTGGCAAAAAGAAGATCTCTGGTGGAATGGATTTTCTTAGAAACAAACTTACATTGAGACGTGAACAATGCATTGAACCAAAAGATTTTGCAAGGACATTAGACTTCTTGAAATGTCAGGGAATTTCTACTCCTGTAAGATTACATAATCAAGAAAGACTACCATTTACGACCGATAGGGCTGAGGAGCATATTAATATCGTATTGGATAAATGTACTGAAGAAGAAAAAGAAGGAATTATCCTTAGGAATGGAATATATCCTTGGATGCCGGAAAGGGTCCATCATTGCCTGAAGCATAAAGCTTGGTCAGATGCTGAGGCTATCGTAATTGGATATACCACAGGCCGTGAAACTGAGCTTGGGTCCAAACTGTTGGGACTAATGGGTGCCTTAATCGTTAAATGGGAAGGTAGGCGATTTGAACTTAGTGGTTTTACAGAACAAGAGCGGAGATTTGAGGATGGTGCTTGGGCAATTGATAATCCTGGTCAAGAATGCCCTGAATGGATCAATAATCTCAATTTCCCGAGAGGTAGTAAAGTTACATTTAGATATGGTGAATTGTCCCATGATGGAATTCCATTAAAGGCACGCTATTGGAGAAAATCTGAATGAGTCGGGAAAGAGCCAGAAGGATAATAGAATTATTATATTTATATGCTTGGGGACCTCAAGGTAATGGTGATTTGAGATCAGAGTGCATCAGACACATAAAGTTCTTCAAACGCGAATACAAGATAGGTATATTCAAATATACAGGCAATGGGGGTTTTGAGTGGAATGAGAATATACGTTAATGATGAAATGGAACTTAGACATGTGATGGACAGTCAGCCTAGAGTATATGTTTGGTGTTCATGTTTTATAAGTTGTATAGGAGAAGTGAGAGGATCATATTTCCCTGTGGAAAAGGAAGCAACTATAAAGAATATTTTAGAATATTGGGGAGATTTTCCTACCGAAGAAATTCATCTTAGAATTAAGGACAATGCAATTTGGATTGATAAAGGTCCAAACTGGGGGAGTATTAATAATGGCCAGACCTAATAGAAAAAGAGGTACTATAGGGAAATACACAGAGTATGACAAGGATAGGCAGTGCTTGAAATGTGAAAAAATGTTTTCTTCTTATGGCCCCGAAAATAGGGTATGTGTGGGGTGTAGAGTTAAAAATCAAAAATTTGAGGGAGAAATGAAATATGGTAAAATGTATGAAATACTAATCAATAAGCGATGGGTAGCTGGAGGATGATTTTAGATCAAAAGACCCATGTTTTGGTAAGACACAATAGAACTATGAGAGGTTTCACTTTGGATGAAGATTACAAAATAATTGAACCTTTGGTTCTTGATTGCAGGGCATTAGAAGAATACAAAAGTGCCTTCTTTTGGTGGAAACCTCCATGTGACATACCTGCTTGGGCATATGGTATTAGAGACAATGAATTTGATACCTACTGGGTGAAATGAAACTACTTTTTAAGGGAAACAAAATGCCTGATTATGTGCAATTGGCTGCTCAGAACGCAGATATTGCTGCGATGAAACTTGGAATTGAGAAAGCACTAGCTGAAAAGAAACTTGAGAAAGCACTAACTGAAAAGAAACTTGAGAAAGCACTAGCTGAAAAGAAACTTGAGAAAGCACTAGCTGAAGAGAAAACTTTAAAATTTATTCAAGATACGAACATCGGCGGTGCTCATAGACTCGTTGTTCAGAGGACAAATGATTTGAAAACTTCACAATGGGGTGATGAAAAAGAAATTGTAACTATTGAGATAGATGATAGAGTGTTTTGCAGTGTTGGGTCATTGTTTCAAGGGTCATTGCCAAAAGTTTTTGAGGTAAAGAAGATTGAGTACATCACAAAGAAAGGGTAATAGAACCCTTCAGGAGTTGTCATATGAGTATCTATGCCAAATTTGAACCGGAAGCCTGCATACGACAGGGGCAATGGTTGGAAACTTGTCTAGGGGAATACAAAATTGTGGATACACAAACAGGAAACATCGTCCAAGAAGGAAAAATTGTATATCCGACATGCTTAAAATGTGATGAATATCTTAGTGTTGGAGGCTATGGGGATAATGGCGTAATTTTGGTCTGTGAAAGGTGTAAAAAATGATGTCAAAAATTTATCTTGTTATGGAAGGGTATTACAATGATATTAGAGCAGCATTCAGTACATATGAACATGCTAGGGGATTCATGGATATAGTAGAAAAAGCAGATGATTCTGATGATATGCGTATAGAAACACATACCGTCGATGCTCCGGAAACAAAGAACCTAGTCATAAAAGAAAATTGGCAAATTTCTGTATGGCTGCGTAGTGGTTGGATGACACAGGGATGGAGTAAATCGGAAGGAGTTGAAGGTAAATTGCATAGACAAGGCATTAAAGTAGCTGCCCCTAAGGGAGTAGAGCATACTATTGATAGTTATATTGATTGTGACGGAAATCCATTTTTGATTGTGACATCATATAAATCACTGGAAGAAGCAATGAAACTGGCACAATTCCAAGTTGTTAATTATGGTAAATAAATTTGCAGAGGGGCCTTGGCACCTTCTGAGGCAAAGACTATGGGACTAATAAATGCTGAGAAATTATTAGAACAATTCAAAATACAAAGAAATATGTACTGGAGATGCTTTGAAAACACAAAGAAACAGAAAGGAAGAACTAGATACTTAGAAAAAATCATTACACTTGAATGGGCAATTATGATAACGGAGAAGATAGATGTTGAAGCTAGAATCAAAACTTTTGTCAATGGACCTAATGAAAGAAATACAGGAACTTGAGTTCAAGATTGATGGGACAGGCACAAAGATGGCTTTCCCACAAAGTTATGGACTGCCATTTGATAAACCGAAATTGATGGAAGCAGTAAATGAAATTGAGTCTATAAGAGGATTAATAGCATTGTATTTAATGGTTAATTGGATGGAGCCTGGGATAATTGCTGATTGGCATCAGGATTGGCTTAAACCATCACCATTACAAGGCAAGAACCCCTGCCTAGAGCGATGGCATCTACCAGTCATTACAAATATAGGTTCACTATACTTTGATAAGATTGGTGAAGTCATTAATATGAAACAAGGAATATGGTATGGTCCAGTGAAATATTGGGAGAAACATAAAGTTGTGAATTGGGGTATCATGGGTAGAATTCATATCGTAGTTGATTTGGATTGCCATAAAAGATTAGGGGAATATGAGTAATGGACATATACAACGATGTAGATGTGGAACTTATTCAAAGTGTCGGTGGAGATGCTACACTTGCAGCAGCAGCGAAAGTATTACTTAACAGAGATGAAATTAGGGAACTTGAAAAGGTCGAATCCAGGGAGGGTGTTAAAGGACTAATCAATTATTTAATAAAACATAAGCATGGTACGCCGTTCGAACATGCATTGATGACATTTTATGTTGATGCTCCGATCTTTGTTTGGCGGGAATGGCACAGACACAGGATTGGGTTCTGTCTAGGAAAATATTCAGAGATTTGGCAAGAAAGTGTATCTAATTCAGGAAGAACAGTGAGGAAAATTTTATTAGAAGATTTATATAATAATTGGACATATGGCGTTAAAGACAATGAAGGAAGAATAAGATTCTTACCAAGCATTTATCAACAAAAATTGAGAACATTAAATGAAGATTCACAACTATTTGAACTTGGTTCAATTGAACAGATAGTCGAGTCTGGTATTAAAGAGACATATAGATTAGAAACAAACCATAAAAAATATACAGGATTGCATGTAACAAAAGATCATAGGATTTTAACAATTGATGGATGGGCTAAAATTGAAGAACTATCAGGAAATGAATTGATAGCAATTTGTGGAAAAAGAAGTGCCAATAGCGATAAGCAAATTCCACCAAGATTGAGAGAAGGAATTGGTATATGGACAAGCATGCAAAGAAACTCCCTAATAAAGGGAACTGATAATTGTTATGAATGTAAAAGTAGATTTAGTAGAGAAGAACTGATCCTGGATCATATAATTCCAGTCATAAAAGACTTGACATTGGCCCTTAATTTAACTAATTTAGCACCGATGTGTGAAGAATGCCACAGGAGAAAAACAAATTCTGAACAAATACTAGCTAATAGGAATACCGTCGCTGGCACAAAATATATTTCACTTAAAAATAAACCATCAAAAATTGATGAAGAACAAACATATGATATAGTAATGCGAGGGCCAAATCACAATTTCGTTGCAAATGGTATTGTTGTCCACAACAGTTACAACGAAGAGTCAGGAAGATATAGGGAACTACGTGGATACTTTTATTTACCTAAATTTGATAGACCGATGATTCCTGGGCCTGATCATAAATCAGCGAGACCACAATTTGTAACGGTAAGGGAGGGAGTATACAATGAGTTTGCTGATTTGGTCATGGAATCATATAAAGTGTCATATAATAATTATAAAGAAATATTAAAATTGGGTATAGCGAAAGAAGTTGCAAGGATAGTGCTCCCTGTTGGCACATTTTCAAGATGTTGGGTTACATGCAATCCACGTTCAATGATGGCATTCTTATCTTTAAGAGTCAAGGACGAAAATGCCAAGTTCCTTAGTTACCCGCAATGGGAGATTCAGTTAGCGGCTAAAAAGTGTGAAGAAATTTTTAAAGAATTGTTTCCTATTACACATGCTGCATACATCGAGAATGGGAGGGTAGGTCCTTGAAGATAGTTTGTGCTTGGTGCAATATTAAAATGGGAGAAAAAGATGGTGAGACTGGGGACATAACACATGGCATTTGTGAAGAATGCATGCTTATGATATTGAATCAGACTGAAGAGGGTAATTATGGGGACGACATATGTACAATGTCGAAATGACTTGTATTACAATGAATGCTTCTGGTTTGGAAAGAAATTGAAATCGTACATATTTACTCTGGGAACGGAATTCTTTGGATTCGTTGAGAGTGGCGGTATAGAGGAATCAGCCAGAAGTAAATTCTATGAAGATATGGAGAAGGTTGGAGTAAAGATTTTATATGGATATGTTGATAATAAATGTATGCCCTTAATCTGGGAAGGAGCAGTCAAAGGGTATACATTTGGGGTTAAATGGAAAGAGAAACCGCCAATCCCTGATTTATATGAATATTGCATTGATAGTATTGATTTAATTGGAGACTATAATTATATAGTCTACGATCACAAGTTTGATGTTGATAAAATTAGGAGATATATTGAAAGTGAAGAAATGTATCATGCATTGAAAGCATTTTATAATGGACTTTCGAAGATTAAGATCATGAATAGGATCATGAAACAAGCACCGCACATAATGAATATTAGAAGTGGCGATATTAGATTGGTTAGGGAGATTTGATTTACATGAATAATTCTTTTGGATTTGTTCTTTTAAAAAAGCTACATAGAAATGCAAGGCTACCTGAACGAAAGTACCAATCCGCTGGGTACGATTTGTTTCCTATTAATGAGGGATGCATCGTTCAAGGGAAACGAGCGATAATTGACCTAGGCTTTGCGACGGAATTTGACCCAGGATGGGTAGCGTTAATCTTTGATCGTGGAGGTATGGGTATCAAGGGAATGATTAGATTGGCGGGTGTCATAGATAGTGACTATAGGGGTGAATGGAAGGTAGTACTTCATAATTTGAGTGAAACAGACCATTACTATGGGCCTGACAAAGCTATTGCTCAAGTTTTATTTATGCCATTTTTCGCCCCTATTATGAATTGGGTACCTGATGGGGAGGAATTAGCATTAACAGAAAGAGATAAGCAAATGTCTGGCTCTTCAGATGGTAGGGTTATAGAGGTAGGTCTCGGGTTTAGTGGTAGAGGAGGAATGAGTGGAATATGATTCCTATATAAGTGGTTGGAAACTTAAAGAAGTAGACTGGAAAAGTAAAGGTATATTAGAATTACCAGAAGAACAAAGATTGATGAAATTCCTGGAATTAACTTTTATGCATGAAGTTGAAGCAAAGAAATGGGTAATTGGTTTCAAGGATGACAAAGAAAATAAAATATACTATGCTCCTGAGATCATGGATATTAGACAACCAGAGAAATATTGATGGCTGCTCAATAAACCTATGGATATTAATTGGACTTATATATTTACACCAAATAATCAATTTGTACGTCGAACTAGGTTTTCGGGAATGGTTCATGTCGTGCCAGGTGATTGTCTTAGGATAACTTATATTACTGAATTACCGGTTGCTTTACTTAGAGGATTTCAACATGATGAAGGCGATTGTTTTTGAACACACATGTGACAATTGTGGCAAGAAAGTTGTGACACCCATTGGACAAAAACTTAGTGGTTGGGTCAAGGAAGGAGATGGATTGTATTGTTCAATGGATTGCATTATGAAATTGATCGGTAGGATGGTTAATCCGATAATTGATTACAATATCAATGGCATTGAGAGATTTATTAAAAGTAGAATCGCGGGCTAAAGATTTATAAAGATTTATAAATTATTTATAAAGATTTATAAATTATTTATAAAGATTTATAAATTATTTATAAAAATTTAGAGATTTAGAGATTTAAAGATTTAGAGATTTAGAGATTTAGAGATTATTTATAGAAATTTAGAGATTATTTATAGAAATTTAGAGATTATTTATAGAAATTTAGAGAAATTTAGATTGGGATAGATTGGGATTATCCCATGAATTATTGGTTAAATTATTTATACTGGAGAATCAATGATTGATGAATCACCTGTTATTAGATGGTTGGAGAGCAAATCGGGATTACAACGTACAGGAGATTTACCAGAATACCTCAGTCGTGATCCTACCAACCTTGAATTGTTAGCTGAAGTAATTTACAAGAATGGAGGTAAGTGGGATGCATCGCAGGTTATGAAGGAACAGCCAGGGGTTGGCGCATATGGTAAGATTGGACTTAACAGAATTGAATTGACGATTTTCATTGAATTCAAAGGGTTCATTAACGGTTGTATTTATAGTAGTGGAGGTGATTCAGAGGGCATTATACAAGGGAAGATTTATGATATGATAAAGGAAGAGATTATTAGAGTTGATACGAAATTTTCAGGAACACAAATCCTTGGTCCTGACGGAAAGCCATTTATAAAGAACGATTCCATCATAGAGATAAAGAATTAGAAGCATTAATAGGTATTTGTGTTCTTAAATTGTTAATAAACCATTTTCTGTGCTTGTATGGAATGAAGAGCCATTACATCACGTAAAACCTGTCTTAAAGAGTCTAGGATTCCATGATTCCCTAAAAAAGTCCTAAAAATTTATAAAAATTTAGAATCGACGGAGACGCATCGGGTGGGTATTGTCCTGGCTAGATGGGTCGGAACGCGGTAGCGTCGATCCTGGCTTCAGGAAAGGGCATCAGGAGGGCAGGCAGGGATGCCATTGACCTCGGAAAAGGACTGAACATTTGTTCCTCTAGTAAATAGTTCCTACTTTGCCTTATCGTCCCTCAACAAGAGAGAGAGAGAGAGAGTAATAGGTTAGTTATAAGGGATAGGGGAAACGGTGGATTTTTATAATAGAGATTATCCTAGGAATTTATAAAAATTTAGAAAAGAATTTAGGAAACTCCCTTGAATTGTATAAAAAGAAAACCCCAACTCTAAATTGATTTAGAGTTGGGGTTTTCTTTTTATACAATTCAAGGGAGTTTGTAATTGGTCCTACACAATTTGGCTTAAATCACCAGCAAAGTTATCAGTCCTGCCAGTGATTTGGGTTGCGTCACCTGTGATTTTAGATACGTCACCTCTGATGAGAGATACGTCACCTGTGATATAAGTGGCATCTCCCTTGATACCAGATATATCACCTTTGATCCAAGTTACATCACCCTTGAGCCAAGATACATCACCCGCGATACGGGATATATCCCCTTTGATATGGGATACGTCACCCGTGATCCAAGTTACATCGCCTCTGATATCAGATACAACACCTCTGATCCAGGATACGTTACCCATGATATGGGATACATCACCTCTGACGTAGGATGCATTGCCCACGATACGGGATATGTAACCCGTGATACCAGATACATCACCCGTGATATTGGATACATCACCCGTGATACGAGATACATCCCCTTTGATATGGGATACGTTACCTTCGATCCGAGTTACATCACCTGTGATACCAGATGCAACACCTTTGATCCAGGATATGTTACCCATGATATGGGATACATTACCCCTGATATAGGATGCATCGCCCGCGATACCAGATACATCACCCACGATACCAGATACATCACCCACGATACCAGATACATCACCCGTGATACGAGATATATCCCCTTTGATATGGGATACGTTACCTTCGATCCGAGTTACATCACCTGTGATACCAGATACATCACCTGTGATACCAGATACATCACCCATGATACGGGATACATCACCTGTGATACCAGATACATCACCTGTAATGTGAGATGTATCACCTGTGATATCCTTGACAAGTCCATTCGTACATCGTCGCAGCATTAGGATGTCCTTTTAACAAAGGTATTGGTGATCCAAAGAAACAACACGGCTAACATAACTAAGATTTCCATTGATTGAAACCCTGTTTCAAAATTTAAAATCATAGTGCAGGTCAGTAGACCTGCACTATGATTTTAAATCATTCCATTGTGTCTGCTAACTGGAATTCTGACACGGTGGCGTACGGACTATAGAGATAGTCCTGCCACGTGGTGTCAAGTATCTCGGGAGACTGCGAGCGTTTGCTTTCTCCCCAGAATTCAAGTTCGAATTCCTTTCGTGACACTTTTGGTGGGATTTTGATATCACACCTATTGCAGAGCAGACCCTTCCCATGCGGACGGGGTCGTACTCTGTAATCAGGATCTCCGCAGCATTCGCAACGACGAATTCTTAGTTTCCGATACCTCTGAGTGTAATGCATTGTGAGCATCTCCTGCGAAGTGACTCTCGGACGTAGGATTATAGTAATGGGTTCACGCCTAGGCCACAATTTCCGGTTAAGATTTACAATCTACATTTTTCAGGCGTCAATCTAGACCGTGGAGGTTTCCTGGATCGGGGAAGTATGACCATTGCGAGCGGTGTTATACGTTTCCCGCGCCTTAGCCAGCATTCCCTTGATCGTTTCCTCTGCCTCCGGATAACCACCGATCCGATGCAACTCACACAGCATATTGATCCCATTCTCGATAGCAAGGAACGGGGCAATATAATCTGTGTTGTTTTCCATGATGGCTCGGGCAGTCATCTTGACGACTTCGATGCCGTTGTTCTCGCTCAGTCCTTTGATATTGTCCCGTTTCATGATTTTGGGGGCATTTCCCTTTTTCGCCCCTGATCGCAAATCATTAAGGTACTGTGCGACTTCGGCTTCTTGCAGGGGCACCTCTCCCGGATTCCCTTTAAGCCGCTTGTTCCACTTGAACAGGACGTTCACATCAACTTTCTCGTACCGGATGGCATCTTCGTCAGTTTCCGGTTTGCGGAGCCGATCGTAGATTTTCAGGTCCGGGAAAGTTTTGTTCAATCGGCACAGCGAAAAGCATTTCTGGCCGACCGAATCTGAGAACAAGCGCCGCAGATAGACCTCATTGTGCCCAAGCTCGAAAAGCCGTTTCGCATACCACAGCTTGTCCTTGTTCGACAGCGGCTCTGCGCTGCGATTCTTGCCGACATTTTCCAACAATTGATCGGAAAGCCGCTCTGCGTCCGTGCCATATTCCCGGAGAGTGATCGGAATCAAATCCCTGATGCTACCATCATTGGTAGTGTCTTCAGGGTCCTTTCCCGCCAATTTGCGGCGAAGCACCATAGCGGGGAAGAATACGCTTCCCCGTTGGTAGCATGCATTCGCGATGTATGGTGGGATAATCAATTTCCCACTCTTTACGTACATCTCTTCGAATACCCGCAATGCGATTGCATCATCCGGAGTTTTGGATTCCTTGAGTTGCTGCCACCTCTGGTTGCGCTCCTCAAGGCACGAAGCGACGTAATCTTTGCCATCCTTGGTACCGATGACATTGATGTCTTCTACGGGTACGATACCCAGGACCGGTTCCCAACCGTTCGACAGGTCCTTTGTCAACCTGTCCAGCTTCGTGCTGACCTCGGATCGTCCGTTGCGTGGCGCATACCAGAAGATTTGTGCGAATTGGACCATTGGCACTTGGTTGTTTTCACGCTTAGCCATTGTGATTGTCCTTTCGTTTGGAAGAGGAAATCTGGCCTAGGCGTGAACCCATTACTCTTCTACGGTTATCTCGTCCGCCCCATCTGATATGTAATCAAGGATTGATCTAACGCACTCTACTCCATTCCTCCCTACTCGCGAATTCCCCTGATTCCATCTGAGAATGATTCTTCGGACGGTACCTCTCGAAGTAGAGAGTAATTGTCTGAAGAATCCGTTCCAGCTTGGTTGATGGCCGCGCAAGAATTGATGGTGGAATCAAAAAGACGAGCGCTAGGGCGTTCAGCCGAAAGGCGGAAAGTGATTCCGAATCATCCCACACTGTCACCAGCTGCTCTGAAAGTTGATTGTATCCCTCGATGTCACAGGGGACCGTTTGTGATCTCGGATCAGGACAACCCAGAGACCACAGTATTGTCGAGACCTGACCAAACCAGTTTAAAACAAAACCTGATGTTTTATCAACTTTTTCACTCATGGTTTACCCCTTTTAGTGTACAGGTGTACAGGTGGGGCGGGCGAGATAACCGTAGGATTCCGACCCTACCGACAGCAGTTATCTGGGGGAATGTGCCCAGCTGCCCGATTTCACCTACGGTAGGGGTCGTTAAATTATCAAAGAACGTCCGACCCACGCATAGCGTGTGATTAGACCCTGGCAATCCTTTGCGGGGGCATCCTGTACGCTCTCAGCCCTTTGGTCAGGAATCATCGCACCGGAATTGGATCGAGGCAAGGATTCATCATCCGAGCACAGGTCCGCCGGTTCGTTTCCTCGACCCATCCTTGGCGTACAATCAATCTTAGGTCGCGTTCGGTGGGTTGTCAAGAAAATTTCCAGAAATTTTTCTGGACCTTTCCCGGACGTACCCTCTCCGTCCGCTCCCTGCCCACGAGCCGTGATCTAAAATCACGGCTCGTGGGCAGGGAGCGTAGGGCTTTGCCCCTACGTTCTCCCCCGCCATCCCTGACGCCGGCCCCACCATCCCTGGCGCCGGCCCCACCATCCCTGACGCCGGCCCCACCATCCCTGACGCCGGCCCCACCATCCCTGGCTCCTGGCGCCGGCCCCGCCATCCCTGGCGCCGGCCCCACCATCCCTGGCTCCTGACGCCGGTCCCGCCATCCCTGGCGCCGGCCCCGCCATCCCTGACGCCGGCCCCACCATCCCTGGCTCTTGGCGCCGGCCCCGCCATCCCTGGCGCCGGCCCCACCATCCCTGGCTCCTGGCGCCGGCCCCGACATCCCTGGCGTCTAGTCC
>Ga0187892_10003735_pt1 | contig 27112 bp, 19 predicted proteins | sample MA1701073metaG_FD_139345 | JGI IMG/M metagenome (GOLD analysis project Ga0187892, IMG submission 139345) | Bio-ooze microbial communities from a basaltic lava cave in the Kipuka Kanohina Cave System on the Island of Hawaii, USA - MA170107-3 metaG ... | reverse complement strand
CGGCACGGACGAGCAGAAGAAGCGACTCTTCCCGCGCCTCGCCCGCGGCGCGATCTCGGCCTTCGCCCTCACGGAGCCCGGGGTCGGCTCCGACCCCGCGCGCATGACGACGACCGCGGTCCCGACGGAGGACGGGAAGTCGTGGATCCTGAACGGGGAGAAGCTCTGGACGACGAATGGCCCCGTCGCGGAGATCCTCGTCGTGATGGCGCGCACGCCCTCCGTCGTCGTCGACGGCAAGGAGCGCAAGCAGATCTCCGCCTTCATCGTCGAGGGGTCCTCGCCCGGGATCTCGACGGTCCACCGCTGCTCCTTCATGGGACTGCGCGGGATCCAGAACGGCGTGATGCGCTTCGAGAACGTCCGCGTCCCCGCCGAGAACGTGCTCTGGGGCGTCGGCAAGGGACTCAAGCTCGCGCTCGTCACCCTGAACACGGGCCGTCTCACGCTTCCGGCCTGCTGCGCCGGCGTCGGCCGGCGCTGCCTCGCGATCGCGCGCCGCTGGGCGGGCGAGCGCGTCCAGTGGGGGGCGCCGATCGGCAAGCACGAGGCGATCGCGTCGAAGATCGCCTGGATGGCCTCGCACGTCTTCGCGATGGAGTCGATCACCGACTTCGCGACCGCGCTGGTCGACCGCGGCGGCGCCGACGTCCGCATCGAGGCGGCGATGGCGAAGCTCTTCTGCAGCGAGACGCTCGGGCGGATCGTCGACGACCTCGTCCAGATCCGCGGCGGGCGCGGCTACGAGACGAGCGCCTCGCTGCGCGCGCGCGGCGAGCGCCCCGAGCCGGTCGAGCTCCTCTTCCGCGACGCGCGGATCAACATGATCGTCGAGGGGACGAGCGAGATCCTGCGGCTCTTCCTCGCGCGGGAGGCGCTCGACCCGCACCTCCGTCGCGCCGGCGACCTCTTCAAGCCGGGCACGACGCTGTCCCAGAAGCTCTCGATCCTGGGGCGGTCCGCCGCCTTCTACCCGGCCTGGTACGCGCGGCAGTGGCTCCCCTCGACCGGCCCCTTCCCCGACGGGCTCCCGGCGCCGCTCGCGCGCCACCTCGGGTTCGCGCGTCGCACGAGCCGGCGGCTCGCTCGCGGAATCTTCCACTCGATGCTGCGACACGGCCCCGCCCTCGAGCGGCGCGGGATGCTGCTCGGTCGCTTCGTCGACATCGGCGTCGACCTCGTCGCGATGGCGACGACCTGCGCGAGCGCGGCCGCGCGCCTCGCGCGCACGCCCTCCGACCGCTCGCCGCTCGAGCTCGCCGACCACTTCTGCCGGACCGCCCGGCGGCGTATCTCCGCCAACTTCCGCACCGTCCGATCGAACGACGACCGCCTCGCGAACCGCGTCGCCGCCGGCGTCCTCGAGAGCCGGTACGCCTGGCTCGAGGAGGGAATGCTCGAGCCGGCCCTCGAGAGCCTCCGGGAAGCGGCCCCCGAGCCGCGCTCCCCGGCGACCGTCGCCCCGTAGCCCATAGAATCCCCGGGCCTCCCTCCCGGAGAAGGACGGATGCCCGACCCCGAGAACGCGGCCGCGCCCGCTCCCGCCGCGCCCCGCACCGCGGAAGAGATCGAGCTCGAGTGGTACCGGACGGTCTACCAGGGGGACCACGTCCGCCAGCTCACGATCCGAGCGGTCGTGACGGGGTGGATCCTGGGCGGCGTGATGGCGCTCTCGAACCTCTACGTCGGCCTCAAGGCCGGCTGGGGGCTCGGCGTCGTCGTCACGGCGGCGATCCTCTCCTACTCGATCCACCGTCTCCTCCACGCGATCTTCCCGCGCTACGCCCCGATCACGATCCTCGAGAACAACTGCACGCAGAGCACGGCCTCCGCCGGCGGCTACGGGACGGGGGGGACGATCGTCTCCGCGATCCCCGCCTACCTGATGATCACGGGTCACCACATGGAGCCGTGGACGCTCGCGATCTGGACCTTCCTGATCGCGATGATCGGGGTCTTCATGGCGATCCCGATGAAGCGCCAGATGATCAACGTCGAGAAGCTCCCCTTCCCGACGGGGATCGCCGCGGCGGAGACGCTGAAGAGCCTCCATACGAAGGGCGTCGAGTCGGCGCGGAAGGCGAGGGCGCTCTTCACCGCGCTCGTGGTCGGGCTGGGCGTCAAATGGCTCACGGGGACGCTCTTCCCGTGGATGAAGGCGTTCCGCCGCTCGATCTTCGGCGTCGACGCGGTCGACCCCATCCTCCCGGGCGATACCCTCGGACTGAACGCGACGCTGCGCGGCCAGCCCCTCGACAACTACAGCGTCGGGATCGACGGGAGCACGATCCTGATGGCAGCCGGCGCGATCATTGGGGTGCGGACGACGTTCTGGATGCTCGCGGGAGCCTTCGTCAATTACGTCGTCCTCGTCCCCGCGATGTTCGATGCGGGGGTCGTCCCCCAGATCACCTACGGGAACATGCAGCGCTACTTCTCCGTCTGGCCCGGCGTCGCCCTCATGGTCGCCGCGGGGCTCACCGCCTTCGCGCTCCAGTGGAAGACGGTGAAGCGCGCCTTCGCAGGGCTCGGCTCGATCCTTCGGCCGGGATCGGGGAAGCCGGCGGACGACCCCCTCGCCCGGATCGAGACTCCGACCTCCTGGTTCGTGGCGGGGATGGTCGTCCTCGGAGCGGCGATCGTCGTCATGGCCTACCTGTCCTTCGACGTGTCGCCGCTGCTGGGCGTCCTCGCCGTCGTCATGACCTTCTTCCTCGCGATCGTGTCGTGCCGGGCGACCGGGGAGACCGACATCACGCCGATCGGCCCGATGGGGAAGGTGACGCAGCTCACGTTCGGCGTCCTCACTCCGCGCGGCGCGGACCCGACCGGTTTCATGACGACGAACCTGATGACGGCGTCGATCACGGCGAACGCGGCCTCGACCTCCGGAGACCTCCTCACCGACCTCAAGAGCGGCTACCTCCTCGGCGCGAACCCTCGCAAGCAGTTCATCGCGCAGGCGCTCGGGATCTTCGCGGGGGTCGCGGCGGTCGTGCCCGCCTTCTACCTCGTCGTCCCCGACGCCTCCTACCTCGGGACGTCGGCATTTCCCGCCCCCGCCGCCCAGACGTGGCGAGCGGTCGCGGAGCTTCTCGGCGAGGGCTTCGGGGCGCTCGCGCAGGAAACAAGGATCGCGCTCGGGGTCGCCGCCGGCCTGGGGGTCGTCCTCACCCTCCTCGAACACTTCTACCGATCGGCGCGCCGCTGGATCCCCTCCGCGATGGGGATCGGGCTCGGCTTCGTGATCCCCTTCCACAACAGCGCCGCCTTCCTCTTCGGGGCGCTCCTCGCCTGGCTCTTCGGGCGGCTCCGGCCGAAGGCCGCGGAGGCCTACACGATCCCCGTCGCCTCCGGCCTCATCGCCGGCGAGAGCCTCCTCGGGGTCGGCCTCGCCGCGATGGTCGGCGGCGGCCTCATGCCTGCGGAGTAAGCCCTCGAGAGATCACCGCCCCAAGCCCGCGCCCTTCTTCAGCTTGTCCTTGAAGAGCTTCTCGAACTTCTCGATCTTCGGGACGATGACGGCGCGGCAGTACCCCGCGTTCGGGTTCTCGTTGTAGTAGTTCTGGTGGGACGCCTCCGCCTTGTAGAAACTCGCGAACGGGACGATCTCCGTCACGATCGGGGCGTTCCAGATCTTCGCCGCGTCGAGCTCCTTCCGGATCCGCTCGGCGCTGGCGCGCTGCGCCTCGTCGTGGAAGAAGATGACGGAGCGGTACTGGGAGCCGACGTCGTTTCCCTGCCGGTCCTTCGTCGTCGGGTCGTGGGTCTTGAAGAACACCTCGAGGATCTCCTCGTAGGAGACCTTCGCGGGATCGTAGGCGATCTGGACGGCCTCGGCGTGCCCGGTCCCGCCGTCGCAGACCTGCCGGTACGTGGGATCCTCGACGTCACCCCCGGAGTAGCCGGAGACGACGGAGACGACCCCTTCGAGGCGCTGGAAGACCGCCTCGACGCACCAGAAGCAGCCCGCGCCGAAGGTCGCGAGCGCCGTCCCGGACGGCGCGGTGTTCTGCGTCATCGGAATCTCCCTCTCCCCTGCGGGGACGGCTCGACCGCAACCGATCGCGGCGCCCGCCAGGAGCAGGCCCGCGAGGCGATGCCAGCGCACGAGCTTCATGTTCGGTTGGAGGCGCTTCGGCCCGTTTCGGTTACCGGTGGACAAGATCGGGGCCGGGCGCGTGCCCGGCCCCGGGAACGTCAGGAGCCACGAGGCGGCTAGTAGCCGGCCTTCTTCTCCTTCTCGCCGTGGGTCGCGCAGGCGACCTTCTCGAGGGCCGCGTGCTGCGTCTTGCACTCCGCGCAAAGCTCCTTCTCGCCGAGACCGGTGCAGTCCTCGCAGGTCGAGGCGATCAGGGCCGCCTGGCGCACGGCGCAGGAGACGCACTTCCCGTCCGCGACCGCCTTCTTGATCGTGCAGGCGGCGCAGGGGGCCTTCGCGATCTTCTCCGCGCGCGCCTTGCACTTGGCACAGGCCGCGTCGGCGTCCTCGCACTTCTCGCAGCGCGTCTCCGAGGCGAGCTCCTTGTGCTCCGCGCATTCCGCGCACTTCTTCGCCTCGGCGGCGCAGCGCGCGCAGAGCTTCCCCGCCATCTTGCACTCGGCGCACGCCGCGATCATCTCGCGCTCGGCGCAGACGGGGTCCGTGATGTCCTCGAAGTAGGCGACGAGGACGACGCACTTCGCGCAGGGGGCCTCCGCCTTCGCGCAGCCCGCACAGCGCAGGCTCTTCTCGAACGTCGCCTTCGCCGTGCAGACCTCGCAGCGCTTGTCCATTCCCGCGGCCGCCGCCTCCCCCTTCTGCGCGACCGCCAGGGTCGGAAGGGCAAGGAGCGACGCCGCGACCATCGAGACCAGGGACAACCTCATTCGCATGTTCGTAAGCCTCGTGCCTCGGGATTCGCGGGGCCGATGCGAGGGAAAGACGGGAGACTCCCCCCTAGCTCCCGCCCGGAAAGCTCCGGCCTCGTCTCGTCGTTCGCGAATCGCCTCAGGCCCAGGATTGGGGGGTGAACCGGGAGGCGAGTATACGCTCTCGCCCCGGCAGGGGAACGGCGCTATGACCCCCCGTCGTGAGCGAGCGACGGCCGGCATACGTGCTCGGAGACTCGGAGGCGGAAGTCGAACGGCTCCGCTTCCAACAACAGGTCTGGGGCGGGGTTACGGAGAGGTTCCTCGACCGGCTCGGTGTGTCGAGCGGCTGGCGCTGCGTCGACGCGGGATGCGGCCCCGGCTTCGTGACGGAGGCGCTCCGCGAGCGAGTGGGGGCGGCCGGCAAGGTCCTCGCCGTCGATCTCTCCGAGCGGTGGGTCGAAGCGCTCCGGCGACGGGCGAGCGAGCGTGCCTGGGAGAACGTCGAGGCGGTCGCCGCCTCTCTCGATACCTGGGCGCCGCCCGCGGAGAGCTTCGACCTCGGATTCCTGCGCTGGGTCCTGAGCTTCGTCGCGGATCCCGGCGGGCTGGTTCTCCGGCTCGCTCGGGGGCTGCGCCCCGGCGGCCTCCTCGCCGTCGAGGACTACAACCACGAGGGCGTCTCGCTCTTCCCCGAGAGCCCCGCCTTCCGTCGCGTCATCGAGGCGACGCGCCGCCTCTACCGGTCGCGCGGCGGCGATCCCTGGGTCGCGACGCGGCTGCCGGCGCTCTTCCGCGACGCGGGGCTCGAGCCGGTCGAGTACACGCCGACGGTGCTCTGCGGCGGGCCGGGCACGGACGTCTTCCGGTGGGCCGAGATCTTCTTCGTGCCGCACACCGAGGGGATGGTCCGCGAAGGGTTCCTCGAAGCCCGGGAGCGCGAGGCCTTCCTCCGCGAGTGGGAGGAGCGGAAGCGAGACCCGGGCGCGCTCTTCTTCTCGCCGATCGTGGTCGACGCGGCGGGGAAACGGGGTCACGCGAAAAGGGGTCAGGCACCGTTTCCGCGGACGGAAACGGAGCCTGACCCCTTTTCCCCCTAGCCGACGCACTCCCGGTAGAGATCGGTCGTCCTCTGCGCGACGCGGTCCCAGGAGAACTCGGTCTCCGCCCTGCGGCGTCCCTCTTCCCGGAATCGGCGGGCGAGGGCCTGGTCCTCGATCACGCGGCGGATCGCGTCCGCGAGGGTGGGGGCGTCGTTCGGGGGGACGAGGAGACCGGTGCGCCCGTCGAGGACGACCTCGGGGATCCCCCCGGTCCGCGATGCGACGACGGGCGCGCCGCACGCCATCGCCTCGAGGTTGATGAGGCCGAACGGCTCGTAGATCGAGGGGCAGCAGAAGAGGGAAGCGTGACTGTAGAGCTGGCGGAGCTGCTCCGTCGGCGTCCACTCGCGCCGCCAGAGCAACCGCGGGTCCCCGTCGATCGCGGCCTCGATCTCCGCCATCGCCTCCGGCGTGTCGGGCGTGCCCGCGCAGAGCACGACCTGGACGTCGCGCGGGAGCGCCTTCGCGGCCTCGAGCAGCACGAGGATCCCCTTCTGGCGGCTCACCCGGCCGACGAAGAGGACGTACGGGGGGCGGACCCCCATCTCGGCGAGGGCGTCCGTGCGGTCCGTCGGGGACCAGATGGAGAGGTCGACGCCGTTCGGGACCACCGTGACGCGCTCCGGCGACACGTCGAAGTGCGCGAGGATGTCGCGCCGCATCTCCCCCGAGACCGCGACGACCCGGTCGGCCGCCTCGACTCCCGTCTTCTCCATCCACGTGCTCACCGCGTAGCCGCGGTCGAGCTGCTCCGCCTTCCAGGGGCGCAGCGGCTCCATGCTGTGGAGGGTGACGACGAGGGGGATGCCGTGGATCTGCTTCACGAGGAATCCGCCGAAGTCCGCGTACCAGGTGTGGGCGTGGACGACGTCGGCGTCGACGGCGTCGCGCGCCATGGCGAGGTTCGTCGAGAGGGTCTCGAGCGCGGTCGCGTACCGCTCCTCCCCTTCGCGCTTCACGCGAGGCCAGGGCTCGTAGCCACGGACGCGATACCCGGGCTCGTCGATCGACTGGTCCCCGAAGCAGCGCACTTCCACGCTCGCGATTCGCCGCAGCGCCGCGGCCAGCTCGCGGACGACGACGCCCGCGCCGCCGTAGATGTGGGGCGGGAACTCGCGAGTGAGGAGGAGGACCTTCATCCGTCGAGGTTTCGGCGCGCGGGGACGCTTCGCTGAAGAGAAGGGAAGGGAGCGGAGCGGGGCTCTACCGCAGCAGGCCCAGCTCCTCCCCGTGCGGGCGCAGGGCCCCGATCACGAAGGCGATGAGGTCGGGGAGCTCGACGCCGAGGAGGCGCGCCCCCTCGGTGATCTCCTCGCGCTCGACTTTCGCCGCGAAGCTCCTGTCCTTGAGCTTCTTGATCACGCTCTTCGGCTCGAGGGTCGCGATCCCCCCCGGGCGCACGAGGCAGCAGGCACCGACGAAGCCCGTCAGCTCGTCGCAGGCGAGGAGCGCCCGGTCGAGAGGGCTCTTGTGGGGGACGCCCCACTTCGTGTAGTGGGCGCTGATCGCGTAGGCGATCTCCTCCTCCCCGCGCTCGCGCAGCCACGCGACGGTCTTCTTCGGGTGATCCTCGGGCCACGCCTCGTAGTCGGCGTCGTGGAGCATCCCGGCGAGCGCCCACCGCTCCTCGTCGGCGGCCCCCTCTCCGAAGCGGTGCGCCGCCGCGCGCATCACGAGCTCGACGGCGCGCGCGTGCTTGCGCAGCGCCTCCGTCTTCGTCCACTCGCAGAGGAGCGCCCAGGCCTCCTCGCGCGTGAGCGGTGCGCGATCGGTCAACTGACGGTGACGAGGACGGTCTGCGTGAACGAGAGCGGAGCGAAGGTCGAGGCCGGAAGGACGATCGCCTGGATCCCGAAGGTCGAGCCGATCGGCACGTTCCCCGGGAAGGCGAAGGGGATCGTCTTCTCCCCGTTCGGGCACGAGAGGATCGGGCCGAACTGGTCGAGGATCCCGGTGAAGGCGACGACGAGCGGCAGGTCGAGGACGAGGGAGTGGGCGATCCCGGGAATCGACAGGCAGGAGGTCGCGCTCGTCGAGACCGCGACGACGAAGGCGGCGTTCGGGTCGCCCCGAAGCAGAAGCGTGACGGCGTCCCCGGCCGAGACCGTCGCCGGGTCGGGCGCGCACTGGAATCCCCAGCAGAACGTTCCCGCCGTGCCCCCGCCGGCGACGCTCCAGTGGAGCGCCACGGCGTCGGCGGGGTACTGGGCGGCGGAGGTCGGGGCCAGCGCGGCGATCGCGAAGAGGGGGAGGAGCAGCTTGGCGAGCATGTCACTGCGGGGAGGTCCCGGTAGTGTACCGGTTCCGGCGATGCGGGGGGGGGCCGCCCGCCGCCGAGAATGCCCGGCCCCTCCCGGAGGCGATGCCGTCCATGATCGCGAACCTCCTCCTCCTCACGTTCCAGGTCTTCGCGCTCGAAGAGCACGAAGATCCGGGGACCTTCTCCATCTGCGCCCTCGACCCGGAGACGGGGGAGCTGGGCGTCGCCGTGACGACGCGCGTCCCGTTCGTCGGGCGAGCCGTTCCCTTCGTGCGCGCGGGGGTGGGGGCCGTCGCGACGCAGGCGTTCACCGTCGTGCGCTACGGGCGCGACGGGCTCGACCTCCTCGAGGGTGGCGCCGCGCCCGATGAGGCGATCGCGAAGCTCCTCGAGAACGACGAGCAGCGCGAGCGGCGCCAGATCGGGATCCTCGACGCGCAGGGACGCGCCGCCGCGCACACGGGCGCGCGAAACGGCGCCTACGCGGGCGACCGCCGCGGGCGCAACTGCGTCGTCCAGGGAAACCTCCTCGTCGGGCCCGGGACGCTCGACGCGGTCGTGGGCGCGTTCGAGGCGTCGGACGGGAAGGGGCGGGAGCTTCCCGACCGCCTCCTCGAGGCGCTCGCCGCGGGACAGGCCGCTGGCGGCGACAAGCGGAAGGGGCTCCCGCAGTCCGCCGCGCTCGTCCTCGCGCACCCGCGCGAGACGGGGCGCGACGGCTCGCACGTCACGCTCGAGATCCGCGTCGACGAGCACCCGACGCCCGTCGCGGAGATGCGCCGCATCTACGACCGCACGCGCTCCCGGCTCGGCTGGCGCCCGCTCTCCGAGCAGAGCGGGCGCGACGTCGTCGAGTTGAAGCGGATGCTCCACGCGCTCGGACACTTCCGGAAGGATGCCGAGTCGCTCCCCTCGTTCCGGGAAGACCCGGCGTTCTCGGTGTACGACGCCGAGGCGATCTCGGCCGTCGAGGCGTTCCGCAAGGAGGAAGGCCTACCGGTCGCGGCCGACGACCTCGGATTCCCTCGCGGGCTCGTCGACGAGGCCTGCGTTGCGGCGCTGCGCGAGCGGTTCGAGGGGCTGCCGAAGGATAAGCGCGAGGCGGCCTTCCCGGCAGCCCGTCGATGAAGGAGCCAAGCGCCGTGAACCCCTCGACCCTTCTCTTCGGCGCGCTTTTCCTTGCCGGATTCCCGATCCAGAATCCGGAGAAGCTCTCGGACCTCTACGCGGGCGCGATCCGCAAGCTCAACGAGGATCACGCGCGCAAGCCCGTCTCGGTGCGGGAGGAGGACCTTCGCGAGGAACTCCCCGCCCCCGCGCGCAAGGCGCTCGAGGATCTCCTCGGACTCGACGCCTCCCCGAAGGTCGGAGAGGCGCTCCACGCATGCGGCGAGGCGGCGCTCGATCTCGATCGCGTGGAGGACTTCGATCGCGTCCGGGAGCGCCTGGGCGCGTTCGATCCCGAAGCCGCGAAAGCGCAGGGCGTCGCGCTCTCGCGCCCGCGATTCCTCCTCCGCGGCCTCGGCGGCCTCGACGCCGCCTATCTCGAGACGTTCGCGGCGCTGATGGACGCCGTCCTCGACGCCTACGGCGAGGTCTTCGGGTTCGAGGAGTGGAGCAAGGTCCCCGGGAAGAAGCTGCGCGTCCGGATCCATCTCGAGAAGTCGATCGAGCGCCCGCCGCACTTCGCGCCGCAGTTCCCCTTCCACTCCGAGATCGACTTCCCGGTCGTCGACGCGAGCGCGCTGCGCTCGCCGACCGCCGACGGCAAGTTCCTCTTCTACGGGCTCTGCCACGAACTGGGGCACGTGATCGCGATGTGGGGGGACCGCAACCGCGAGGAGGACCGGCACGCCTGGGCCCACTACACGGGCGTGACGATCGTGGAGCACCTCGCCGGGAGCGAGAAAGCGCGCCCCCTCCTCGAGGGGATCCGCGACGTCCGATGGCGCTCTCTATCGAAAGAGCGCGAGCGGCTCGCGGGGGAGGGCAAGAAGCCCTCCCCCGTCGATCGCGACGGAGTCCTCGCCGCGCTCCTCGCCCTCCACGACGCCGTCGGCCCCCGTGCGATCGGTGGGGCCATGAACGACCTCGACCGGTCCGGCCGCCACCAGCGCGTCAACCACGTCCGCTACTACGCATTCCGCGACCTCCGCCGCGCCCTCGAGAAGTCGGTGAAGGACGCGAAGGCCAGGAAAGTTGTCGGGGAGGTCCTCCCCTGAGTCTCGGTCGAGGCCGCAGGCTCCAGGTCCTCCTCTCGACCCTCCTCGTCCTCGCGCTCGTCGTCCTCCACCACGACGTCTGGAACCGCGACCGGCTCGAGCCGCTCGCCTTCGGGTGGATCCCGTTCGACCTCGCCTACCACCTCGCATGGATGGCGGCGGCGTGGCTCGTCCTCCTCCACCTCTGCGCGAAGGTGTGGCGCGACGACGAGGGGGCGGGATGACGGCCGACCTCGCGACCCTCCTCGGGGTCAACCTCGCCGTCCTCCTCGCCGTCGTCGCGGTGGGCTTCGCGGCGGCGCGACGCGCCGGGCGCAGCCCCGAGGAGTTCCTCCTCGCGGGGCGCTCGTTCCGCACGCTCGTCCTTTTCTTCGGCCTCTTCGGGACGAACGTCACCGCCTTCGTCCTCGTCGGCATCCCGGGCGAGTCCTATCACCGCGGGATCGGCGTCTTCGGCCAGAACGCGGCGATCGTCGCGCTCGGGATCCCGCTCACCTTCTATCTCATCGGGTATCCGGCGTGGCGCGCGGCGAAGCGGCTGCGCGCCCTCACCCCCGCCGAGCTGTACGCGGAGCGGTTCGGGAGCCCCGCCGTCGGCTACGTCCTCTTCGCCGCCTTCCTCCCCTACACCCTCCTCTACATGGTGATCGTGGTGCAGGGGTGCGGGATCACCCTCGAGGGCCTCACGGAGGGGAAGGTCCCCTACGAGGTCGCCCTCGTCCTGGTCCTCGGGATCGCGCTGAGCTACACCGCCGTGGGGGGGATGCGGGCGACGGCCTGGACGAACGTCCTCCAGGGGGCGCTCTTCCTCGCGTTCACCCTGGTCGCCTTCGCGACGGTCTCGGGGAACCTCGGCGGGCTCGAGAGAGCTTTCGAGCGTCTGCGGGAGGAGCGGCCCGCGCTCCTCGTCAAGGGGGACCAGGAGCCCTTCGCGTTTCGCCCCTGGTTCTCGTGGGGCGTCGTCATCTCCTTCACGGTGATCGCCTTCCCCCACATCCTCGTGCGCATCCTCGCCGCGCGGAACGTCGCCGCGCTCAAGAACGTCTGCCGGCTGTATCCGATCGCGCTCGTCGGGCTGTGGCTTCCGTGCGTGCTGTTCGGGGTGTTCGGCGCCCTCGAGTTCCCGGATCTCGTGGGGAGGGACTCCGACCTCATCTATCCTCTGATGATCGGCCGCCACCTCTCCTCCGCGCTCGCGGGCCTGGGCCTCGCGAGCGTGCTCGCGGCGGCGATGTCGACCCTCGACGCCCAGGTCCTCACCCTCTCCTCGATGCTCACGCGCGACGTGCTGCTGCGGCGGCGGCCGGACCTCTCCGACCGCGCCCAGGTCCGTGCGACCCGCCTCTTCGCCGTCGCCGCGGCCCTCGCCGTCTTCGTCGCAGCGCTCCCGCGGGAGACCTCGATCTTCGGACTCGCCACCTTCGCCTTCTCGGGATACGTCATGCTCGTGCCCACGCTCTTCCTCTCGCTCCGCTGGAGGCGCTTCACCGCGCCAGGCGCGATCGCCTCCGTCGTCGCCGGCAACGCCGCCTTCCTCGCCGCCCACTTCGGCCTCCTCCCGACCGCCGGGTTTCTTCCCGTCGTGCCGGGATTGCTCGCCGCGATCCTCGCGGGGGTCGCCGTGTCGCTCGTGACCGCGCCTTGCGCGCAATGGCTCACGGAGCGCGCGCTCGGCCCCCGGTCGATCGGCGCGGCGCTCCTCGCTCTGGTCCTCTGCAGCGGCGCCGCACCGGCGCAGGAGGGCCCCCGGAACGAGTACGAGCTCGACAACGGGCTTCGCGTGCGGCTCGTCGAGATGAAAGGGCTCCGCGACGTCGCGCTCGTCGTCCTCTACGACTTCGGCGGGGACCACGACCCGCCGGGGCGGTCGGGCCTCGCGCACGCGATCGAGCACCTGTACGTGACGGCCGCGGCGGGGAGGACGCCGGCCCGCACGGCCGAAGAGTACGCCGCCGCCTACCCGAAGGGCGCAAACGCGCAGACGGGAGCGCGCTACACGGTCGTCTCCGCCGCCCTCCCGGCGGGGGACATCGAGAAGGGGATCGAGGACGCGGCCGCGCGCATGGGAGACCTCCGCATCGAGCCCGCGGACCTCGATCGGGAGAAGCCGCGCCTCCACGCGGAGCTCGAGAACATGTTCGTGCGGAGCCCGTCCCTCGCGGCGAGCAACCGCGCGAGCGAGCGGGTGCGCCCCACGCCGTCGGGCGGGCGAAAGGGAGGGGTGCCGGCGCAGGTCGCGGTTCTCGAGATTTCGGAGATCCGCGATCGGTGGCGCCGGCTCTACAAGCCCGCGAACGCGATCCTCGTGATCGCGGGTGGAATCGATCCCGAAAAGACCTCCGAGGCCGTCCGAAGGCACTTCGCCGGAATCCCCTCCGGCGAGCGCGTGCGGCCCGCGCCGCCGCCGGGCGAGCCGCGCCCCGGCGAGATCGAGATCCTCGAGCCCGACTCGACGTGGCCCGGCGTTCCCTCGAACGCGTGCGTCGCCTGGGCGACGCCCGATCCGACCAGCTCGGACTACGCGGCCTTCCTCGTCCTCGCCGCTCGGTTCGTCGAGAGGACGTTGAGGGGGGTCCGGGATCCCGCGGAGCCGATGGCGGGATTCCAGCCGATCGACCTCCCCGAGACGTTCCGGCTCTCGACGAACCTGCGCGAGGGCGAGTCCGCCGAGGAGGCCGTCGCGCGGCTCGAGTCGCTCGCTCGCCAGGTGCTCGCCGCGCCGTTCGCGAGCCCGGAGAGGGGGAAGGCTCTCCTCTACTTCGGGAACATGCTCGGCGCCCCCCCGTTCCCCGGGATGAAGGGGTTCGACCCCTACCTCCCCGCCTTCTCGCGCGGTCGCGCGGAGCAGATGGGGATCGAGGCCTCCGCGTTGAAAAGCGCGCTCGAGGGAGTGACGATGGAGGACGTCCGGCGCGTCGCCGACTCGGTGCTCGGACTCGACCGGCGCGCCGCCGCCGTCGTGATGGCCGCGGGGACCCGATCCGAGCCGAGAGCGCCCGAACGAATGCCCGACGTGTCCGCCCCCCGCCTCTACCGCGTGATCCTCCCCGTCTCCGACGTGGAGAAGGCGGCCGTCTTCTACGGGAAGGTGCTCGGGATCGAGGGGAAGCGCGTCTCCGCGGGCCGGCACTATTTCGACTGCGGCGGGACGATCCTCGCCTGCTTCGATCCGCGCGCGGACGGCGACCCCTTCGACGCGAGGCCGAATCCCGATCACGTCTACCTCGCCGTCGCCGACCTCGAGGCGGCGTTCGCGCGCGCGAGGTCGGCCGGCTGCTCCTGGATCGAGGAGAAGATCGAGACGCGCCCGTGGGGCGAGCGCTCGTTCTACGCGAAGGACCCCTTCGGGAACCCGATCTGCTTCGTCGACGAGAAGACGATCTTCACCGGACGATGAACGACCACCGATCCCCCTCCCCGCGAACGCCGAGGCTCGACGATTCGAGCCCGTTCCGCTTCGCGATGCCGTCGACCCCCGACCAGCGAGCGGGGCTCTTCGTCGACTTCGAGAATCTCGTTCTCGGCCTCCACCAGGCGGGGTATCCCGACCCGCGCGATCGCGCGCTCGAGATGCTGACGAGGCTGCGCGAGCGGTTCGAGGCCGAGGGCGTCTCCATCCTCCTCGGGCGAGCGTACGCCGACTGGGACGTCCCGGGGCTCGAGGAGGCGTCCCACGCGCTCCACCTCGCGGGCTTCCTCCCGCAGTACGTCCACCGGGCGCGGGGGAAGAACAGCGCGGACCTCGAGCTGTCGCTGGCCGCTCTCGAGGTCCTCCTCACCCGCGAGGACATCGGGGTGTTCGCGCTCGTCGGCGGCGACCGCGACTACATCCCCGTCGCGCGGCGCATCCGCGAGCGCGGCCGGCGCGTGTGCGTCGTCGGCGCGCGCGGCTCGACGAGCGGAGACCTCGTCAACGCCGTCGGGGCCGCGAACTTCCTCGACGCCGAGGCGATCCTGGGGCCGCCCTCCGGACCTCCGCGGCCGGAACGGGGATCCGCGGGGGCGCGGGCGTCGAACGGGGGAGAAGTCGGGTTGCGCGCCTGGCTCTCCCCCGGCGCCTCGGACGAGGAGCGCTGCCTCGGCCTCCTGCTCGACCTCTCCGCGCGCTACTCGCCCCGCGAGCTGTGGCTCGCCCCGATCCTGAAGAAGGAGATGGCCGAGGCCTTCGCGGAGCGCGATCATGAAGGAAGGAAGCTGCTCCTGAACACGCTCGCCTCGCGCGGGTGGGTCCGGTTCGAGTCTCGGCTCGATCCGCTCCGGCAGATCAGCTACACCGTGATGCGGATCGAGAAGGGGAACCCCGACGTGGACCGCCTCGCGCGGGCTCGCGCCGAGGCGGAGGAGGCGCCCCTCCCGGGCGACGGTCCGGCGACGCCCCCGCCCCTCGGGGCGGGGTAGCGTCGCGCGCGGCCGTCCGGAAGGCGGAGCGCTCCCCGAACATGTGGCACCCTCCCGAATCGATTCGTCACGCGCTCCCGGAGGCGCGCTGGCCGACGGCGGAGGAAGCGTCGATCGCGCTCCTGTTCCAGCCGATTCGAATCGGCCCGCTGCGGCTCGAGAGCCGCACCTGGGTCCCGGCGATGGTGCCGTGGCGCGCCACGGAGGAGGGGTTCGTCACCGAGGACATCCTTGCTTGGTACGCGCGCTTCGCCGCGGGGCGGCCCGGCGCGATCGTCGTCGAGGCGACAGGGGTGCGGGACATCAAGAGCGGTCCGCTGCTCCGCATCGGGCACGATCGATTCCTGCCGGGGCTGCGCCGGCTCGTCGAGACGGTGCGTCGCGAGAGCGCGGGACGCACGAGGCTCTTCATCCAGATCATCGACTTCCTCGCGGTGAAGCGCCGCCCGCTCAAGGAGGCCTACTTCGAGCGGTTCTTCGCCGTGGAGGATCGCCACCGCCGAGCGCTCGTCGAGACGACGGCCGACGATGCGTGGCTCCGCGCGGAGGAGGGGGCCGTCCGGGAGTTCCTCGAGAGTGCGCCGGAGGACCTCCTCGACCGAGTCCTCGACGAGCGTGAGATCGAAGCGCTGCGCTACGGGTACCGCGAGCGCGTGACGGACACCCACCTCCCGCACGTCCGGGATCTCCCGGCGGTGCTCCCCGGGGTCTTCGCCGATGCGGCGGGTCGGGCGCGCGAGGCCGGCTTCGACGGCGTCGAGCTCCACTACGCCCACGCCTACACGATGGCGGGGTTCCTCTCCGCGCGGAACACGAGGACGGACGGGTACGGCGGCGCGCGCGAGAGCCGGGTGCGCCTCCCCCTCGAGGTGTACCGGGCCGTGCGGGAAAAGGTGGGGCGGGAGTACGTCGTCGGGGTGCGCTACCTCGGCGACGAGGTCATCCCCGGGGGGAGCCGCCTCGAGGACGCGGTCTACTTCGGGGTCGAGTTTGCGCGCGCGGGATTCGACTATCTCTCCGTCTCGAAGGGGGGGAAGTTCGAGGACGCGAAGCAGCCGAAGGTGGGGTGGGCCGTCTATCCCTACACGGGGCCGAGCGGCTACGAGTGCATGCCGACGGTCCTCTCCGACGCGCGCGGCCCCTTCGGGCGGAACGTCCCCCTCGCCGCGGCGATCAAGCGCGCCGTGAACGCGGCGGGGCTCGCGACGCCGGTCGTGACGTCGGGGGGGATCGGGACCTTCGAGATGGCGGAGGGGATCCTGCGGCGGGGGGAGGCCGACATCATCGGCGCGGCGCGGCAGTCGCTCGCGGATCCCGACTGGTTCCTGAAGGCGCGACTCGGGCGAGGCGCGGAAGTGCGACGGTGCGTCTACACGAATTACTGCGAGGGGCTCGACCAGATGCACCGTCCCGTGACCTGCAAGCTGTGGGACCGGGTCGATCTCGCGGCGCCGGGCATACGCCTCGTCGACGAGGGGCGGCGGCGGCTCGTGGCGCCGCCGGCACGAGGGGCCCCCGTCGGGGACTCGTAGGATCGAGAGGGAACCCTCGCGGAAGGGGCCGCGTCCCAGGAATCGGGGGGCGCCGTGGAATACTCCGCGGAGACCGTCCTTGCCCTTGGCCGGGGCGTCCTTTACGATTCTTCTACGCCGCATCCGGCCGCGGTGCCCGGAGCGGTTTTTTCGCAAGGGTTCCACGCAGCCCCCCGACCCTCTTCCTTCCAGGCTCGATATCGGAGGATCTTCCTCATGAATTCGTCTCACTGGCTACGCGGCGCCGCCGTCCTCGCCCTCGCCGGCGCGGTCTCGACGCCGTCCTTCGCGCAGCCCGGCGCGTACACCGGGATCGACGTGGCCCTCGGCATCCTCGGGGATCTGAGCCAGTTCTCGCGCCTGGGCGCCTTTCCCAACGGCCACCAGGGCTTCGGGATGTCGACGACGTCGTGCAACCTGGGGACGGTGAACGCCCCCTGGCTCGCCCCGATGAACGCGATCCACCCGACGATCTGGTTCATCCTCGCACGGGAGAGCGACGGGCGCCTCGTCCAGATCTCGCGCCGCATCTCGGCGACGAATCCGGGCGATCCCCGTCCGTACGGGAAGCACGGGTTCTTCGCGCTGAGCAATAGCCAGTGCACGCCCTGCCAGCAGCCGAGCGGCGGATCGTTCCTCGGTGTGGGGTGCTCCGACACCTACGGCTCGAGCCTGAACGCGGATCACTACTGGCTCGGGCCTCCGTGGGAGGTCGATCCCTGGGCGGGGACGTGGAACCCCCAGTGCTCGCACTTCGACAAGGGGGATCCGGTCGTCGCTCCCGCGCAGCAGTGCGACAGCGCGCGGAGCCTCTCGAACGCGCAGGCGAACACCCTCAACGCGAGCGTGAATCACCGCCTGGCGGCGCACGACAGCGACCTCAACGTCCCCGGCGCGACCTTCTGGTATCAGGGGATGTACGTCATCTCCTCCTGGACGCAGAGCGGCAACTCCCCCGTGCCGCAGAGCCCTGCGATCCCGAACGGGCTCAAGATGGAGCCCGACGCGGCGCGCGACAACAACATGGCCTCGCGCCAGTTCGTTCCGACGTGGACGGGTTCCTCGTGGACGACCTCGGAGCCGGGCGGCCAGCTCTACGGGACGGTCCTCCAGCGCTGGAACGGGGCGACGATCACGTCCGCCTCGAACGGCAACGAGGACGGAAGGGTCTACGTCGGCGTGAAGGTGACGGGCCCGACGAACGGCCTCTACCACTACGAGTACGCGTTCCACAACCGTGACAACAACCACGGGATCCAGGCGTTCCGCCTCCCGATCTGCCCCGAGGCGCGCGTGCTCAACGTCGGCTTCCACGACCCCGACCAGAGCTCCGCGAACGACTGGACGTTCGCGAAGGTCGGCGGCGAGATCTCCTGGTCGACGACGGGGAACCCGCTCTACTGGAACACGATCTACAACGTCTGGTTCGACTCCGACGCGGCGCCGATCACCGGCTCGAGCCTGACCCTCGACGAGTTCATGTGGACCGGGACGCCCGGGGCCTCGAGCTTCGCCGTCACCGGCACGGCGCCTCTCGGCCTCTACAACGTCCACCTCGGCGACGGCTGCGGGACGCCCTCGATCCCGCGCCTCTTCGCGTTCGGCAGCCCCGCGCGCGCGTCGCTCGGGAACGGCTCGTTCGGCCTCGGCAGCGACGGGCACGCGTCCGGCGCGGCGGTCCTCCTCTTCGGAGGGACCGTGGACGGCACGCAGCTCCTCTCTCCGGGGTGCAACCTCTACATGGGCGGGATGCCGCCGGCCCCGGTCTTCCTCTTCGGCCAGCAGACGGCAAACGTCTTCGGCGGCGTGACCTTCAACATGCCGGTCCCCGCCGATCCGGCCCTCGAGGGGGCGCACCTCAACTTCCAGGCGTTCGAGGTCCAGGTCGGCACCGGCCAGGCGCTGGGCTTCCTCGACGCCTCGAACGGGCTGCGCGTCCGCATCGGCGACCTCGTCACCAACTGCCCGTAAGAAAAAGGGGTCAGGCACCTTTTCCACGGACGGAAAAGGAGCCAGACCCCCTCGATCGCGCCCGCGGGGCCTCCCCCGCGGGCGTTTTCGTTGGTAGGCTGGGGAAAAGGGGTCAGGCATCTTTTCCCCAGAGTGAAAAGCAGCCAGACCCCGTCCGGAGACCCCTCCTATGAAGACCGTTCCCTCGCTCCTTGCGTCCTGTCTCGCCTCCGTCGCTCTCGGCGGCCTCGCCCTCGCGCAGCCGAACGCCACTCCCGGGATCGACCTCAGCACCTCGGGAATCGGGACGCCGACGGTGGTGACCCGGCAGGGGGCGTTTCCGGGGGGGGTGAACGCCTTTTCCGCCTCGACGACGGTCTGCAACCCGGGGACGGTCGAAGTCCCCTTCCAGGCCGTCATGGATCCGGACCACCCGATCATCGCCTTCCTCCTCGCGCGCGAGAGCGGCGGCCGCCTCGTCCAGATCTCCGATCGCAGCTTCGTGAAGCACGCCTTCGGATCGGCGAACACGAACGGCTGTGGCACGTGCCAGAACCCGGGGACGGGGAGCCTGATCGGCCTCGGCTGCGACGACACCTACGGCTCGAGCACGAACGCGAACCACTTCTGGCTCGGGCCCGCCTCCGAAATCGACCCGTGGCTCGGCACGTGGGATCCGGTCTGCTCCCACTTCGACCGGGGCGAGCCGGCCGTCGCGCCGCCCGCCGACTGCGACGGGGCGCGCAGCCTCTCCTCGTCCCAGTCGAACGTGCTGAACGGCGGGGTCAACCATCGCATCCGGGTCCCCGACGCCGATCTCAACGTCGCGAGCTCGACCTTCTGGTACCAGGTCTACTACGTCGTCGAGCACGAGCCCGAGGCCGTCCGCGACAACAACCTCGCCTCGCGGCAGTTCATCCCCACCTGGAACGGGACGGCCTGGACGATCTCGGCGCCCTCGACGCTCTATCCGGGCACCGTGCTCGGGCGATGGACGGGCGCGACGGTGACCTCGAACACGAACGGCCTCGACGACGGGCGCGTCTACGTCGCCGTCAGGGTGACGGGCCCGACGGCGGGCCTCTACCACTACGAGTACGCGGTGCAGAACCGCGACAACGCGCGGGAGATCTCGGCGTTCCGCGTCCCGGTCTGCCGCGACGCGCGCGTGCTGAACACCGGGTTCCGCGACGTCGATGCCGACGGGTCGAACGACTGGACGTTCGCGAACGGGGGGAGCGAGGTCGCCTGGTCGACGACGACGAACTCCCTCGGCTGGAACACGCTCTACAACTTCTGGTTCGATTCGGACGCCGCTCCGGTGGCGAACTCCTCGCTCGTCGTCGACGAGTTCCTCGCCGGGCCGGGCGCGGCCACGGTTTCCGTCTCCAGCACGGCCCCCCTCGGCCTCCACAACGTCCACCTCGGCGACGGGTGCGGGACCCCCTCGGCCCCGACGCTCTACGCGACGGGAAGCCCCGGGCGCGCGACGCTCGGCAACGCGACCTTCGGCCTCGGGAGCGCCGGAAACGCCCCGGGCGCCTCGACCGTCCTCTTCGGCGGCCCGGTCGACGGGACGCAGTCGCTCACGCCCGCCTGCAACCTCTACATGGGCGGCTCGCCCCCGAACCCGGTCTTCTTCTTCGGCTACGCGACGGCGAACGGCGCGGGCGTCGCCTCCCGCTCGACTCCCGTCCCGAACGACCCCATCCTCGAGGGGGCGCACCTCAACTTCCAGGTCTTCGAGATCCAGTCCGGCACCGGCGCCTACCTCGGCCTCCTCGACGCCTCGAACGGGCTGCGCGTCCGCATCGGCGACCTGATCCCCGGCTGCCCGTAGGACCTTGGGAACTTTCCATCCATACCCGGCCTGGATGGTCGGAACTCGCCTCCGTCATCGCTCCCGCAGCGTCACCGACCGCGAGGCCTCGCCGCCGAGGGCGACGGTCGCCGAGGCGACCTCCTTCCCCCCGCGGAGCGCGGCCACGCGGTAGCGGCCGGGGGCGAAGCACCCGACGATGTCGGGGTCGGTGTCCCTCTCCCCGAGGCCGAAGACGCCTCCCATCCTGCGCGTCACAGCCATCCACTGGGGGTTCATGCTCCGCCGGCGCCCCGACGCGTCGCGCACGTCGAACGCGGCGTCCTCGACCCGCTCGCCTTTTCCATCGAGGAGGACGGCGGAGAGCGCGGTGCCGCGCTCGAGCGCGACCGCTCGCTCCGTCACCTCGCCGGCGCGAACGGGGATCCCTTCGACGCGAGTCGCCCCGTGCCGCAGCGAGTGGACGAGGACGTCGACCTCGCCCGGCGGGACCCCGCCGAACTCGATCGTCCGTTCCTCGAGCATGCCGAACGAGCTCTCGTCGCCGAGCGGCTTTCCCTCGACTTCGAGCTCGGCGAAGACGGTTCCGAGCTCCTCGCCGGCGGGGCCCGTCACGGCGAGCCGGATCGTTCCTCCCGCCTCCAGTCGGACGAGGAGGTCCGCGACGGGACGGTCCGCCTCGACGCGGATGTCCTCGAGTCGCGCCGGCGCGTGCGCCTCTCCCCCGAACGCGCCCCGCGCGAGGAGCGTGTAGGAGCCGGGCGAGACTCCCTCGAGGCGGAACGTCCCGTCCGCCTCCGTCGTCGCGACCGAGCCGACGCCGAAGGCGAACGCGGGAGCGCCCTCCGCCTCGCCGGACGGAACGAGGCGGACGAACGCCCCTTCGACCGCACGGCCGTTCGCCGCCTCGACAACCCTCCCCGACACGCTCGTCTCCGGCAGCTCGAGATCGAGCAGCAGCTCGACGCGGTCGGGGACCTCGACCGCGATCTCCGTCTGTCCGCCGGAGAAGGGGCCGCCCGAGGAGACGCGGAAGTCGTACTCGCCGGGCGCGAGGCTCGGGAACTCGTAGCGGCCGTTCCCATCGGCCTGCGCGCCCTGGATCGACCCCGGCAGGCCCGGGAGGAGCCCCGATCCCTCCTTCGTCGCGAGGACGGCGGCGCTCGCGACGGGACGTCCCGCGCGCCGCACGACCCCGTAGACTCGGCATCCGGCGGCCGCCTCGTCGACGAGGTCCAGGCGGGTGCGCTCCCCTTCCCGCGCCTGCGCGGTCTGCATCTGCATCCCGCCGAGGAAGGGAATGCCCGCCCCCCCTCCTTCCTGTTGGAGAGAGACCATGTAAGCCCCCGACTCGAGCCCGAGGATCTCGTAGTGGCCGTCCGCGCCACTACGACCGTTTCCCATGGAGCCCGCGCCCATGGAGAAGGCGACGACGTCCCTCCCCTCGAGCGTCTTCCCGTGACGATCCGTCACGCGGCCGTAGAACGAGCCTCCCCGGCGGAGCCGGATCTCGACGCCTTCGAGCCGCTCGCCGGTGCCGATCTCGATTCCCTTCGCTTCGCCTCGCGCGAAGCCCTCGATCCTCGCGACGAGGTCGTAGGTTGCCCCTTCGAGGTCGCCGAGGACGAAGGATCCGTCCCGACTCGACTCTGGCCCAGGGCCCCCGAAGAACGGGAAGTCGAACCGGTTCCGGTCTCCCTCCGGCCGCGCGTGGACCTTGACGCCTCGCACGGGCGTCCCGTCGGGGTCGAGGACGCGCCCCGCGATCGACGCCGCGGGAGAGAGGGAGACGATGATCCCGCGCGTCACCTCGCCGCGCGCGACCTCGATTCCCGACTTCGGCTCTGCGACGTAGCCCTCTGCATCCACGGTGAGGGTGTAGACGCCCGCCGGCAGGCCCTCGAAGAGGAACTTTCCCTTGGGGTCTTCGAACCGGTGCGAGAAGAGCCCCTCGGCGCCCCCGTGGAGCTCGAAGCGAACGGCGGCCCCTTCGACCCTCGTAGGGGTCCGGGGGGACGACTCGTCGAGGGGGGCCGCCGTCACCTCGAACTCGACGACCGGCTCGTCCCGTTCCGAATCGATGACGATGCCGGCGATGCCCCCCGTCGGCTCGAGCGCGATCCGCACGTCCGAGGCGCCCGCCTTCACGTCCTCGACGATGCCTCGACCGGTGGGAGGGTTCTCGGCGATCACCGTGAAGGGACCCTCGCCCGCGATCCCCTCCAGCCGGAACCTCCCCCCTTCCGCCGTCGTCGCGCCCTGCGACGAGAAGAACAGGTTCGCCGCCGCGAACGCGAACCGAAAACCGCGGGCCGACATGTTCTCGCCGCTCGCGGTGACGTGCGCGCCCACGACAGGGTTCCCCTCGGCGTCGACGACCGTTCCCTCGATCGAGACGCCGCGGCGCAGCACGAGCTCGACGGGTCCGGCCGTCTCCCCTTCGCGGACCTCGATCTCGACGCCTTGGTCGGCGACCGGGAAGAATCCCGAGGCCGACGCGATCACGGACTGCCGCCCGGGTGCCAGATTCGGGAGGACGAATCGGCCCTCTCCGTCGGACGCCGCCTCGTTCGCTCGTTGCGGCCCTCCCCCGTGGAACACGAACGCCGTGAAGTCGCTCGGGTGCGAGGAGACGGTCGCGCCTCCGATGGGATCCCCGCTCTCTTCCCGAACGACTCCCCTCACGGTCCCTCCCGTCGCCGCGAGGATCTCGATGCGGGTCTCCTCCCCCTCGCGGACGCGCACGCCCGTCTTCTCCGCCGGCGCGAAGCCGTCCCCCGTCGCCGAGACGGTGTAGGAGACTCCCGGCGGGAGGGCGCCGACGGAGAAGGCCCCCTCGGTGTCCGTCTCGACGGTTCGTCTCCCCCAACCGCGACCCTCGTCTCGCATGAATCCGAGGACGTCGATGGGAGGGCGCGCGACGATCTTCGCCCCGGCACGGGGGAGGCCATCGGGCCCCCGCAGCGTGCCGGCGATGCGCCCTCCCCGCTCGGCTTCGAGGACGAGCTCCCCGGGGTCCTCGAGGTCGACCTCGTAGAGAGAGGGGAGGTAGTGCGTGTCGGATTCGATCGTGAGGCGAACGTCGCTCTCGGGAAGGGCGTCCTCGCGGAGGGCGAAGGCGCCGCGCTCGTCCGTCACGGCCTTCCCCTGGAGGGGAGCCGGCCGCCCTCGTCTCACGGAGAAGTGGACCTCACCGACCCAATCCTCGAGGAACTCCGGGGGAACAGACGCGTTCTTCGCGATCACGGTGACGCCGGCGAGGGGGGCTCCGCTTCGCTTCTCTAGGACGCGCCCCCGGAGCGCGATCCGCTCCTCCGTTTCGGCCGCAGCAGGACGGATCTCGCGCCGCGCGCCCTCCTCCGAGGATTGCGAGGGGGCCGTGACGGCGGTCCCGGTCCCCGGGGCCGCCGGTTCCGCGGCGACGACGGGAGCCTCCAGCGCCGCATCGACGATCGGGCGCTCTCCCGCGGGAACGGGCTCTCTCGGCCCCCCGATCTGGAGCGCGAGAACGACGACGGCCGCCGCGAGGGGCAGCAGCAGAAGGAGCAGCAGCGATCGCCTCATCGGAGACCTCCGGGCGCTTCCCTGCGATCGCGGCGATTGTACACCGGGGCGGAAGGTGTCAATCCCGAGGGGGTCCATTGACGAAGTAGCTACCAGGAGCTACTTTCTTCTTGTGCGCGCCGTCGGGATCAAGGTCCTGAAGAACCGCCTCAGCGAGTACGTCCGGCTGGCCGGGCAGGGAGAGACGATCCTCGTCCTGGACCGGGACCGGGTGGTCGCGGAGATCCGGCCGCCCGGCGAGGGCCGCAGCCCCATCGTGGCGGACGCGCGACTCGCCGAGGCCGTGCGAGAGGGATGGGTCACCCCGCCGGCACTCGTCGGGGCGGGCGCGCCGCCTCGCGCCCCGGTGGCGCCCTGGAAGGAGATCTTCCGGGAGCTGGAGCGCGATCGCGAGGATCGGTGATCTACGTCGATAGCTCGGTCGCGCTCGCTCACCTTCTCGCAGAGGATCGCGTCCCCTCCGAGAGACTGTGGGCGGAAGAGCTCGTCGCGAGCCGCCTCCTCGAGTACGAGGTCTGGATCCGCATCCACGCCCGAAGGCTTGCCCGATCGCACGAGGAACCGGTCCGGGCGCTCTTCGCGCGCTTCGCCTTCCTCGATCTGTCGCGGCCCATCCTCGACCGCGCCCTGGAGCCGTTCCCGGCCGCCGTTCGGACGCTGGATGCCCTCCATCTCGCGTCCGTCGAGTTCCTGCGCCGCAACGGTCAGGACGTCGAGCTCGCGACCCTCGACTCTCGCCAAGCGGCGGCCGCGAGGCGGATGCGGATCCCTCTCTTCTCGGTGTAGGCGCGTCGGGCGGGGTCGACGCGACCCACGTGGGTCGTGTCGGAGTTGCCTACCTCGCCGCGAACTCTCGCGGAACGAGTTTCGCCGTGACGAACGCGAGAACGGGTCTCGAGGGGTCGTTCCCGGAGTACGCGGCGAGGACGAGGCACTCGTCCGGCGCGATCGTCGCGCGCGTCGCGATCCGCTGCGAGAGGACGAGCGGCGTCTGGACGGAGACGGGGTGCGTCGCGCCCGGGAACCGGACGGCGACGGTGGGGATCGGGCGCTCGAGGCGATTCGAGACGAGGGAGCAGTCGAGCGCGACCTTCTCCCCGTCGAGCTGTCCGCGCACGGCGAAGAGGAGGCCGTCCTGGCACGTCTCGACGACGGGATCGGCCACCGCGCGGTCCCCCTCGACCTCGAGCTCGAAGTCGGCGACGTAGGCGACCTCGTCCATGACCATCATCGAACCCGATTGGCCCTCGCGCACGATCATCTTCGGGGAGGAGAGCATCGTGGCCCTCCTCCCGTCCCGGAGAACCGGCATCCGGTCCGCGACCTCGCGTCGCGAGACCGTCCACGCCGAGGGAACGACGCGCTCTCGCTCCAGGAGTCGAGCCGCGTCGCCCGCATCCACCTCGAGAAGGAGGAGGTTCACCTGGATCGTCCGATCGCTCTTCGCCGGCCTCGAGTCGGAGGGCGCGTCGAGCGTGAGGGGTCCTCTGAGCGAGGCGCGATACTCGACGGGGTGCTCGGCTCGAACGTCGAGCGGCTCGAGGCTCGGGGCGCGCGGGGGAGAGGCGCAGGCGGCGAGGGTCGCCGCGGTCGCGAGGATCGGGACAAAGCAGGGGGCGTGTCGCATGAGAGACCTCCCGGAAGTCGAGAGAGCGAGGCGGGCTCCTCTCATCGCCAGTGGGCGAGCCAGGCCTCCTGGAGGCCCGCGAGATCGACGCCGTAGAGTTCGACGACGACCGCCTCGATCGACTTCCCGTCGCCGCGGGGGAGCCTGCCGATCTCCGAGAGGAAGCGCGGAAACTTGTCCGGGTTCCAGTGCTCGTGGAGGAACTCGATGACGGACGCCGCCTGGAGGTAGCTCTCCCGGGAGCCGAGGTGCGGGTTCGAGATCAGGCTCGGGACCTCGACGAACGTCCCGAACGGCACGAACGCGTCCCCCCGCGCCGCACCCTTGGCGAACGCCTTGCGGTCGTTCTCCGTCGAGGAGACGTACTCGGCGAGCCCCTCCTGGAACCAGGACCCGCCCCCGTTCAGGTGGAGGCGGTTCTTGAAGATCTGGTGCGTCGCCTCGTGGACGTGGACCGGATCGGCGGGCGCCTCGTAGTAGGTCGCGTAGTAGTCGCGCCAGGCGTGCCCCTTCGACCTTGCCGCGTCGCTGCGCGAGCGCTTCGCGACGTGGACGTAGTAGTCGACGTACTGATCCTTCGTCCGGAAGAGGAAGACGGGCATGAGCCGGCGCCCCTCCACCTCCTCGAACGGGTAGGTCGCCCGCACCTTCGCGTACGCCTCCTCCATCTTCTTCGCGAAGAGCCTCCCCGCGCTCGCGTTCGTCATCACGAGGTAGTGCTCGGTGCGGATCGGCGGGCGGAAGTCCGCCCGCACCTTCGGATCCGGGACGTCCCCCTCGATTCGCGCGAGGATCTCGTCCTTCGTCCACCGCGGGTCGCGCGGGCGAACCGGGGAGCGAATCCCCTCGCGGAAGAATTCGAGGATCGACTCGCGCCCCTCCTCGGCGAGGGGCGGGCGGGCGGTGACCTCGATCGCGTATCCCTCGCCCTCGAGGAGGCCTCCCAGCACCAGGAAGTCCGTGACGCCGCCCTCCTCTCCCTCCACCTGGGCGAGGACGACCGACGCGTACGGAGCCCATCCGTACTTCCCCTCGAGGAAGAGCCGCTCCCGGATGCGGACCTCCGCTCCCTCGTCGCCCCTTCTCGAGCCCCGCCCTCGCACGAGGATCTCCGTGATCTCCTCGGGCTCGGTCGCGCGGAAGTCCTCGTAGGGGAACGCGTGGCGCCGGATCTCGACGGCGGACTCCCCGAGTCGCCCCGCCCACCATCCGCGGAGGTTTCCGTCGCTCGTCGCCCGTTCGATCCGATCCGCGAGCGCGGGCAGGTCGACCTCGAGGCCGTCGGCCGCGAAGGAGAAGATCGCCGGGAGGAGCGCGAGGCAGGGGATGGCCGTTCCCATGGGCTCGGATTCTAGGCCAGAGACCCCTTCGAAGGGCCTCGATTATGATGAGGTAGAGGCCCATCCCATGACCCCGATCCTCTCCCTCGCCCTCCTCCTCCTCGCGACGCCCCCTCTCGTTCCCGACTATCACGTCCAGGTGAGCGCCACCGATCCGGCGGCGACCGCCGCGGCCCTCGAGGCGTCGGGATTCGACGTCCTCGGCCACTCGAAGGTCGACCAGACGGTCGACCTCGCCGTCACGAACGCGGAGCTCTCGACGCTCCGGGGAGCGGGATACGCCGTGACGATCCTCGCCCCGTCCGCGCCGCTCTCCCAGATCCTGGGACCGCCGGACGGGGTCCCTCCGCCCGGCTATCCGGACCTCGCCGCGCTCGAGGCCTCGCTCGCCGCGACGGCGGCGGCGTATCCCGCGATCACGAGCCTCGTGAATGTCGCGGCGGTCT
>Ga0187892_10003734_pt1 | contig 27115 bp, 26 predicted proteins | sample MA1701073metaG_FD_139345 | JGI IMG/M metagenome (GOLD analysis project Ga0187892, IMG submission 139345) | Bio-ooze microbial communities from a basaltic lava cave in the Kipuka Kanohina Cave System on the Island of Hawaii, USA - MA170107-3 metaG ... | reverse complement strand
GAACCTCATGACGGGCGTCTGACAGCTTTTGGTTTGTCAGTACTTTTATATCACGACCATGTACTTCCACGACATCCGACTCCCCGTCGCAATGCTGATCCTCGCGGCGGGCGCGCTCGCGTGCGGCCGCAAAGCGGCGCCACCGCCCGCGGCCGCACCTAGTCCCGCGCCTCCGGCGATCGTCGACGGCCACGACGTGCTACGCGCTATGCACTCGCGCTACGCGGGACGTTGGTACACGTCGCTGCAGATCGCGCTCAACAACACGCTGTACTCCACGGACGGACGTCAGACGCGATCCTCGTGGCGCGAGTTCCTCGGCGTACCGGGGCGACAGCGCATCGACTACTTGCCGCTCACGCAGCAAAGCGGTGTGCTGTACAACGGCGGCCGCATCTATTCCTTTGTCGACGGAAAGCGCAGCGCGGCAGGCTGGCTGGAATCCGCTCACGCTGCTCGTCGCGGACGTCTACGCGCAGGCGGTGGACACGACGATCCACCAGCTCGATTCGTTAGGCTTCGATCTCTCGAAGGTCCGCGCCGACTACTGGGGCGGAGATAGAGTCTGGATCGTCGGCGCCGCTGCCGGGGACAGCACAACCAGCCAGTTCTGGATCGACAGCGACTCGCTCATCGTCGACCGCGTGATTCAGAGCGAAAAGCGCGGCACCCGCGTCATTGTGAGTGACGTGCGCTTCGCGGCGTATTCAGATGCTGGGGGGTTCCCGGTCGCGCGGGAGATGACCGTCTATCGCGACGGACGGCTCATCCTGCGGCAGGACTACTCGGACGTGAAGGTCAACGTCGCGCTCCCCGCGGAGCTGTTCGACCCGGCGAAATTCTCCTCGCCGCCGTCGGTGCCGTAGTCGTTAGGCGACTCCACGCGCAGCGTCCCGACCAGCTGCCGCAGCTGCATCGATCCCTGCACCAATTGCGTCGATGCCGAGCTGAGCTCCTCGCAGGCTGCGCTCTGTTCCTGCGTGGACGCGCTGACTTGCTGCGCTGCCGCGGCGTGACCTTCCGCCGTACGCGCGATCGACGTCATCCCGGTCACCGCCTCGGCGACCGTTTCGGCATTGCGATCGGCTTCGGCCGATACCGCGCCGGCTGCGGCGCGCGTGCGCTCCGCGGAGTTCGAAATCGACGTGAGGGCCTCGTCGACCTCGCGCGATAGCGACTCAATCTCGGCGACGCGCGCGGCGCTGCGTCCCATCGCCTCAGTGGTGGCGTCAATCTGTGCCGTCACGGCGCGCGTGAGCCGCACGACATCATCGGCGGCACGCTGCGCCTGTTCGGCGAGTTTGCGGACTTCGTCGGCCACGACGGCGAACCCGCGACCTGCGGCACCCGCACGGGCGGCTTCGATCGCCGCATTCAACGCCAGCAAGTCTGTTTGCTCCGCGATGCGGCTCACCGTGGAGACGAAATTCTCGATGTCGTCGGCCGCCCGGTTGAGCGCCACGACCTCGGAAGCGGCGCGCTGCACGTTGGTGCGCACGTCGGTGAGGATGCCTAACGCGCGAGCGATCTCCTGTCGCTTGGCCATCGCCTGATCCTCGATTCCGCCGGCGAGCGCGGTCAACTCCGCCGCGCCGTGGCGCACTGTGTCAGCGCTGGCGCGCAGTGTTTGCAGCGCGTCGTCCACCGAGCGGATCTGTCGCACCTGACTATCGGCGCCGCCGGAAATCTCGCCCATCGACGCTGCCATCTCCGTGGCCGCGGCCGAGATTTGCTGGGTGACGCCGGCGAGATCGCGCGCGGAGGCCGCGACGTCGTCCGCGGTGGCTGACGCGACGCGGCTCACTCGCTCGAGCGACGCCGAAGCGCTGTTCATCGCCGACGCCAATTCCTGGAATTCCCCGGGGAGCTCGCTTGTCGTGCGCGCCGAGAGCTTGCCGTCGCTAAGCGAGCGCGCATGCGAGACGAGCACCTCGAGCGGCCGCGTGATGAAGTTCACGGTGTTCAGTACCACAACAATGCCCACCACCACTGTGAGCATGGCGACAACGAGCAGCACCAGACTGCGGCGCAACGTCTCGCTGCGGAGTTTCTTAGCCGCCGATTCGAACTCGCGCGTCTTGTTCTCGCCTAACGCGCGAACATCGGTCAGCAGTGCATCGACTCGACCGCGGGCGCGATTCGCGATCAGTCGCGCTTCATCTCGGCGTCCGAGGTCGCTGAGGCGATGCGCGAGCGCGTAGTCGATTTCCACAGCCGAGAGTTTGGCGTCGAGCCCGGCGACGAGCGTCGCTTCCTCGGCGCCGTGCGTCATCGTGCGGTTCATGTCACGCTTGACTGCGTGCGCGTCCCAGGCGTAGCGCGAGAAGCGATCGCGCGTTTCCGGCGACGGAGCCGCCAGGTACAGGTCGGCGGCGGCGAGCGCCTGTCCGACGCCGGCAGAGAGCCGCGCGGCCATGCGAGCATCGCGCTGCACCATGCCTAACGAACTGGAGATCTCGTCGGCCAGGCGGCTGACCGTGCCGCGACCGAACAGCCCGGTCGCTACGACGAGGAACGCCAGGACGCCGAATCCAACAAAGAGCCGGATCCGAATCGAGCGAAACCTGCGACGCGCGGCCGCGTTCACGGCGAGGTCCCCGCCGCCGGTGTCACGACGACGAACTGACTGCCGTCGAGCCGTGTCATGGTGAAGGGTTTGTTTCGCACATCGCCAGTGGAATCGAACGCGATTGGGCCCGTGACGCCCGCGTACGCCGGCCGGGTTGCCGTGCTCGCGAGATAATCGCGGATGCGTGCGCGATCGGTGCCGACGGCCCTGATGGCGTTGATCACGACCATCATCGCGTCGTAGCCGAGCGCGGAGTTTGCGTTAGGCAGCGTGCCGTATTTCGACTGGAATGCAGTGACGAAGCGCTGCGCGTCGGGACGCGGGTCGCTTGCCGTAAAGGGCTGCGCGACATAGATGCCATTCGCATCCGTCGGATACTTGTCCATCCCGCTCCACCCGTCGGAGCCCAGGATCGCCGCGCCGAGTTGTTGACGGCGCGCTTCGCGCACGAGCGCGATGCCGGGGCCCTCGACACTTACCATGAGCACGAGATCCGGCTGGCGCGACTTGAGGTACGCGATGTATGGCTCGTAATCGGCGATGGAGTCACTCGGAATCGGTTCCATCGCGATGAGTCGGCCGCGATAGGCGCGCCTGAATGCATCGGCGAAGCCGCGACCGAAGGAATCGTTTTCATATAGAACAGCCGCGCTTTTGAATGACATGCGCTGGGCGAAACGCGCCGCGTCGATGCCATTCACGGAGTCGCTCGATATCACGCGAAAGACCCACGGCGAGATGCCCGTTAGGTCCGGTGAGCTTGTCGAAATCGCCACAGCAGGGAGTCCGCCGTCATAGACGCGCGCGGCGGCCACCATCGCACCCGAGTTCACGTGCCCAACGACTGCGACGACCTCCGGACTCACGAGGAATTCGTTGGCGATTTCGGCAGCCTTCGCGCCGTTTGCTTCGTCGTCACGCGCGCGCCATTCCACACGCCGTCCATCGATTCCACCGCGCTCGTTCACTTCGGCGAGCGCGAGCTCGATCCCCTGTTTCGCTGCTTGCGCGTATGGCTGCGTGGCCCACGGTCCGGCCGAAGCGATGACGATGGGCGCGCTCGAACCCCCGCACGCCAGCGTTAGGCCGAGGAGTAGCGGCGCAGCGCGAGACACGACGCATGTAGGAACGACGGTGCGTAGCAACGGCTTGGGGGCGTGAATGTGGAAGGTCGGATGCCTGCAAATGACTGCCGCCGCGGCGCTTTGTAACGGTCCTTCAGGTCTGAGGTCGGAGGCCTGAAGTCTGACGAAAATGTCAGTGCAGAACGGGGGATGCCCCCATGCCTGTCCCCTATACCCGATCCCCTATCCCCCTACTTCCCGAGCCCCACATTGTCACGCGCAATGCGCTGACCTGGCGCGATGGACCAGCGATCGAGGTGCGCCCACCAGGCATCAGGACGAATGGTCGCTGGGCGGATGCGCTTGTGGATGCCGGCGGCGCCTCGCAGCTCGTAAATCCAGATCGCTGGCGCATCGTTGTTGAGTACCGTAAATGCCTGCTTGAAGTGCGCGCGGGCAGCAGCCGGGTCGTACGTGGTCCGTGCGCTGTCCAGGTGCGCATCGAACTCACGGCTCATGTACCGCGAGATGTTGGGGCCTCCTGGGATCGCGGTGCTGCTGCTCCAGTTCTGCGCGACGGCCGAGGAGCCCGGATCAGGGTGCCAACCCATAAAGACGGCGTCCCATTTCCGCGTCGACATGACACGTTCCATCATGGCGTTCCCTTCCATTTCCTCGAGTTTGACGGCTACGCCCAGCTCGCTGAGCTGACTCTGCAGAATGACGCCCGCGCGCTTCCGCGTCGTTGACGATGTGGGGACGAGCAGGGTCAGTTCGAGCCGACTCCCGTTCTTCGCGCGTACCGCGTCTCGGCCCGCCATCCAACCTAACGAGTCGAGCAGTGCCTTCGCGGCGGTCTGGTCGTACGTGAACGCGACGAACGTGGGATCCACGAACGCCTGCGCGCGAACGTAGGGGCCCTGGCCGACGATACCTAACGTGTCCAGCACATTCTTGACGATTGCGGCGCGGTCCAGGCCCATCGCGAGTGCACGACGCACGCTGCGATCTCCGAGAATTGGATGTGGACGCTTCTCGTTGGCCGGGTCGGTCAGATTCCAGTGCACGGCGCCGTAGTCGTAGCCCTGGTAGTTCATCGCGACCGCATGGGGATTGTTCTGGATGTGCTGCACGGCATCACCGCGCAGCACTTCGATGAAATCCGCCTCGCCTGCCAACACGCGCGTTGTGGCGGCTGTCGGATCCGGCGAGACGCTCACGATCACGCGATCGAGCAGGGGGCGCGGCCGCCAACCCGCAGTGTCTGCCGCGATCTCGAGGGTCGAGCTACGCTCCCAACGAACGAAGCGAAATGGACCACTGCCTATCGGTTGTGTCGCGTCGCTCGATTCCCCAATCTTGTCGCGCGCTACGCCGCCTAACCGGTGCTCAGGCAGCACGCGCAGGTTGTAGACAAAGTCGAAGAACTGTTCCGGTGAGCGTCGCTTGAACCACACCACAGCCGTCAACGAATCGGGAGTGGTGATCGAGTCCACGTTCGAGAGACTGGACGCGCTAATGGAATGAATCGTGGGATCGACGTAGAGCCCGTGCGAGAACTTGACGTCTTGCGCGCGCACGGGCCTGCCGTCCTGCCATTTCGCCGCTGGATCGATGGCGAAAGCGATCGACGATGAGTCCGTGGACCAGGTCCAACTCTTCGCGAGGCGCGGCGTGAACCCGTGATCGCCGATGGCATTCAAGCTGTCGCTGATTTCAGCGAGCGGCTCGTAGATCTGATCCGCAACGAGTTTGCCGACTGTCGTCGCGACAAGAGGTGCCAACACGGCGTCGGCGTCCGCGCCACTCGCGATGATCACTGTGCCACCGGTCTCGCCACCGCCGGAAACGTCAGGCCGACCGCAGGCAATCGCTGTTAGGCAGAATAATGAACCGATCACGTAATGAGTGGGCGTCATAGTCAGGCCGGTTCCTGTTGAGTGAGACAGTGCAACGTCCCGAGTCCCCATACCAAGTCGACGGCGTGGATGCCGACGACGTCACGATCCGGCAAACAGGTCGCGAGGATGTGCAAAGCGTGGCGGTCGGTCGCGTCATTGAACGTCGGAACGAGGACCACGCCATTGGCAATGTAGAAGTTCGCGTAGCTGGCCGGGAGTCGCTGCCCATCCATCACAACGGGACGGGGGAAGGGGAGCCTCACAATGCGCAGATTGCGGCCTTCCAGTCGCTCGAGCCGCTCGAGGTTGTCCATGGAGGGCGCGTGATTCGCGTCGCTGGGATCCTCCTCCACAGCGAGAACCACTGTATCCGGATCCACGAACCGCGCGATGTCGTCCACGTGGCCGTGCGTATCGTCGCCGGCGCATCCGGCGCCGAGCCAGATCGTCTGCCTAACGCCCAGCACGTCGCGGAAGATGCGCTCGTAGCCTTCCCGCGTTAGGCCAGCGTTGCGCTGCTGCACATCGGAGAGCAGGCACTCTTCCGTCGTGAGAAGCAGTCCCGCGCCGTTCGTATCGATCGCGCCGCCTTCCAGCACAACACGCTCTCCATTGTCCGAGCGCTGCGGCATCAGGCGCGGCCGGCCAGCTAAACGCGCGATTGCCTCGCCGACGTGCTCGTCGCTGCGGTAGTTGTCGTACTTGGCCCAGGCGTTGAAGCGCCAGTGCGCCATGACGACGCTCCCATTTCCGGCCTTGACGCCGGTCGGCGCCGAGTCGCGCAGCCAGACGCGATCGTTCGGAACGAGGTGCAAGCGCACGCGCGACAGATCGCATCCGTGCGCCTCGAGCTTCGCGCGCGCGTCTGCCTGGACATCGTCGTTGTGGCAGAGAATCTCGACACGCTCGTGCGTGTGCAGCACGCGCACGATCTCGGCGTAGACCCACGGGATCGCCTCGAGCTTGCCCGGCCAGTCCGGCTCGTGATGCGGCCACGCGATCCACGTCGCGCGATGCGGCTCCCACTCCGCCGGCATGCGATAGGGCGGCGGTGGTAATGCCATCGTTAGGCCGGGGCTCGCACGTCTACCCCAACCATCGGCTCAGAACGCCGCCATACGCGTCGATCCGCCGGTCGCGCAGGAAAGGCCAATTGCGCCGCGTATCCTCCGACACCGCGGGATCACACTGCGCGATGACTACACCCGGCGCGGATTCCGCTGCCGCCACGATGCGTCCGAACGGATCTGCGATGAAGGAATGACCGAAAAACTCGATCCCTTCGGTCCCCGGTTCGTCCTCGAAGCCGACGCGGTTTGGCGACGCGACATATACGCCGTTCGCGATCGCGTGCCCCCGTTGCATCGTGCGCCACGCTTCCGTTTGCGCCACGCCGAAGGCCGCTTTCTCCGATGGGTGCCAACCGATCGCCGTCGGATAGAACAGGACCTGGGCGCCTAACAGAGACGTGATGCGCGCTCCTTCCGGGTACCACTGGTCCCAGCAGATCAGGACGCCGATATCCGCATAACGCGTCGACCAGACGGCGAACCCTTCGTATGACCGCACTCGGTCGCCGCGCACGGCGACAGGCTCACCGGGAGTGAAGTAATACTTCTCGTAGTAGAGCGGATCATCCGGGATGTGCATCTTGCGATAAACGCCTAACAGCGATCCATCCGCATCGATGATAGCCGCCGAGTTGCGATATATCCCGGCCGCTTGCCGCTCGAAGAGCGGTACGATGAGAACGATGCCGAGCTCGCGCGCGAGCGCGCACATTCGATCGGATGTCGGACCCGGAATCGGCTCGGCGATATCGAAGCGCGACGCGTCCTGCCTTTTGCAGAAGTACGTCGAGTTGAAGAGCTCTTGCAGGCAGATGATCTGCGCGCCCTTGCTGTGCGCTTCGCGCACGCGCGCGATCTGACGCTCCACGTTCGCGCCGATGTCAGCGCCGGCGCTCTCTTGAACGATGCCAACCGTAAACGGTCCACGCCCATGCGCAGATGTCATGGGCAAGAAAGTAAACGGCGCCGGCCTGCGGCGCGAAGTTAGCGACTCCCTTGCGCGGCTCGCTTGACTCCGGCGATCAACGCTGCGCGAGCCTCGGCGTCGTACACTCGGCCGTTGGCGACGACGAGGAAGATGCGTCGCGTGTTGCGAATGTCAGCTAGCGGATCGGCATCGAGCACCACCAGATCGGCCACCTTTCCAGCCGCCACGCCGCCGAGAAGGAAGCGCTGCAACGGCAGCGCCGACGCGACCGCCGTGGAGTCTTCCGCGGTGCACTCGTTAGGGAAGCCGCTCAGGTGTTCCTCGCTGCGCTGTCCGGAATCCGACGCCTGAAGCGGAGTCACTGGTGGAAAGACATGCCCCGCGAACAGCAACCGGCGGCGTCTGGCTTCGTGCGCGATCGCGACGTAGGCGTCGGCCGGCAGCGCGTTATGCACTTTGATGAAGTCCACGCCGAGGCGCACCAGTGAGTCGACGGCCGGCGCGGCTTCGGCCGGCGCGCGCACGAGAATGTGCGGCAGCGGGACACGCGCGCCGACCAGGTAGGGTCCGGACACGACCATACGCGGCCCCGTCAACGTCCCACTGATGATCTCGCGCTGCCAGCGGCGCAGGTTGGCGAGCGAGCCGTCCATGTCGCGCACGCCGGTCACACCCCACGCGACATAGAGCGGCAGCAGCGCGCGCCCGCCGGGAACGTCGTTATGCACGTGCATGTCCCACATGCCCGGAATGACGAAGCGCCCAGCGAGGTCGATCGTGCGAGCATCGGCGGGCACCGGCGTCGTCGCCGGCGGGCCGACGCGCTCGATGCGACGATCGCGCAGCACGATCGTTAGGCCTTTGCTAGCCGAATCATCGGCGACGTCGATGACAGTCGCGTGTGTGAGCGCGACGACCTGTAAGGCGAGAAGGAGATTTGTCACGGCTGCCGTTTCGCGAGATCGTCGCGATAGACGACGCCGCCCTTCATCACGAAGCCCACCCGTTCCATGACGGCGATGTCACGCAGTGGATCCCCAGGAACGGCGATGATATCGGCGTACTTCCCGACCTCCAGCGTCCCGACACGGTCGTTCCATCCGATAATCTCAGAATTGAGCCGCGTGGCGGCGATGATCGCCGCCTGCGGCGCCTCACCTAACGAGGTGCGGACGATCAGCTCGTGCGCATTCTTCCCGTGCGGTATGACGGCGGCATCAGTCGCGAACCCGATCGGTATGCCCGCGGCGAGCGCACGACGAAAACCCGCCATTTTCTTCCCCTGAATCGCGCGTGAGCGCTCGATCTCGGAGGCTGGCACGTTGTTGCGTGCCCCCTCAGTGAGGATGTATTCGGTCGTATAGAGCGTCGGCACGTAATGCGTCGCGCGCGTGTTCTTGAGCATGGCGACCGCTTCGTCGTCGAGCTCCGAGCCGTGATCAACCGTGCGCACCCCTAGGCGGATCGCTGCTTTGATGCCGCCCGCACCGTGCGCGTGCGCGGCGACGACGCGCCCCCAGCGGCGCGCCTCTACTACCGCAGCCTCGATCTCGGCGTCGCTGTACTGCTGCGCTCCGGGAGGAATTCCCTTCGAGAGGACTGCGCCCGTCGCGAGAATCTTGATGAAGTCTGCGCCGCGCTTGAGGCGGGTGCGCACTGCCTTCGTCACCTCGTCGGGGCCGTCGGCGAGGTAATCGGCGATCGGCACGTCCACATACTGTGAGAACTGACGCGCGTCGCCTGCGCCGCCGGTCGATGACACATACGCGCCGGACACGAGGAGGCGAGGGCCAGGCACAGCGCCTTGGTCGATCGCGTTGCGCAGCTCGATGTCGACGTACGGCCAGGTGGGGCCCATTTCGCGACACGTCGTGAATCCGGCGAGCAACGTTAGGCGGGCGTTGTGCGCTCCCCACAGCGCATCGTGCGCCGGCGTTGTCTTCAGGAGGGCCTCCTCCCAGTGCACGCCCTGGCGACTGGTGAGGTGAGTGTGCAGGTCGATCAATCCGGGAAGCAGCGTCGCATCGCCGAGATCGATCACTGTCGCGCCGGGTGGGACGTCGACGCGTTGCCCGACCGCGGTGATGCGTTCGCCTTCGACGCGGACCATCCCCGGCGACACAGTCGTTCCGGCGCGCGTATCGATGAGACGTGCGGCGCGCAGCACGGTGACCCGCGGCGTTTGAGCGTCGGCGAGCGAAGCGCCTAACGCAATGAGAAGCAGTGGTCGCAGCATGGGTAGGGAGGCGGTCGTCGAGAAGCGCCCATCACGTAAGTGCAGCGGGCGCGTGACCTTGCGGCGATCCGCTTGGCGGCGCAAGCGCGCGTGCCGTTGCGCAACCTGGTGTGTGGCGCCCTGACGACAAACATGCGCGCCGCGCGCCACCACCGTGACGGCTCGGTTCAGGAGCGTGACAGCTGCGTGGCGTCCGACAACTGATCCTCTTGGCAAATAAGGACTTAGCTGGATGGTCCACCAGCGCCTGTAAAGGCGGCCGCCCGCAGCGAAACAGTTTAGGCGGTCCCAAGCGTGCGAAGCACGTTGGGCGTGAAGTCGTTGCACAGGATCCTCCCTGCCGCCTGCGCCAGTCGAAGGCGCCGCGTTTCCACAGACCTGCGAGTTCCTCAGGGCGGTCCGCGCACACCCGTGGCGCGCGCAGCAGGAGCGGCGGCGCATGCCTAACGTGGGCATTGTGGGCGGCGGAATGCTCGGGCTCACGCTGGCGCTTCGCCTGCGGCAGCGCGGACACGACGTCACGCTATTCGAATCGGCTCCGCTGCCGGGCGGACTCGCGGCGCCGTCCGCGATTGGGCCCTTTGCGTACGACCGCTTCCCGCACGTGCTGTTGCAATCGGACGTGCATTTGCGCGATCTGGTCCATGAAATCGGGATTGCCGATCGGTTGCGCTGGGGTCTCAGCCGCGCCGGACTCTACGTCGGCGGCCGGCTGCACGCCCTGTCGTCGCCGTTGGACTACAGGCACTTCGCCGCGTTGACGCCGCTGGACAAGCTGCGCATCGGCCTAACGATGCGTCGCGTGCGGCATCTGCGTGACGGCGCGTCTCTGGAGTCGAGCGCTGCCGCAGACTGGCTGCTGAACTGGAGCGGCCGCCGCGCGTACGAACGCTACTGGTCGCCGCTGCTGAATGCTGTCGCCGGCGAAAGTCACGTCAACGCCAGCGCGGCAATCGTCTGGACGCTTGTGCAGCGTTTATACGGCACGCGCCGTCCGGGGCATCGGCGCGCGATCTACGGTTATCTGGAAGGCGGGGCGGCAGCGATCCTTCAGACGTTAGGCCCGCTGCTGGCCTCGCTCGGTGTGCGACTGGAGCTCGGCGTGCCAGTTACGCGCGTGATCGATGACGCGAACGCCGCGTCGGTTCTCCTGCAAGATGGCCGCGTCGCGAACTTCGACCACGTTGTTGTCACGACGGCAACGCCGCTGACGACGCGACTGTGCCCGCAACTCAGCGATGCGGAGCGCGCGCGGCTGGAGCGGATCACCTATCACGGCATCGTCTCCGTCTCGGTGCTGCTGCGCAAGCCGCTCGGCGCCATGTACCGCACCGGCATTGCCAGCGCGGGAATGCCCTTCAACGCCGTCGTCGAAGCGACGACGCTGACGACGCCCACGGCGTTCGCCGGCGCCACGCTGGTGTACCTGCCGCGATTCGTGGCGCAGCAGGACTCCTACTGGCCGCTCAGCGACATGACGCTGCGGCATCGCTTCATGACCGCGTTAGGCACGATGTATCCGCACCTCGGCCGCCGCGACGTGATCGCCTGGGACATCGCGCGCTCGCGGCACGCCATCCCGGTTCCGACGCGGCACTATACGCGCGACATGTTACCGCCGCTCGCGACATCGCGGCCGCGGATTCACCTGGTGAACTCGGCGCAATGCGCGTCGGGTGTACTCAATCTCAACGACCTCGTCGGGCTGGCGAACTCGCAAGCGGCGCGGCTCGATGCGAGCCTGAAGCAAACAAACAGCAACGGCACGGGACCGGTTGCTCTGCTCGCGGACGGCATCAGCGAGGGTGCGCGATGAGCGAATCGATCGCGCGACCGCTCGGGGTCCAGCAAGACGCTCCGCCTTGGACAGTGCGTCGGATCGCCGTCGTTGGCCCGGGATTCATCGGCATGCCGATGGCCGCGCTCCTCGCCTATGCTCGAGTTCGAATTGGCAGCGAGGACCCCGCGCACGTCGTCGTCGTACACCGCGGTCCTGGCTCGTTAGGCTTGGCCGTCGAGGCGATCAACAGCGGTCATTCGCCGATCGGCGGCATCGAACCGGGACTCGATTCCATCATTCGCACTGTGGTGGCCGATGGACTTCTCAGCGCGACGGACGATCTCGCGGCCCTTCGCGATGCGGATGTCATCCTCGTGTGCGTTCCGTCCGATCTCGCGCCCGATGCCGATCCACTTTACGACGCGCTGTATGCGGTTTCGCGTGAGGTCGCGCAGCGAACCAACCTCAAGGCTCCGCTCGTCGTCGTAGAATCGACGCTCGCCCCGACAGCGCTTCAAACCGACGTACTCGACGTTTTTCGCACCGCCGGTTTGGAGGACGGTCGCGACATCTATCTGGGATACAGTCCTCACCGAGTGATGCCGGGCCGCTTGATGGAGCGCGTTTCTTCGTCAGACAAACTTGTTGCGGGACTCAGCGCCGAAACGACGTCGCGTATGGCCGAGTTGTACAACCAGGTCGTGACGCGAGGGACGTTGCATCGCACCAATCCGCTCACGGCGGAGGTGACGAAGACGCTGGAGAATGCTTATCGCGATGTGCGCATCGCGCTAGCCGTCGAAGTCGCGCGATACTGCGATGAGCGCGACATCGATTTCTACAAGCTGCGCGAGTGGCTGAACGGCGAGCTGCTGCAGCGCGACATCGCGAGCTTTCAGCCGACGGCTGTGCCGCGAGGCGCCCTTCTTATACCCACGTTAGGCGTCGGCGGGCACGCGCTGCCGCGCGATGGTCGGCTGCTCTGGGCACAGGAGAACCAGCTCAGTGCGTCGGCGGACGACAGCCTGATTCTGGAAGCGCGCCGGATCAACGACGAGTCGCCGCTCGCTGTAAAGGCGCTCGTCGAGCGGATGCTGGGCGGGAGCGTTGAAAACCGCACGATCTGCTTGTTAGGCACCGCCTACAAGTCCAACTCGGACGATACGAAAAACTCAGCGACGTTCACGCTGGCGCGAGCGCTGCTCGCAGCAGGTGCAAGTGTGAAGCTGCACGATCCGTATGTTCGGATAGCGCAAGTCGCTGGTGAACCGCCCACGCCGTTTGCCGCGGAGAGCACAGCGGATCTGGAGAAGGCACTCGATGGCGCGGAGTTGGCCGTCGTTTGCGCGGCGCATCGCGACTATGTGGAAGGTGTTGGATCGATTCTGCTCGCGGGGCGACAGATGCGAGTGCTCGTGGACGCCGCGAATGCGTTCCAGCGGCGCGTTTTCGAAGACAGCGGCGTGCAGTACGCTGGAATCGGACGCGGCACGCGGCATCCGCCGACAGATCTGTGTCGCATCGTGTATGACGCATTCCGTGTGGTGGAGCGCGGCATGTCGAGCGAGGTGTCCTCACTCATCGCGCTACTCAATTCGGCGTACGCGACGCACGATTTCGCGCGCGTGCGCTTCGAGCAGGTACAGCATCTCGCCGGAACTTGTCCGACCGGCTGCGCGATCGCGGATCCAGGCCCGGCCGCTCCAGCTCTGGACCACGGAGACTTTGCCAGCCGGCTCGTCGCAAAGGCTATTACCGCGTCCGCGAGCACGCATCAGACGCCGCATCGACGGACGGCGCAGAGCACGAACCGCGCGCACGTGGACCTGTCGGACCATCAAAACAAAAGAGCGCGCCGCAAACGCGACGCGCCCTGAATAGTCGGTCGAAAATGCTCGTTAGGGTTGACCGCCCGGCGCCGGTGGCGCCAGCTTGTCGATGACCTCACCTAACTGCGTATACGCATCCTGTGCCATTACGCGGAACGGCTGCTGCTTGTACACGATCATCCCGTCGGGGCCGATCACGTAGAGCGATCGGTTGTCGGTCTTTCGCGCAGCGTCGTACGCGCCGTACAACGTGCCGACTGTGCCGTCGGCATCGCTGCCGAATACGACTGGGAAGGCTGACTGTTTTGCCCAGCTCGCGAGCGTTGTATCGGGATCGACAGAGATCCCGATCACCGTCACCTTGCGGCCGTTGTTGAAGAGCGTGGCGTACTGATCACGGTACGCCTCCATTTGGACCGTTCAACCACGCGTTCGAGCCTTGAAGAAGAACGCGAGAACGACAGTCTCTCCTTTGTAGTCCGACAGCCTAACGGGACTTTTCAGCAGCCCGTACCGCGTAGCGCCCGGAAGAGCGAAGTCCGGGGCGACAGTTCCAACTTTGGGTCCAGATTCCGGCGGTGCTTCTTGAGCCATAAGGGCCTGTGGAACGGCAGCGCTGCCGAGCGCGGCCATTATGGCCGCGACAGCCAAGCGTCGGTTCATTTCGTCTCCGCGAAGGTGCCCTATACGATCCGTGTAGGAACGCACAGATGCAATGCCACACTCCGCGGGAGACTCAGTTAGGAGTTACTCCCACGCCCAGCTTGATAGTTCCGCCGCCGAGTGCATTGCCATTCCTGTCCTTGAATGCACGAACTCTTCCCTCGAGGCGAATCGACAAGCGGTCGACGGGCTGCCAGGTCCGAGCAATGTATGCGCTCCCCGCAAGTCGTCTTTGGTCGTACTTCTCTGCTGCGCTGCCCACGCCGATACCCAATGCACATGCGGGCGTGGCTCCCCGCTTAAGGGCCAATCGCATTCCCAAACCAAGCTCCCGAAGCGTGAGATCGCGGAACTCGCACCCTCCGGACATGCAGCCCGTCACTCTCCCCATTCGATTGAACGAGACGCGCGCCTCAAGCTGCGGCCACAGCGTAGCGAACTCCGCACCGACACCGGCGAACGGGCCAACCATGATGACATTCCCGAGCTCGACCGTGCCTAAGGCCTGCACCTTCGGCAGTTGCGCGCGGGAGGCGGTTGGCGCGACGACCACCAAGAAAGCGAGTGGAGGCTGTCACCCGACGCTGACATGCGCGGCGCAGAGAAAGTCTTCGCATACACAAAAGGACCCGCGACGCTACGCAACGGTCAACGCGACAACGGTCCTGATACTTGCGCGCGTGCCTAACGATGTCTGTCGCCGAACCGACTCATTGTCTGAACGGCGAACGCCAACATCAACACACTGTGCTGACATCAGTAAGTGACAGCCAAAGCGGAAGAAAGTGGACAGCGACCGCCGATTCTGTTGCGAATAAAGCACTTAGGTCGCGGCACGCGGGATGCCCCTAGGACGGTCGCAACGGAGACCAACAAATTAGGAGCTTCCCAATGCGCAGCGTTGTCAAAGTGCTTTCGCTTGCTGGAGTGGCTGTGCTTGGCGCGTGCGGTGGGTCGCAGCCGGCAATAGATGAGTCGCTCCGCTCGGACCTATCACTTGCGTCGCAGATGCGGCCGTACGGAATGCCGTACACGTCGCCGATGGAAATGGGTTATGGCATGCAGCCCGGCTACGCTCAGCCCTATGGCTACAACCCATACGGCTATCCGCAGCCGCAGTACTACCCGCAGCAAGCGCCGCAGCAGGTCGTATATCGCAACGTGCCTGTGATTCAGCGTGTGCCATCGGGCGGCGGTAGCGCAGGCGGTGGCGCCGGCCCGGCACGTACGAACACGAAGCAGGACGCGATCCTTGGCGCGACAGCTGGTGCGATTATCGGTGCCACGACGAGTCGTGATCGGTTGAAGGGTGCGGTGATCGGGGCGGCGGCTGGTGGGTTGTTAGGCGGAATCATCGGCTCGACGATTCACGTTCAGCGGTAGCGATTCGACACAAGACGGATCGTACCATCGCGGTGGGCAGCTACCCCTTTGCTGCGCACCGCGATTTCACTGCTTAACCAAAGCTGTCGGCTGACAACTGACAGCCTGGTTCGCTATCGGAGCGCAGATCCGTAGTCGCTGCTTCTCGCAGCGGATGCTGATTGTGGAACTGTCCGACTGAACCAGTTCGCCGTCCACCTCGAACAGCGGCGGCGTTTCGAAGCGCAGAGTGAACGCAGCGGCCGTTCGGTGCTCGACGCCTGTCATTCCGAGGTGCTTGCCGCGCGCGGCCGCAAGAAGCGTCCATAGACGCCGAAGCGGCGCTGCGTCGCGCAGGGCGATCAGATCCAGCGCGCCGTCATCGATTGTCGCTCCCGGCGCCAGCAGCATGCCGCCGCCGAAGCGCGCGCCATTACCGATAACCGTGACGAGGTATCGCCGCGGCGCGCTCAGGCCGTCGAGGTTGGCCGGCTTGGCCTGGTAGCGCCAGATCATGCGCGCCGCGGTCGTGAGGTACGCAGAGCGGCCTAACGAGCGTCCCGCGCCGCCGCGCGCCAGCGCTTCGATCACGGCCACGTCAAAGCCCACGCCGAACGAATTCACGAAGGGCGTATCGTTGGCGTAGCCAACGTCGATGCGCCGATCAGTCTCCCCGAACGCGAGCGCGAGCGTGGCGTCGATGTCGTGCGCCGGAACGCCTACATTGCGCGCGAGATCGTTGCCCGTCCCGCCGGCGAGCAACGCGAGCCTGGTGTCGCTGCCGGCGTCGAGGATCCCGCGCGCGACGTTGCTCCACGTTCCATCACCGCCTAACGCGACTATCGTCCTGGCGCCGGCTTTGGCGGCCGCACGTGCGAGTGTTCGCTCATCGCCGGCGCGACACGAGTTGTGACCGCCGCGGCCGCCTTTGGCCTCGAGCCGTTGCTGAACGATCGGCAGAAGACGCGCCGCGCGGCCGTCTCCGGCCGCGGGATTAGCAACCAGTACGACGCGCTTGCCTTCTTGCGTCAGCGCTTGGCCAGAAGCCGCAGCACGTACGGCAGGATCCCGCCGTGCTTGTAGTAGTTGAGCTCCTCGGGCGTGTCGATTCGCGAGCGGGCGAAGAAACGCTTGGTCGTCCCGTCGGATGCGGTCGCAACGACGACAAGCTGTGCGCGCGCCTTCATGTCGCCGTCGAGTCCCTTGATCGCGTACGTCTCGAAGCCGGTCAGGCCTAACGAGAGCCGAGTTTCACTCGCGGTGAACTCGAGCGGCAGCACGCCCATTCCCACGAGATTCGAACGGTGAATGCGCTCGAACGACTCGGCGATGACCGCACGGATCCCGAGCAGCGCTGTTCCTTTGGCGGCCCAGTCGCGTGAGGAACCAGTGCCGTACTCCTTCCCGGCGATGACGAGCAGCGGAACGCCGCGATGCTGATACTCCATGGCGGCATCGTAGAGCGCTACGGGCTCCGCGTTAGGCGCGCTCCGGGTCCACCAGCCTTCCTTGCCGCCGGCGAGCTCGTTGCGCAGACGGATATTCGCGAACGTGCCTCGCATCATCACTTCATGATTGCCGCGCCGAGCGCCGTACGAATTGAAGTCCTTCTTTTGCACGCCCTGCGCGAGCAGCCAGTGTCCCGCCGGACTCTTCTCGGCGATCGCTCCGGCCGGCGAGATATGGTCTGTCGTGATGGAATCGCCGTACATGCCTAACACGCGCGCGCCAGCGATCGCGCGTATCCCGGGCGCCGTCGCGCTGATCCCTTCGAAAAAGGGAGGCTGCTTCACGTATGTGGAGCTGGGGCTCCATGCATAGCGATCCCCGGTCGGAACCGGGAGCGCACGCCATTCGTCGTCGCCCGTGAAGACGTCGGCGTAGCGAGTTTCGAACATCTCGGCTTTGACAGATCGCAGGATCTCGTCTTCGACGTCCTTTGGCGAAGGCCAGATCTCGCGCAGAAAGACGGGTCCATCCTTGCCGACGCCTAACGGCTCACGCTCGAAATCGATGTCCATGCGGCCGGCGAGCGCGTAGGCGACGACCAGCGGTGGCGACGCGAGGTAATTGAAGCGCGTCTGCGGGTTGATGCGCCCCTCGAAATTGCGATTCCCGGAGAGCACTGATGCGACGACGAGCTTTCCTTCATCGATGCCCTTGGCGATCGCGTCAGGGAGAGGTCCCGAGTTGCCGATGCAGGTGGTGCAGCCGTAACCGACGATCTGGAAGCCTAACGCGTCGAGCGCGGGTTGTACGTTGGCTTTGTCGAAGTAGTCCTTCACGACTTTGGAGCCCGGCGCGAGCGACGTCTTCACCCACGGCTTGGATTTGAGCCCGCGCGCGACGGCGTTGCCCGCCAACATGCCCGCCGCGAGCATCACGCTCGGATTCGAGGTGTTCGTACAACTTGTAATCGCCGCGATGACGACGGAGCCGTGCGTGATGTGGCACTGCTCGCCGTTGATCTCGAGGGCGATCCGAGGTGGGGGCGGTGCCGTCACGACTGGAGCGCCTTCGGCGACCATCGTGGCGCCCTGGCTGGCCGGAGCGAGCGCCGTGACAGTGGGCGGAACGACTGTCGCGGATTGCGCGATGCGCGCGAGCTCAGCCTCGAGCGCCGTGAGGTACATATCCTTCGAATTCTTGAGAGGAACGCGATCCTGCGGCCGCTTGGGGCCGGCGAGACTCGGTTCCACGGTGCCGAGGTCGAGTTCCGCCAAGTCGGAGAAAACGGGATCCGGCGAGGAATCGGTGCGGAAGAGGCCCTGTTCCTTCGTGTATGCCTCGACGAGGCGCACGTGCTGCTCGCTGCGCCCCGTTAGGCGCAAGTAACGCAGCGTTTCGGCGTCGGCGGGGAAGAAGCCCATCGTCGCGCCGTATTCCGGCGACATGTTCGCGATCGTCGCGCGGTCGGCGAGCGACAGCGACGACAATCCCGCACCGAAGAACTCGACGAACTTCCCGACCACCTTCTTCTTGCGCAGGATCTCCGTGACTGTGAGCACGAGGTCCGTTGCCGTCGCACCTAACGGCAACCGCCCATGCAGTTTGAAGCCGACGACTTCCGGGATGAGCATGGACACGGGCTGGCCCAGCATCGCCGCCTCGGCTTCGATGCCGCCCACGCCCCAGCCGAGCACACCAAGGCCGTTGATCATGGTGGTGTGCGAGTCCGTGCCGACGAGCGAATCGGGGTAGGCGACCTCGCGTCCATCAACGGTCGATGTGAAAACGACGCGGCCGAGGTACTCGAGGTTGACCTGATGGCAGATGCCGGTACCGGGCGGAACGACGCGGAAATTCGCAAGCGCGCTCTGTCCCCACCGCAAGAACTCGTAGCGCTCGCGATTGCGCTCGAACTCGAGCCCGACGTTGATCAGGAACGCTGCGTCGGAGCCGTACTGATCGACCTGCACGGAGTGGTCGATGACGAGATCGACCGGTTGCAGCGGGTTGATGCGCTTGGGGTCGCCGCCTAACGCGACGATCGCGTCGCGCATCGCGGCGAGGTCGACGACGCAGGGGACGCCGGTAAAATCCTGCAGCAGCACGCGACTCGTGCGGAAGGCGATCTCCTTCTCGACGCCGCCGCGCACGTCCCACCTGGCCAGCGCCTCGATGTCGCCCGCGTGGACGAACGCGCTGTCCTCCCCGCGGAGGAGGTTTTCAAGCAGGATCTTGAGGGAGAAGGGAAGCCGGTCGACGGTGCTACCGATGATCTTCCGCAGCGCGTCGAGGCGATAGATAGTGTAGCGACCGTCGCCGACGGCGAGCTCAGCGCGACTATTGAAGGAATTGGGGTGTGAAGCCATTTGATGAAATGGGCCGTACGACCGAGCGAGTTACTAGCAGAATTTAGTAGAATCCAGCAGCCCGCGTTCCCACAAGAGCTGAGGCCTAGGAGCTAAGAGCTGAGCCATGTCTCGCGCCTTTGCCCGCGAAGATCCCAACGACCCGCTCGACAAGGACTTCGGTCTCCCGGATCGTGACGACCCCGGTTTCGACGAGGCGGCAGCGCGCGTATTGCTCGAAGCGGCGCGCGAGGGCGATACAGAAGCGGCGGAGCGTGCGACAGGCTACTACTGGGGCGAGCAGCGGCTGCGCCCGCATGTCCGGCACATCATGACCGAGGCGATCGCAGCGGGCGACGAGCGTCTCGCGCATTTGGCGCGGCGCTTCGTCGCCTAACGAGCCAATCGCGGCGGCGGCAGACGATTCGCGCTCGGCGTATCTACTGCGCTACTGGCTGCGCGAAGATGATGGGGTGACCGCCGGGATCAGTGACGCCGAATTCGTTCATACCGTAGAACGTCGTTCGTCGCTGCATCACGATTGGCGCTCCCGCCAGAGCCTTCGCTGTGGCGTCGAGATCATCCACTTCGACGAACAGTGCGACACGGGTCCCCTCCTCCGAGAGTGAGCCCCCCATCGCAGCGTTGTCTGCCCTCACCGACTCCATGCTCTGATACATGATCTCGACGCTGTCTCGCGCCAGGATGACGAATCCCAGCTTGTCCTCGTGCGGGACTTCGGCTGTCCGCGTGAACCCGAGCTTCTCCCAGAACTCCGCGCACGGAGCGACATTATCGACGACGAGGACGGGCGTGGCTTTGCGGACAGTTGGCGCGACGGCAGGCATACGGAAGTCCCAGCAAGAGGTCTGATCAAAGCTGGCCTCGGGTTTGAGCGCGAGCTAGGATGGACCGCGATGTCCACTCCGCTCGATCCCGTACGCACGACGTTGGACTTGATGGCGATCGAGTCCACGAGCGGCAACGAACACGACGTCGTTGTGTTCGCGGATCAACTACTGAGCGGTCGCGGTTGGAAGACAACGCGGATTCCCGTCGCGCCACGTCGCGACAGTTTGTACGCCGAAGGACCGGCGCCTCCGACGGTCGTCTACTCGACGCATCTCGACACGGTTCCGCCGTTCATCGCGCCGCGCCTGGAAGGGGAGACGATACACGGTCGCGGCGCGTGCGACGCAAAGGGGATCGCGGCCAGCATGATCGTCGCCGCCGAGCGATTGCGCGGCGACGGGGTGGCGGTGGGGATGCTCTTCGTGGTCGGCGAAGAGACGTCGCACGACGGCGCTCATGCAGCGAACGATTGGGCGGCGAAGCACCTCGGGCCGGGTAAGCGGATCCTTGTGAACGGCGAGCCGACGGACAACACGCTCGCGTTAGGCACGAAGGGGGCGCAGCGCGTAATCGTGCGCACGCGCGGCCGCGCGGCACATTCGGCGTATCCGGAGCTGGGCCATTCCGCGCTTGTGGACATCGTGCGCTTGCTCGCCGAGCTGGAGGAGATGGAGTGGCCGCGCGACGAGCTGTTGGGCCTAACGACGGTCAATATCGGCAGTATTTCCGGCGGCGTGGCCGACAACGTGATCGCGCCGGCGGCCGAAGCGCGGCTGATGTTCCGGCTCGTTACGCCGGCAGCACAGGTACGCGAGCGGCTGGAGCGGCGCTTTGCGGCGCGCGCGGAGCTGGAGTGGGGGGTGATGGTACCGCCGATTCGCCTGGGCACGGTCGCGGGTTTCCCGACTTCAGTGGCGGCCTACGCGACGGACATTCCCGCGCTCGGCAACTGGGGGACGCCGTATCTCTATGGGCCCGGATCGATCCACGTGGCGCACACGCCTAACGAGTGTGTGAGCGTAGCGTCGCTGCACCAAGCCGCCGACGATTACGTGAAACTCGCGCGGCTAGCGACGCACTAGGCAAGAACCACGACTCGTCATCAGCTGCGAGCACGCTTGTCTCTGTATTTTGCGTCCAGTAAAGGCCTCACCGCGGACAAACGCGGAGTTTGTATTAGCAGCAAGAGCAGAGGGCTCGACCATACGTCGTCCGTGTGCGTCCGCGTTCGTCCGCGGTGGAGCCTTTGCGGAACCTCGCTTGACCGCGCCGAACACCCGCCTACCGGGCAATGCGCGGGCCTCGTTCCGACGCGCGCCGCGGAAGGGCCCCGGCCGGCATCATACTGACGGGTATGGGATAGCGCTCTGCAACGACGCGTTCTGGCCGACTCGACTACACACGACACCTCGGCTCCGGGTCCCGAGCCGCGGTTGCACGAAGACCGGGAGCTCGCGGCCCGAGCCGCGCGCGGCGACATGGTGGCCTTCGAGGCGCTGTATCGCCGGCACTCGAGCCGCGTGCATGCGATCTGCCTGCGCCTAACGGCAGATCGCTTGCGGGCCGAAGAGGCCGTGCAGGACGTCTTCGTGCGTCTGTGGCAACGACTCGGAAGCTTTCGCGGCGAGAGCGCGTTCAGCTCGTGGCTTCACCGACTGGCGATCAACACAGTGCTGCAAACGATGCGAAGTACGCGGCGACGCGAAGCGCGAGTCACCACAAGCGACGATGCAGAGCTCGATGAAGCGCCTATCAGAACGCTCGCTGTCGAGGATCGAATCGACCTCGAAGACGCGATCGCACGACTTCCACAACAAGTACGCATGGTAGTGGTTCTGCACGACATCGAAGGATTCACGCACGAAGAGATCGCGGCCATGACGGGCGTGCCGCCTGGCACGATCCGGTCGCAACTCTCGCGTGCTCGTAAGACTCTTCTGCAATGGCTGGAACGATGACACACCTAACCGACGAGCTACTCGATGCTGCCGCCGACGGAGTCGTGCGGGAGTCGACGGCGGCCGACCATCTGCGCACGTGCGCCGAATGTCAGAGAAGAGTCGAGCGTCTGCGCGCGCTACGCGGGCGACTGGCCGCGCTGCCGCAAACAGTCGCCACGGATGCCGATCTCTGGCCAAGAGTTCACGACGCGATCCGCGCTCGGCAGCGACGACGTTTCCTGTTCACAAGCAGCGCAACCTTGGCGCTCGCCGCGGCGCTGTTGATCGCAGTTGTGCGCGTCGGCAACGGGCCGGACACCGTGCCGTTCGGCGTCACGACAAGCGTGGAGTTGGCAGAGCTCAAGGCTGTTGTTGCGCCGGTCGTCGTGGAAGCGATGGCCGCGAACCTAACGATTTACGATGCGGCGCTGCACGAGCTCGAAACATACGCGGCATCTCAAAGAGATAACGCAGATGTGCAACAACGGATCGAAGAGCTGCGCCGCAAGCGGGCCGCGCTGCTGCGCCTTGCGAGCAACTCCTAACGATACTCAGTGCCTATGCGCCGACTGACTAGCTCCTGCATCCTTGCGTGCACCGCGCTCATCGCGCTGTCGCTCGTGCCCGTGAAAGGCGTGACGCAAATCCGCCGAGGGATGGCTATGGATTCCAACGCGGTCATCAAGATCTGGAACCCCTCTGGCACGCTCAGAGTCATCGCGTGGAAGTACGACTCGCTGCACGTCGAAGGGACAGGTCCGAAATGGGCGCCGTTCTTCTTCGGTGGGAGTCGCAGCGGCGCCAAATTCGGAGTCGAGGAAGAAAAAACAAAAGGAGAGTTGCCCCGTGTAATGCTGGTCGTGCACCTCCCGTTCGGGAGCCGCGTGAGTGCCAAGACAGTCGATGCGACGATCGAGGTGGCCGGCGCTAGCGGCTACTACACGACAGTGAGCGGTGCCATTCGGGTAGTCGGCTTCCTTCGCGAACTGCAGGTCGAGTCGCTGCGAGGTTCGAGCGAGGTCGAGGTCCGGGCGCCGTGGGTGCGCATCATGGGCGGCGAAGGGGATGTGACGATTCGCGGCACGATCGAAGATCTGGCTGCGTCTACTGTAGCTGGGCGCTTAACGGTTGATGTAACGGGAGCTTCGCGTGCGCGACTGGAGACGATGACAGGAGCGCTCACGTCGCACGTCGCCGTGCAGCCCAATGGCAGTCTCGAGCTGGACAGCCACGCAGGTACTGTGGAGCTCGTGCTCGATCCCAACTCGCGCGTCGACGTGGACGCGACGAGCGTCGCGGGGAAGATCGACAATCAGTTCGACAAACGGCGGCCGCAGCCGGGGCGCGGCGGCAAAGGCGCGTCGTTCACGTTCGCGACGGATCCAGCCGGCGCTCGCGTGCTCGTGCGCACGTACAAAGGAACGATCGTCGTGAAGAAAGGAGCCTAACGCCTTCGCACATGGCTGGCAAAATCAACTACCTGCACGCCACAAACCTTGAGGTCGGACCGCTCTTCCACTTTGGACCAGAACCGAGGTTTATCGCGAGGTGTCCGGCAACGCCGAAACAACTGACCGGGCGGGCTTGTCGTTAGGTGTCGCGGCCGTCGACGCAGTGCTTTACTGCGCCCAGAGGTAGAGACCGTATAAGCCAATCGCTGCTCCCCCGACCGCGATGGCCGTTCCAGCATCGTCGCCGATTATCAATCCGGCGAGGAACGCGGCGCCGCCAACAATCATCAGGGTTTGTCCGCGCCGAGTGCGCGACTGAGCGAGCGCGGTCGTCGTGCCTACGGCGGCGACGTCGGCGTAACGTGTATGTTCGACGAGTGCCGTGCGAGAGATGCCGGCCTGCTTGGCGCTGAGATCCCGGTCTGCGCTCAGCCGGACAGCGTTCTGTTCATTAGTCGCCGACGCCTGTGCGATAGCAGAAGAGGTAGGCACGAAGGCAAAGGCAGCGAGCAACGCGAAGACTGATAGAGAGGTGCGAGTCATTGGCATTGAAGGAGAATAGAGGAGCACGCGAGTCCTGACCGCAAAGCTACGCCGCACTAGGTTTGGGAGCCAATGGCCAAGACCGCAGCAACGATGCCCCCACAGCCTCGAGGCGCGCGGCGCGAAGAGCAAGCTCTTCGGCGCGTCATCGGGCCGATGGTGCTCGCAGCGACAATCGTCAACATCACCGTCGGCGGCGGGATCTTTCGTCTCCCCGCGAGCGTCGCCGGCTCGCTAGGCGCGGCTGCACCGATGGCATACGTCGCGTGTGCGGTTGCCATTGGACTCATAGCGTTGTGTATCGCGGACGCCGGCAGTCGAGTTTCGCTCACCGGAGGCCCGTACGCCTACATCGAGGTCGCATTCGGACCATTCGTTGGTTTTCTCGCCGGCGTATTGCTATGGATGTTAGGCACCTTCGCGTTCGCGGCGGTCTCCGTTGTTTTCGCGGGTAACGTGGGTGAGCTGATTCCTGCCGTCGGAACGACAGCGGGCCAGTTCATCTTCCTCGCGCTGCTGTTTGCCGCCCTGGCGTATGTGAACGTTCGCGGTGTGCAGCAAGGTGCCCGCCTCGCGACTGTCGCTACAGTCGCCAAACTCGCTCCGCTCTTTTTCCTCGCCATCGCCGGCTCGTTCTTCGTTAGGGCCGAGCACCTCGTCGTCGAACGAGTCCCCGCCGCCGGAGAAATCGCGCGGACGTCGATCCTGCTCGTCTTCGCCTTCAGTGGAATCGAGACCGCGCTCGTGCCCAGCGGTGAGGTGCGTGATACGGCCCGCACCGTTCCGCGTGCCATCCTCTTGGCGATGGTCACGATCACGGTGCTGTATCTCGCGGTTCAGCTCGTGGCCCAGGGGATTCTCGGGCCCGCGTTGGCGAACGCAACGCCCGCGCCGCTCGCCGAAGCCGCTGGAGTGGCCTTCGGTCCGACGGGACGCGCGCTGCTCTTGTTAGGCGCGTCCATCTCGATGTTCGGCTACGTCAGCGGCATGATCCTCGCCGTCCCCCGCGCTCTGTTCGCGTTCGCGCGCGACGGCGTACTGCCGTCACGCCTCGCCGCCGTCCATCCGCGCTACGCGACGCCTTACGCCGCGATCATCGTGCAGACGTTCATCGTGCTGCTGCTTGCGCTCAAGAATCCATTCGAGCGCCTCGCGATCATGTCCAACCTGGCCGTGCTTGTGCTTTACGCGCTGTGTTGCGCCGCGGCGTGGCAGCTGCGCCGCCAAGGGGCTCGGACGGAAGGCGCGCCATTCAACATGCCGTTAGGCAACGTGACCCCATGGCTCGGCATCGCCGTAATTGTTTGGATGCTCACGAGCATTCGCGTGGGCGAGTGGGCGGCGTTGTTCGCGTGCCTGGCAATAGCGAGCGTGCTGTACTGGCTCGCGTTGCGTCGACGCGGTGGCGCGTTGCACACGGGACCCGTGCGCGCCGCTGAGGAGACGACGTTGTGACGGATAAGCTGCTCCGTTTCCGCTCCGAGTTTCCGATCCTCGAGCGTACCAACTACCTAGTTTCTAATTCGCTCGGGGCTATGCCTCGCGGAGTGCCAGACAGACTCGCCGAGTACGTCGACGCGTGGGCTGAGAAGGGAGTGCGGGCCTGGATGAACGCTGGTTGGTGGGAGCTGCCGGCGACTATCGGCGACGACATCGCACCGCTCATCGGCGCCGGTCGCGGCGAAGTTGTCATGGTGCCTAACGTGACGTGGGCGCAGGCGACGGCGCTGTCGTCGGTGGAGTACAAGCCACCGCGCAACCGCATCGTCATGACCGAGCTGGACTTTCCGTCCGTTCGCTACGTGTATGACAAGCTCGCGCGTCGCCTCGGCGCTGAGATTGTCACGGTCCCGAGCGAGGACGGCATTAGCATCGATACAGATCGTTTGCGAGCCGCGATCGACGAACGCACGGCCCTCGTCGCCGTCTCGTACGTCCTGTTCAAGTCGGCGTTCGTAATGGATGTCGCTGCGATCTGCCGACACGCGCAGGCGATGGGCGCCCTCGTGTCACTCGACGCGTTTCACGCCGTCGGTGTGCTGCCCGTTGACGTCGCCGCCAGCGGCGCGGACTTCCTCACCGGCGGCGTGCTCAAGTGGCTCTGCGGTGGACCTGGCGGCTGCTTCCTGTACGCCAATCCCCAGACGACGGCGCGCCTGGAGCCGGCGCTGACGGGATGGTTTGCGCACGAGCACCCATTCGCTTTCGCGCCGGAGATGCAGTACACAAGCAGCGCATATCGCTGGTTAGGCGGGACATCGGTCGTCCCCGCACTTTATGCGGCGATCGAGGGTCCACGCATCGTCGCTCGTGCCGGCGTTCCGGCAATTCGCGAGAAGAGCATGCGTCAGACGTCGCGCCTGATCGAGCTGGCTGACGCGCGCGGCTACCGCGTCCACGCCCCGCGCGATGCTAGCCGTCGCGGCGGTACGGTCGCGATCGACGTCCCGCACGCATACGAGGTGGCGCAATGCCTCCTCGCGCGCGACATTCTTGTCGACTTCCGGCCGGGCGCCGGAATTCGCGTCGCGCCGCACTTCTATACGAAGGACGACGAGTTAGAAAGCGCCGTTGCCGCGATGGGCGAGGCGCTCGAGTCTGGAGCGTGGGAGCGGTACGCGAATCGCGATTCGGCCGTAACGTGATCGCGCCGCGTTGCACATTTACTGACGGAGCACTGAATGCCTGATAAGCCCACCAAACTGCGCAAGCAATACACAAACAAGGACTACCCCGAAATCGTGCTCCGCTTCGAAGACGGCCACGAAATCAAGATCCTCAAAGGCAAGTCGAAGTCCTTCGACTGCTACGCCGGCGAACGCATCAAGATCATGGCGGTGTGGGACCAGACCGCGGCCGAATGGGAAAAGGTGGACACACTCCGCGCCGAGCAATTCGACAACGAGAAGGCCTGATTGCCCGTTAGGCATTCCGGCCCATTCCTCCGCTATACTCCCGAAGTAGCCGACGCTATCGTCCGTGAGCGTCCAATCGTGGCGCTCGAGAGTTCGGTTCTGGCACAGGGTCTTCCAATCCCGGCCAACCGAGAAGCCGCCACTCGCATGCGCGCCGCGATCCTGCGGCATGGCGCGACGCCCGCGATCACCGCTGTCGTCGGCGGACAGGCGACGTT